>Ga0082212_10001586_pt1 | contig 33500 bp, 20 predicted proteins | sample TergutNt197P3_FD_71548 | JGI IMG/M metagenome (GOLD analysis project Ga0082212, IMG submission 71548) | Neocapritermes taracua P3 segment gut microbial communities from Petit-Saut dam, French Guiana - Nt197 P3 | ecosystem: Host-associated > Arthropoda: Insects > Digestive system > Gut ... | reverse complement strand
ACCGATATCGCCCGTCCATTTACGGCTATTATGGGCGGTTCCAAAGTGTCGGGAAAAATTGACATTATCGAAAACCTGCTGGGTAAGGTCGACAACCTGATTATCACCGGAGGGATGACCTATACCTTTGCCAAAGCCCGCGGCGGCAGGATAGGCGATTCGATATGTGAAGACGACAAACTTGACCTGGCATTGAATTTGGTCAAGCAAGCCAACGAAGTAGGAGTAACCATGGTATTGGCCGTTGATGCAAAGATTGCCGACAGTTTCAGCAATGATGCGAATACCGGTTTTGCCAATGTAGATCAAATCCCCGACAGATGGTCGGGTTTGGATATCGGCCCAAAAACGGAAGAACTCTATGCAGACGTCATCAAGCGATCCAAAACAATTCTTTGGAACGGACCGACAGGCGTTTTCGAATTTGAAAATTTCACACATGGTTCTCGTGCCACCGGCGAAGCAATTGTAGAAGCAACCAAGAACGGCGCATTCTCGTTAGTAGGCGGAGGCGATTCGGTGGCTTGCGTAAATAAATTCGGTCTGGCCGACGGCGTATCATACGTTTCTACCGGCGGCGGCGCTTTGCTCGAAGCCATCGAAGGAAAGGTATTGCCCGGTATCAAGGCGATCAGAGGGTTCTAACAGTTAAAAATCCCCTTGTCATAGCATAGTGTATTTTGAGAACTTGAAAATTTGAAGTCAATCTGCAGACGAAAATGGCGGGGAAATGTATATCAGGTACCCCGTAGGGATTATCGCTTGGCAGAAAAGAATATGCCGCAACGTTTCGTATGCCGCAGGTATGCAACCTGAAAATGCAGGTATTTTATCCTGTTTGGTTGCATACTTGTTGTTCGTTGTTTTGTAGCCCGTAGGGGAATCGAACCCCTCTTTCAAGAATGAGAATCTTGCGTCCTAACCGATAGACGAACAGGCCTTAAACATAAAATGCCGACCCTTAGATAGGCCGGCATACAGTATATTTTTCAAGCAACCGGCCTTGCCGTCTACGCTAATGTGTGCACATGTTTAGCCAGTTTCGACTTCAAATTGCCTGCTTTGTTTTTGTGTATCACATTCTTTTTCGCCAATTTATCAAGCATCGAGCATACCCTTGGGTACAAGGTTGCCGCTTCATTTTGATCGGTTGTCAAACGCAATTTTTTCACTGCATTTCTTGCCGTTTTGGCGTGATACCTGTTCCGCAGGCACTGTGTTGTTGTCTGGCGAATTCTTTTGATTGACGATTTGTGATTTGCCATCTTTTATTGTTAATTGTTCATTATTAATTGTTCATTGTTTTGTAGCCCGTAGGGGAATCGAACCCCTCTTTCAAGAATGAAAATCTTGCGTCCTTGCCGATAGACGAACAGGCCTTTTGCTATTTCAAGAACATCATTTACTCTTTTTGAGAGCGCAAAGGTAATATGTTTCCGATATTCAACAAAACTTTTTGCTGTTTTTTTACCCGTCCATCATAAAAAACCGGTTGAGACAGTGTGCAGATACTTTGTTGATACTCCCCAGAAAGTACTGCCAATCCACTTTTTCAACCTGTTGTGCAATTCGATTACATGTTGAAGTATGATATACGCCCTTCTTTGATAGCATCTCACCGTATTCTTTTCTGTACTTTGAACAAAAATTCCAATCCGCCGCCAGGTCTGTTTTTTACAATGATTGTACCCTTATGAAAAGCGATCGCATTTTTCACAATTGACAGTCCCAATCCGGAGCCACCCGTATCGCGGGTACGACCCTCATTGATCCGGTAGAAACGTTCAAATAAACGGTTCAGGTGATGTTCGTCGGATATTCCGACGCCTGTGTCGGAATAAGAGAAATAATAAAAATCGTTGTCTTCATTATAATTTTTTATCCATATATCTACGTTGTTTCCGGCATAGCGTATAACATTATCAGTCAGATTACGAAAGATGGAATACAGTAGATTCCTGTTTCCGGTCACTTCCAATTCAGCCGGGATATTCCATGCCATCCGGATTGATTTTTCCTGTAATGAAAGCTCAATATCTTTTTTCAATTCCTCAAGTAACCGGCATATATTCACACATTCCAAATGAAACGATTGGGGAGCCTCTTCCATTTTCGTAATCAAACTCATATCCTGAATTAATTCGGATAACACAATCGTTTGATTAAATGCCTGCGTAATAAAATAGCGTTTTTGGTTTTCATTCAAAGGCTGTTCCAAAAGGGTTTCAAGATAACCACGGATGCTTGTCACCGGCGTTCGCAGTTCGTGCGCAATATTACCGGTCATCTCCTGTTTCAACAAACGCGTTTTTTCCAGCCGAGTTATATCATTCAGGATAATCTCGAATCCGTTGTCGTCGAAGACATTTGCCCGGACGGAAAAATATTTCCCCTGTTTGTTGATCTGCATCTCAAAATATTTATTCTCGTTTGAACCGGATGAAAGATATTTGTTTAATTCGTCAAACGAAGAATCCGTAAAAACAACGCGCGGGTCGCTGTTTGCCCCATCCACAATTGAATTCAAATACTGTATAAACAATCCGTTATGAAATTCAACTTCTCTTTCGGCAGAGAAGAAACATAACCCTTCATCGGAACTGTATGTGTGTTGTAACAGTTTTTCATGCTCCTGGATTATTTTCTGCTTGCTACTTTTAATTTGCTTATAATTATCAATGATTTTTGCTCCAATCTCTCCCAGTTCATCATCCGGAAAACTCATGGGCGTAAAATTATCCTCATCTTTTCTCAAAATTACCACAAAATTTCTTAATCTCTTAATTGAACTTGCGAATCTCTCCGCTACCATATTTATCAGAAATAACATGACCAAAAACAGCGCAACGATATAGAAAAAAAACAGATTATCGGGTTTCAGGACACGTAAGAGTTGAATATCGTAAGGCAATGCCAAGCGTATGCAATAATGTTGGTCATTCATTCGTTTTGCATAATACAGGTATTTCTTATTATTCGATACGGAAAGTCTGGTATTTGTTCCTTTTCCATTTTCAAAAGCATTTTTTATCTCCGGACGATTTGCATGATTTTCCAAAGCGGATAAATCATCAATCGTATTATCATACAACACTATCCCCGGCCTGCCGACCAGGGTAAGACGAATATCGGGAGGAAACAAGTGAATAACACTGTCCAAGAAATGCGTTGGATTATCGGGATTATCAGATAATCCGGCATTAATGATTTCGGCATACGTATCTAATTTTTCCTCCAGCAAATCTGTCTTGAATTGCTTTTCCCTTGTCCGCTCCAAGCCGATAATTCCGGCAGTGAACAGCGTAAATATGACAAGGAAATACAAAAACAGTTTCTGCTTATAACTCAACCTCATCATTCGGATGGATTAAATCTGTATCCGAAACCGGAACGATTCGTAATCACTGACGCATAACTGCCCATTTTCTTTCTTAGACGTGCAATATGCACATCCACTGTACGCTCAGTCGTATAAGGAGCCTCGTTCCAGATTGTTTCTATCATATCGTCACGCGAAAATACCCGATTGGGATGTTCGGCAAGCAGGGTTAAAATTTCAAATTCTGTTTTTGTCAGGATAATCTTATTTTCACCTATTGTAAGTTCTTTGTTCTCACGATCAATCACAATATTGTTGAAAACGAGTTGACAATTTTTTTTGGGATTGATTGTATCCGTCTCTGTTTTCGAACGTTTTATGACAGCTTTGACACGGACAACCACTGCTTTGATCGAAAACGGTTTGGAAATATAATCATCCCCCCCAACGGAAAAACCGGTAAGCATATCGTTCTCGGTATCCTTGGCGGTCAGGAAAATAATGGGAATCTGATTGCCTTCTTTCCGCAGTTTTTCCGCCATCTTATAACCCGACATGCCACCCATCATTACGTCAAGAAGTATCAGGTCGAATTCGGGAGAGAGTGTTTGCATCGCTTCTTCTGCAGAATAAGCACATTCGACCTCAAAACCTTCTTTATTCAGATTAAATTCCAGTATTTCGCAAATATCGCGCTCATCGTCAACAATTAAAATTTTGTCAGCCATTGTATACTATTTTGATAAACAATTTGACAAAAGTACATTTTTTTTCAAATATACAGAATCTGCGAATGGGTTTATTTTTGACGAAAAATAGATGCTTGTATAGAATTTATCTTACATTTGTCGCCTCAAATCATCAATTTTTAAAATAAAGTATGTATGCACGTAAATAATATCTTATGGACAATTGGCAATACGCCCATGGTGAAAATCAACCGCGTGAACTGCAATCCCAATGTCGAACTTTATGCGAAACTGGAGGGGTTCAATCCTACGGGAAGTATAAAGGACAGGGTGGCTTTGAAAATGATTGAGGAAGCTGAAATAAACGGCGAACTGACCAAAGACAAGGTGATTATCGAAGCTACTTCGGGCAATACAGGTATCGGACTTTCGATGATAGGCCGTGTGAAAGGCTATAAGGTGCAAATTGTGATGAGCGCGGCAGTATCCATTGAGCGGCAAAAGATGATAAGAGCTTATGGAGGCGAAATTATCCTGACCGACCCAACACTTGGAACCGACGGCGCTATCATGAAGGTAAGAGAAATGATTGCCGAAAAACCGGAACAATATTTTAATCCCAATCAATTTTCCAACAAACACAATAAGTTAGCGCATTATAAAACCACAGCAGAAGAAATATGGACTCAAACACAAGGTTTGATTACCCATTTTGTATCTTCACTTGGAACATCAGGCACGTTGATGGGGGTTGGCATGGGGTTACGTGAAAAAAACAAGTCAATCAAAATCGTTGAAGCGCATCCTGTGCGGGGACATTACATACAAGGATTAAAAAGTATGGAAGAAGCCATTGTGCCTGAAATATACGACCCATCTCAGATTGATGTAAGCGTTATGGTCGAATCGGAAGAAGCCTTTGAAATGTCGCGACGTATTGTCAATGAAGAAGGTATTTTTGTTGGAATGAGCAGCGGAGCGGCTATGCTGGCTGCCCTCAAAACCGCAGAACAACTTGATAGCGGCGTGATAGTGATGATTTTCCCCGACAGAGGCGAAAAATATCTCAGCACCAATCTTTTTCACATATAACGCTAAAAAAACATACGGATTTATTGCAATTTTGATTTAAAGTCAACAAATTAATCTCAACAAACAAACTTGAAGAAAAAACTGAATTTCGTGCGTTTGCCCTAAAAAAATTCGGTAAAGATAATCCTTTTTCAACTGCAGTTCGAGCAGTGATATGTTGTGCCGCATTTCCTGGGCGGTCTCTCGCGAAATACGCCTGTTTTCGAACATGGCACGGATGTTGTCGCGCTCGATTTGAAAACCCTGCGAGGCAACGGATACAAGGCTTTCTTCGTTTACCTTGTCAAACGGTGCGTGCCGTCGAGTCATCGACAGCCTTAACTCGCAGTCTGCCATCATTTTTCGAACGGCGGGACTGTCGTCCGTCCGGCTCGTCTCCCTCAATTTTTCGAGTACAAACTGCATGTTGGCTTCCATAAGCGCAAAAATCCTGTCGCGCAAACCGGCCTGCTCTTTCATTTTTCCAAGCCGGCGCGTACGGTGAAGGAACCGTATGATATCCTTATTGAAGACGAATTTCCTTTTCGAAAGCCGCCCGATAAAATTATCAAGCGCCTCTAAATACTGTTGAGCGGCCGTTTCATCCGTTTCGCCGCGTTCGAGCATGGCGAGGGTATTTTCCTTTTCCCACGCATACAGGATTAACCGCATTTTCCGTTCGTCTTCGCGGTCAACGGGGCGGATGTTCTGCCTGCGTCGCAGTTCCGCGCTTCGGTTGTGATAATTGGCAATGATGAAAGCCGTTGCCGCTGCATTTTCGGGCGTAATATGTGTTTTCAGTTCCGTTATCACGTTTTGAAGTATTTCCATAGATGCCCCGTATTCTGCGGATTTATCGGCGGCGGCCTGCTTTTCGACGCAAAGGGGCAGGATAAAACTCGTGATAATCAACGAAACCACGATTACGCCACCCGCAATCAGGATAATCAGATCGCGTTCGGGAAAGGCCGTACCGTCGCTCAAAAGGACAGGTATGGACATCACACTCGCCAGCGTAACCGCTCCCCGCGCTCCCGACAAACTGAAAATAACGCCCGCCCTGAAGCGGCTGACAGGGTGCTCGGGGTCGTCGTACGTCTTCTTTCTGACAAAGGCAACCGACCATACAAACCTCAAAATCAGAAACAGCAGGGTAACGAGCAGGATGTAAACAATGATTTCCCATGTGGCGATAGAATAGTTCTGGCTGATAGAGGCTAAAATTCGGGGCAGCTGCGTTCCCAGAATCACGAACACCAAGCCTTCGAGCGTAAACACCAGCATCGACCAGACGCTTTCGGAAGCGATGTTGAGGCTGACGGTTTCGGGATTGAACTTGTCCCTGTTGAACGAATGGGCGATACCAGCCGAAAAAATCGCCAGAATACCGCTCACCCCCAGTCCTTCGGCAATCAGGTAAATCACAAACGGCGTGAGTATGCCCAGCAGAAGGTGCAGCGTAACATTTTCCATACCCAGCGAGCGAATCCATTTGACAAAAATATATTTGATCCACGAACACGCCAGCCCGACAGCTATTCCGCCCAAAGCAACCGCGAAAAAGCGACCCGTAGCATGAAGCAGCGAAAACGACCCCGTGAGCACGGCAGCCAGCGCAAACTGAAAACTGACGATACCCGAAGCATCGTTCATGATAGACTCGCCCTGCAGGATATTCATGATTTTGGGAGGCACGTTCGTCCGTTTGCCTACGGACGCAACCGCCACATCGTCGGTCGGCCCAAGCGCCGCAATCAGCGCAAAAGCAGCGGCAAGCGGGATGGACGGGATTAGAAAATTCACCGCATACCCGACCGCGACAACCGTCGCAAACACCAGCAAAATACCCGTGTTCAGTATCGGCTTGCGCTGCGTCCACATCGTCTTTTTGTCGGCCATCATGCTGACATAAAAAATCAGCGGAGCGACAAACAGCACAAAAAACAGGTCAGTGTCGAACGCAAGCCTGTAACGCAACGGCAGCAAGGCGATTACCGCGCCCAATGCAATCTGCACGACAGGTACGGACACCGCCGGTAAAAACCTGTTCACCACGTTCGACAGGTAGATGGCAGCCAGTAAGATCAGGATATATTCAAATAACAGCATCGCTTCTCAAAACAACGGCCCTGCTAAAAACACTTCCGGGTTATCGGCAACGGTAAATCCGATTTCTTTTAACGCGGAATGAATTATCAAGTCCGCCTGCTCCCCATGCAGGGCAGATATGGGTTTGTTCTTTTGTATTCATCGTTTATATCTTTACAAAATCTGACGCCCCGTGTTTACAAATCGGACAAATAAAGTCCGGCGGCAGCGTTTCTCCCCCGTACACATATCCGCAAATATTGCAGCGATAACCCTGTTTTTCTGCGGATTGCGGTTTAGGTTTGACATTCCGCTGATAGTAATTGTAGGTCATGCTTTCCTGATTATTCAATGTTTCGCACGCTGTCAGCATCGCTTTAAATACGGTATGCGAACCGAAATCCATCGTATCCAACACGTCGAACGACAGGAAGGCATTCGCATAACCGGTCAAATAGAGCAGGCCGTTTGCGCCACGGGCATAACCGGTGAAATCAACCAGTTTATCAATATTTCGACCTGATTGATACCCAAACCGTTTCAGTATTTCAAACGGCGTTTCGACAGTGAGCGGTGAAAGGTTGAATTTCCGCGTTGCCGTAATCATTTCGTTCGTAAAGTTTTGTTTGTTGACGGAAATTACGCATATACAAGGTTCACTGCTTGTGACTTGCAAAAACGTATTGATGATACAGGCGTTATCCTGTCTGTCGTTTTTTGCTGACAACAGATAGATGCCGTAACTTGCCTTAAATAAAGCGGTCATGTCTTGTTTTTCCATTACTGTTTATTTGAATGAATGGTTTATAAAAATGTTCGTTGTTCGACAAACAACAAACACAACTGTCACTAAATCAACCGCAAAATTAAACCAAATTTCGCAAGTATCAAATTATTGTCTTATCTTTCTCCCGAAAAATTGCATTTACTAATTGAACTTACCACTATTTACTTATTTTATCCGTCAGGGCAGCAGTTTTTTGGTGGTGTCTGCAATGGTAGATTTGGTCTCATCGTCGGGGAATTCATCTTTGGCCAGCGCGACGACTTTTTCGGCGTCCTCCGTGCTTGCGCCTGTTTCTTTAATGATGTCCACAATTTTATCTTCTACCTTCTTTTGCATTTCTTTTTCTTTTTTGTCTATCTCTTCCTTCGCTTTCTGTTCGGCGTACTCTTCCAGCACGTCCGCCGCTTTCTTCAGTTGCTCGGGCAGTTTTTCTTTTACGCCGTCAATAGTATCCTTGACGTCTTTCGCTGCGTTTTTGATGTCGTTCAACACGCCTCCGACAGCGCCTGCGCCCGGACTTAGTGCATCTCCTACTGCATTTTTTGCAGCGCTTATACCCGCTCCTGCCACTTCTGCAACCGAATTGGCGGCGCTTTCTTTCGCGTTTTCTTTCGCTTTGTCAACAATTTCTGTCGGCTTTGATGTGATCATTTTATCTTTGAGAGACATAATATAAAATTTTATGTGTTAATTATTATAGCGTATATTGACGACTATGGGAAGACTAAAGAGCGAGCGTACTTTAATTTTTTGTTTCAGTAACGTTTCGTAGAAAAATTTTTCTGACGGATCGGGTGCGTCATCCTCCTTGAGTGTGATATGAATATCGATTCTTTTTCCGGTATTTCTCACGGTTACGTCTTCGATTTTGTTTTTCAACTCGCGGTAACAGAAGGTCTTCAGGTCGCTGCATGTGACGAGCCTGTCTTTTGTAAGTATATTATAACGCGCCAGCCGGTTCAGGGTCTCTTCATTGCGTTCTTCTTCTCTTCCTCCGGTTGTTTCTGTCAGTAAAAAAGTCTTTTCTTTGTCTAAAAATTCAGACGTCTTTGCCGCTTTTTCGCCCGCTTTAATGCTGTTAGCCAGTTCACAGTTTGTTGTTAAAAAGTCAATCGTAACAATATTTTCCTGATAGTTAAGGTCTTTATTTAATTTCAAGATAGCGTACACGCCTGAATAATTTGTATAGTTCTGATTCATTATTTCGGGTAATAACTGCCTGAAATTCCTATATAAGTTTTCGAGTTTTTCTCCTTTTTTCAAGCCATCCATATTAAAAAACGCATAATAATCGGAAATGAAGCGGTTGAACAGGTCGTTGAGTTGAAAGAGGAGTTCCTCCTGGTTGTACCGTTCGACGCCAAAATGCCTGATAAAGAAGTTTTTTTCGTTTTTTTCGGTATTTTCATCAACGAGCAGATTCAGAAAGACGCTATTCTCGGCTGACAGTTTTTTTACCGGTTCATCATTTTTCAGCACAACCGAGCGCTTCTGAACATTTACGATCGGAAGACAGTTTATCCGTATCGATCGTTTTTGAAAGTACAGAAGCTCCAACCGGCTTTTAAAGCGAATGGTAAAAACAGGCCTTGTACTGTTGTTTTTTATTCTGCGGCAGTTATATGTGCCGATATAACAAAAATTGATGTTTTTTCGCAGGTGAAACTCAAGCCAATAGTCATAATTTCCGTATTGGAGTTGATTATCTTCGCTCAGGTGGTAATGATGCTGAAACCAGTCGGTAAAAGGGAGGTTGTCGCAGTCGTCCGATTTTATCACCGGCAATAACTGATCATTTAGCAGGATTTCAACGTCGGGCGTCAATTCGGAATCTTCAAAATAGAACGACATCCCCGAAAAATCTTCAATAACCTCCGACGACGACAGTGTCAATTGAAGGGTGTTGCTGTTCGGGATTATCTGTATATCTGCAATGGCAGCATTGATAATCGTCGTTGAGAAAAGGGGCGTAAAAGGCATTTTATTTTTCCCGAATTCAAACACGCACTGTTCATCCACCCTGAACGCTGACAAAGGTTTGATATTTACGCCTTTGCTCTTTCCTATTTGCGTTTCTATCACGGACAAAGCCGGAAAAGGTTTTATCAGATGATAGGGGATCAGTTTGTTCCGAAATTCGGTAACCACTTTACCCTGAAACGCTTCGATTTCGCGTGAAATGGAATACGATTGATAAGCCAGCGCCGAAAAAAACAGCTTTACAACGGGGTCGTCTTCTATTTTGTGAAGCTCTGCTTTTTCATCCCAGTGTTCGATCGCCTCTTTCAACAACAGTCGGCGATGCTGTTCAAATGAATTTTCCATAGTTTACCAAATATAAAATGTTATATTTTTATTATAATCTTTCTCAACATAATCTTCTTCATACCAGCCGCTAACGTCGATTGACACGCGCTTTTTTTCGGGATCATAAGCAATAGCGACCTGCACATTTTTCAACCTGGTCTCATAATCCTCGATTGCCAGTTTGAGTTCGTAGGCATAATTGTTCCTGTTTACGCTGATTCCGTTTATTTTCAAGTCTTCAATGTGGTTGCCCTCGTCGCTGTTCTGGAACTTTGTATTCTGGAACACAAATCCGAAATAATAATCGGCTTTGAAACTGCCGTGAGCCGAAAAAACGATCAACTCAATAAAATCGTCAATGGATGTTTTTATCTTTTTGGTTTCGTTTTCGTGCATGAAACGTCCGGCCATCTTTATTGGAATCCTCAATCCATTCATAATCGTTATTTTATTGGGTACTCAAATACCAAATTTAAACTGCGTATTATAGTCTAATGTCAGGGGTTTCCCCAGTACTAACCGTTCCTTTACGTCTTTCACCTTAAATTCATAAACCATATCTGCCGGAATGAACCATTCATAAAAGATACGGGCAAAGGTTTCGACGTCTTTTTGTACCGACATAAACGCTTCGTTTGAGAGTTTTTCGATATAAACGGTCGCTCTTACGATATGCCAAATAATGTCATTGGCATCTTTTTTACTGATGATCCGCACATCGACCTGCGCCGGAAAAAATAAACTTCGCAAGACGTCGCGCCAGATCATTTTGTTGCTCCTTATTTCGGAAGCGAGAGGAAACAAGGGGCACATTCGCCGTACTAAGGCGTTATTTTCCACTTGAAGCCCATATATATCAAGCAATGTATCCATCCATATTTGGGTACGATTGTCGGCGTTATCATTCAGTTTTCGTTCTAAGGCGAATCTCAGACCGAACCAGGTCTTATCAAACGGATAACAAAAGGAAAGGAAAGTCTGTTTTTCGCGGGTTATCTGTTCTTCGAGCGCTTTGAATTTTTCTTTATTGTTTTCTTTTGCGACCTTTCGCAGATCATTTTCACGAAAAAACAGTCCTTCGGGAAGGATATGAAACAAACTGTCACGCGACAAGGCGATGTTCAAACGGTGTTTGTCGAACACCCTTTCTCTGTCCATGGCAATGACGTCGTCATTGTAATTTCTGCTGAACACGCCCTTAAATTCCAGATTTACATCTGCCAATGATTCCATCGCAGCGGTAAGGAGCGATTCGGCTTTTATTTCACTGCCTTTCATTTTTCTTTCACTGATGATTCACCTTCCGAAACTACTGATATATTCCCCAACCAAGTACACTTCAAGGTACTGCTTTTTAATACAGCTGGCGCTTTTCGCACTAAGACATTCATTTTACAGCCCATCCATGGCAAGACAAGCGCAGGGAGGCAAGGAGCCGGCGTGTGTACACCTAACGCTGCCGAGGTGGCGGCGATAACGGCAGGGTTGGTTTTTGAATTACAAAGCCCGAATGTAGGCACATTCGTCGTCGGCGCGAAATCCAGCATGTTGGCCATCTGTTTCTTTTCGGTATTCACAGTCGGAGGTATTACAATTAAAGATGCTATACCCGGCGGCATCGCCTTGGAGCACTTCAGCGTCGCTCCGTTACAAACATATTTTGCCATTTCTTTTTGTTTAAAAAATCTATTTTTTATAATTATAAAGGATTCGGTCTGATCCAGTAATAAGGCTTCCAGGGGTTCTCACGAAATAATCCACGTATTTCACGCGCGGCAACACCAAAAGCTTCACTTGCAGGACCATTATGAAAAAATAAGTATCCTATTTTTTTACGGTGATATTTAAAGGCTTCCATTTTATCCGCAACAAAATAATCTTCGGGATTCGTTGCAAAACTTGCGCCGTCGGTAAATATATCTCTACAACCGGTCATTTCGATTAAATTTTCCAGCCATCTATTACTTCTTAAGTTAAAATGAGCATTATCCTTAGGCACGTTTAGGTCGGCAATAATAAATCTTCCCAAATGACTGTTTATTTTATCAATTTCTTCATTACAAAATTTCTGTTTGAATCTGGCTTTATCATATTCCTGCAATTGATTGAAAGTGCTCAATACATTGTAAGCTACATTTAAGACTGTCCATGCAGTCCCGACCGTTGGGACAGAAGATACCAAAGCGCTAATACTAATAATCGCAAAATTTTCAGCGCTTGATGTCGTATCCGTACCTTTAGTATTTGTATAGATAACGTATAACAAATTAGTATAATTCTCAGTTGAAAGATCTCCTGCAACCGAAAGGCCAGCATTGATACCCGCCTCTACCATTTTTCCCGCCGCATCCGCTCCTACACCTACTGTTTGCGCGATTACCGATGCTCCCGATTTTACAACTTGAGCGGATTGTAAAGTCTGCCCCACAACCAAACTTGCAGCTCCTGCTCCAACAGCTTTCATGTGTGCCATTAACCTGTTATACGCTTCATCAGTCAAGTTTACACGATTACGTCTTAAGCGATCACTATTAACTGCATCAATTAGGTATGATTTCATTTGAGATATATAATCCCGATATCCTTTCCTTAATATCGCTTCTGCTTTGGCATTGATTTGTTCATTGTCTCCAAAAGGTGTTGATGCTAATTCTCTCACAAAATTTTCTCGTGTAAATATGAGGGGATTTAAATTTCTGCTCACATTGTACATAAATTCCACACATTTTGTTATACCAAACATAAAATCAGTTGTACTTCTGACATGTTGCGGAAAATAACTCCAGGCGCAATAGAAAAATGCGGAAATCCTATCCTGTTTAAAAGCGTTTTTTGTAGCGTAATTAGCTTCTTGTATTTCTGACAAATGTGTTACTTCAAACATTTTTTTCTTTTTATTAATTACAATTCGTTTAATTAATATTTACCACAGGGGCGTCTAAAGTCATTGGCGCGCCGGCCTTGATATCCATCGTTGCATTTGCTTTAATCAACATCGTTGACTCGGCATTAACTTCAAGCGGGCCACCCGACGCAACAAATACAGAGCCATCTCCAATTACATTGGCGGTCGAATCGCTTTGTATTTGCACAAGGCTCGGCGAATTCAATACCGCCTGGTCTTCGCCTTGCGCGAAATAGGTCTTTCCCTCTATATGAATAGCGCCGTCGGCATGGTAATAATGCGACCCGGATGAAACATTGTCCGCCTCTGCGATGGTAGAAATCCTGTTACAACCTGCTTTTTGAATGATATTGTTTCCTGCTTCCATGATGATATCTTTGTCTGCATACATCTCAATATTTCCTCTCGATTCTAGGTGTATTTTAAGCTTATCCCCGTCAAGCGCTATCCGATTGCTTTCTTTGTCGTAAAGTAATACAAACCCTACGTTATCGTGGTTATCGTAAAATACCAGACCATGTCCATTACGGGTGCGGATTCCTTTAACATCGTTAGTTTCAGTGAAATTACGCCAGTTTGAACGCGGGAGATGTATACCATGCCATAGCGTTCCAACGACGTAAGGTTTTTCGGCATTGGAGTTTTCGAAATCTACCATCACCTCTTCGCCTATTTCGGGAATAAAATAAAATCCTTTATCGTCGCCTCCGTATGGTTGCGTCATCCGTATCCATGGCGTCATCAGGTTGGGGTCTTGCTCTTCCTGCCAGAGAAATTGTACGCGGACGCGTCCCAATTGTTTGGGGTCTTTATTATCCATCACCTTCGCGCGATGAGGCGCTGAGAACGGGTATATATCACTTTGATAATAAGGCGGGTACTTGCTTGATGCAGGATAAGCCGTAAAACTGTTTGTGTAATATCCATCCACTTGCGCCGAATGGGAAATACTTGTAATTATCAGTTCGTCATGGTCAATATTTTTATGTTTTTTATCATCGTCATAGAAATGGTCGCATATCTCAATCACACTGCCAACAGTCAATTGAGAACATATTGACGATCCCATACATACGACCTGCCGCGTTTTTTCGCCGAACAGTTGCGACTTTACGGATATTTCGAGTTCGTCGATACTGTTTACTTCGGGATTACTGCACCGGAGATGTTGAAAAGTGTATTTACCAAACAGCGAGTCCGACTTTTTCTTTGCAGCATCGGTCAATTCATGATACCCCGGCTGTGTCAGATCGGGAAAATCGGCGTCGCTTTTGAGTTGATTTTCATATTCCAAGTAATTGTGATGCGCATGTTTGACTTTATGATGGTTTAATAACGCTTTATATCTGTAATTAAGGATGTCATTACGCGGCTCTAAACGAATGGTCGGTTTTTCCGGCAGTTCTCCAAATATCCATTTGACGCCGTCGTTATACATCCATTCACCGTAACGATGCGCCAATCTGGTCAGGAATTGATAATTCGATTCGTTATACTGAACAGTATAGGGTATAGGGTCTTTTGTTCGCGGTTTTATTTCGTTGGGAATGGAATAGGGATCAAGCGTTTTGGTTACGATATCTTTCAAATTCTTATCCTCATACGAAAAACAGTGCGGATGGTCCAATAGCAGATAATCTGGACTGATGGCTTGTACATCAATCAACTGTTCGGAGAATAAATCCGAACTGCGATAGACTTCAACATTGAAAACATACCCTTTGAATTCAAGCGATTCATTAACTTGTGTATCTCCTTCATTGAAGCGAATTGTATTAATGATACACTCTACATTTTCTCCCATTAATTCCTTGGGTAATGGAAAATCACTGTCCTTGATAGTGTCTTTCAATGTTTTCTTTTGCATGGTAAAACGGAGTTCAGCAGGGTTAAGCAACCGCTGCGTCATCGAAATATCCATGAAATTGTAATCTTCATAATCCTTTCCGCCAATTTTTATGGTGCATTTTTCTACTAAAGTTCCCATAGTTTTTTATTTTAGTTCTTTATTGCGAAATACCACCCCTTTACCAAAGTCGATTTTGGAAGCGCTGATACTTATACGCATATACATCTGTAATGCGTTACTGTTGCTGTAATATTCACTCAGGCGAACGCAGTGGGCATGATCGAATTTGATACTTTTCCACTTGTGTTCTATGCCCGATGTGACGGGCAAAAGAAATTCGCCGCTGTTCACATTCGCCAGGCTCAACATCCATTCGTGAAAGAAGAGGTCGTCGGCATTGTCCGAGAGTATCGTGAAATTGATCACCCCGCCTCTGGGAATAGCCGAAGGTTTGTTGTTGTTGTCGTAAGGCTGTGAGAGTTCATAGTCTAAATCCTGCACATTGTACTCCTTACCTTGAATTTTTAATGATCCATTAAGCGCCATAGTTGTATTTTTTAAAAGGTTATGTCCACTGGTTTACAAAAGTCACCGACTGATTGACAATTGACCTGCACGAAAGCGTTATTTCTTCATAATGCCCTAAATCGGTATCATTACCATGGACGTCTTCCCAATGCTCGATAAAGTCCACGCAATAAGCGTCTTTGAACTCTACGTCTTTCATCTTCTTCCCAGCCTCTGCTGTGTTCATAAATTCGATTTTTCCACTTTTTGCAAGCGCTTTGCTTATCATCCAATGGAGGAGTTCGCAGTTGCCATCGTTGAGCGCTTTCACGCGAAGGACGATTTTTCCGCCACGGGGAATACCCGTCGTCTGCCCTTCCTTGTCTGTCGCCTGTTCAAAGGCGTATGTTACCGACGCTACTTCTCTATCGACAAAACCGTCGACTTTTAATTTTACCGGAGTCTTTGCCATAACTGAAATTTTTTAAATTGTAAATAAATATAATATAGAGATCAATTGATTATTTTACGATAAGTTTCACTTCTTTATTGCCGGTTTTCGTAATCAGCTTAAGTACTGCGACGCCCGATAAGGCTGGAGCTGTCAGCTTGAATTTTGTCTCGGTGACTGGCAGTGTTTTTAACAGACGCCCATCTATGCTGTGTATTTGTAACCGAGCATCAAGCAATGGCGACTGTAAGTTAGTTAACTGAGACTGTGTATTAGTCCATTGCGACATTAAATCAGGTTCGATATTGACCGTTATCTCCCCACCGGCTGAAACAGGGTTCGGAAATACCGACATCGACAACGTGTTGTTTCGCGTTCTGATAACTTCACACGTGCGGTACTGGCTGTTGAGCAAGGCATAATAGGCGCCTTCTTCTTTCATTTCGACATAGCCCTTCGTAGAGTTGCGATCCATCTTGACGCCGTTGTGAAACCATTCTACCGAATTGACAACACCGATACCTTCTACAAACACAGGAACAGTGAGTACATCGTCAAAGCGGTCGTAGAAAGCGACAGGCGGCGGAATGGACTTATGTACAGTGAGCGTATAAGTGTCGTCGCCAACAGTAATCGTGAAAGCGTTGTCGCCGTAGTTCGGCAGTGCGACCTGACGTGGATTCTGCTGTACACCGTGGATGCTGACAGCAGAGGGCTGGTCGGTGTGTACATTCACTTCTACGCTGTTAGCGCCACAGGTCGAATGGATAAAAAAACTGTTGCCGTTACGCTCGGATGTGATGCCATCAACAACAACAGTTACATTTCGACCGATAACCGTGAGGGTACCTGCAATAAATGTGACGTCATAATTGTTGCTTACCGATATTGTACCCTGTGTGATGTCATGAGCGCCTAAGGTGTATGGTGGAGCGCAATAGAGTTCGCCGGTTATTACATCGCCGTTTACTAATTCGCCTGATGTAACTGCGTATTCCAGTGTTGGCGCTTCTCCGATAAGAATTGTTTTGTCGAGGGCAGTAATGGTAATCGGTCGTTTTTGAACCGTCCACGTACCTGTGTTTCTGGATGTAATCGTATATTTTGGATTCGTCAATGTGCCTATTACCGATAATGTGTAGGCCCCAGCAGGCGTTGTGGCGGTAATGCCGAAACTGTTGCTCAAACCTGTTAACACGCTTTCTGTATCGCCGTTTGTCAACCCGGTTGCCGAAAAACCCGGATTGGCAGGACTTTCGCCATAAACCGAACTCCCGCCGCGCGCAGTTACTGCTATTTGAACGGTCGATGCAGAAGAAATCGTTGCAGTAACCGTGGGTTGTGAAGACAAGGTATAATTCTCCGCTTTTGCTCCTGTTAAACTAAAACTGCCCGACAGTGTCAGCGTACCCGTTCCTACTGCAGGCCCAAACCTTCCTGTAACGCCTGTTTTGCTCACGGTTACATCGTCCGATCCTACTCTGCCGTTAACGACTGCGCCGGCGATGTCTATCTGTGCATTGGTAAACAGGTTTGTGCCGTCATAGACTTTAAAAGCAGTGATACCACTGATGGTGACCGATTTTCTCGATACGATCACCGGGAGTGGTTCGCTTTCGGGCGATTCGGGGACGCCGCCGCAGGCCAACCGCTTGACATGCATGTTCGCCACACCCACGCCCACTATCTTCACCTGACCCGTAGCTTCGTCCACCGTTGCCACAGCAGGGTTATCGCTGCGATAACTGTATTGACCGCACCCCAAGCCGCCGGAAATGGAAGGCAGATAAAAATCAGGGTCGCCATAAATCTTACTGATAGCAGCGCCACTGAAGACCGGCTTTTCCGGTGTTGTTGACTGTGGCGTAATTGTTGCCGTGACCGTTGGTTGCACCGACAGGGTATAGCATCCCGCGTTGACGCCGGTCAGCGTGAAGTTACCCGAAACCGTTAGCGTACCCGTTCCTACACCCGGCCCGAAAGTACCACCTGAAACCTCGGTTTTGCTCAAGGTTACGACGTCCGAACCCACAATACCGGTGATAACTGCGCCGGAGATGTCAATCTGCGCATTGGTGAAAACGTTTGTGCCGTCATACACTTTAGTAGCGGTAATGCCGGCGACAGTCAACGGTCTTCTTGTCACTATTATTTTCAGGGGAGTGCTCTCGGGCGATTCAGGGTAAGTTCCATCGGAAAGCCGCTTGACGTAGATATTGGCCTCGCCCACGCTCACTATTGTTACCTGACCGGTAGAAGAATTTACCGTCACTACTGCGGGCTTGTCGCTGCGAAAACTGTACGCGCCTGTGCCTGCGCCTCCGGTGACAGCCGGAAGCGAAAACGACGGATCACAAACAAATTTATTAATGTTTGTCGCAGGGTTGAACGCCGGCGCACCAACGGCCGGTGGCGTCGTTATTGTTGCCGTGACCGCTGGTTGCGTCAATGAATAATTATTGGAAGCGGCGCCGGTCAGCGTGAAGTTACCCGACAGCGTCAGCATACCCGATCCTACTGCAGGCCCAAAGGTGCCAGTTACGCCTGTTTTACTTAACGTCACTGCATCCGAACCCACTCTGCCGTTAATGACTGCGCCAGAGATGTCGATCTGCGCATTGGTGAAAACGTTTGTGCCGTCATATACTTTTGTGGCAGTAACGCCGGTTGCGGTAACCGGTTTTCTTGACACTATTACTTTGACGGGCGCGCTCTCTGGCGATTCGAATCGATCTATATTTATATCTTGCATACCATAAAATACCACTACTTGTTTAACGTATATATTTGCTTCTCCCACGCTTGCAACTGTAACCTGCCCGGTTGAGGCATTCACTGTCGCTACTGCAGGATTATCGCTGCGGTAGTTATATGTTTTACTACAATTACAGGGTTGAGAAAATCCGCCAGAAACGGCAGGGAGCGCAAATGGCAGGTCGCCGTAAATCTTATTGATGTTAGCGGTATTGGCGAATTTGGGTGTTATGTCAAGTATGGTGAAGGTTTCACTTGCCGACATGGGCGAAGGATTAAAATTGCTGTCGCCCCTGTATCTCGCAGTAATCGTGTGTTTACCCGCTGAAAAAGGCATGGTGAGATTTAAATATACATAGCCATACAAGTCCAAAACACCATTACCGAAAGGTGTAGCGCTGCCGTCCAAGTAAAAATCGACCACGCCGGAAGGCGTTCCTTCACCGGGTTTGTTCACTGTTACTGACACCCATGTTTGTATTGTTTTTTGGTCGAATAATATACCTGGGGTCGTTATTCCAACGGACGTATTCGCCTTGTTTACCGTATGGTAGATGGTATCCGAAGAAGAAGAAAAAGCAGCGCCACCACTGTATTTGGCAATAATCCGGTGGTTGCCTGCACTCAAGTCTGAACGAATCTCACTTCGAATGGAGGTTGTAGAATTTATCGATATGATCGGAAGTGCTAGAGCAAACCAAGTATCATCAATAAAAAAAGCGACGGATCCTGTGGGAGCAAACATGCTGAATACCGTTGCGGTAAAAGTCACGTTCTGGCCGTAAACCGTTGAGGTAGGACTGTTACTCAGGGTTGTAAAAGTTGGAAATTGTATTATTTGCCCTTGTACTGTCGTTGTTACTGCTATCAATACGCAAATTAACGTTAATTTTTTAATCATTTTTTTCATTATTAATAGGTTACTTTATCTTCTTTACGGTTCCAGTCCTCAAAAGCGCGAATGGCTTTGTCGGGTAAAAGTTGTTGCATCGCGACTTTTCGATCAGCAGGTTTCAGTTTCAGTTCATCGTAAATAAAGGAATCGTCAAAGCCAATATTTTTTGCATCGGATTGCGTGTTTCCGTAGTATATCTTATCTATATGTGCCCAATAAATAGCGCATAAACACATCGGGCAAGGCTCGCAGGATGAAAAAATTTCGCATCCCGACAAATCGAATGTTTTCAATTTAAGCGCGGCCTTGCGAATAGCTGTTATCTCTGCATGAGCTGTAGGGTCGTTATTTTTTGTAACCCTGTTTTTTCCGACAGCGATAACCTTACCGTCTTTGGCTATTACCGCTCCAAAAGGCCCCCCATGACGCTCCACATTTTTAATGGATACGTCTATCGCTTTTTGCATCAAGCGTTTTAATAACTTTTCGTTCATCATCATTTTTTATCATATAAAATTTCACTGCAAAGATACAATTTAAAAATGTACTGTGTTACCCCCCAGTGCGGTTTTTTTTCAAAATGAATAAAATCGTTTCCTGAGCGCTTATTAAGCCGATTTTGATACGTTTGTAGTGAAATAGTTTTCAAAAAATCGTCGTTTTCCTACTTTTCCCTCAAAGAGGCTGCCGGATTTGTGAGAAAGCCTCTGAGTTTTGTTATCTCAGGCGGGCGCTGACGGGTTCGTCGGGTTTGCTTTCCTGGCCGCGGTCGTTGACGGTTACTACGTAATAGTAGTATTGTTCGCCTTTTTGGGCGGTTTGGTCTTCGTGTGTTTCGCTGTCGGCGGGTCGCTCGGCAAGCAGGACGGGCTGGACGCCGGACGTGGCGCGGTAGACACGGATGTTCTGAATGTTCGGGTCGTCAGGGACGTCCCAGCGAAGCAGAATGCGGTCGGTAGCGGCGATGGCGGTCACCTGTCCGGGCGCCAAAGGCAGACGCATGGGTACGGCGACGCCGACGTGCTGGCTCTGCGAACTTTTTTCGCCGTTGTAGTCAAATGATTCGAGGACGTAACGGTAGTGTTTGCCAGGCGTGATCTGGCTGTCGGTGTAACCGTTCTGGTCATACATAAGGGTGGCGACGAGCTGTGGTTCTTCTTCGACGGCGCCGTCGTTATCGACGGTACTTCGCCACAGGTTGTAACCGGTTACGAAAGCGTTTTGTTGCGACATGTCGTCCCAGACGATGAAAATGCCGTCGTCGCGCAGTCGTGCGTCGACGCTTGAGGGGACGGGTAACATACCGCCGTTGTACTGAATGGAAACGCGCTCGCTCAGGGGGCTGACGCTGTTCGACGAGTTGACGTCGGCTACGGCGTAACTGTAGATTTGCGGCGTAGCGGACAGTTCAAGCGTATCGACGAAAACAGTCACCGAATCGGCGGCGTCGATGGTGGCGACGAGGGTCATCCCGCCGGTGTAGCCTTCGCCGCGGAATATCTGATAACTGCGTATATCGCGTTCGATACTGCTGAACGAGAGTTGCGCCAGATTACCCTGCAACTCGGCGACGACGTTCTGCGGTGGCAGGATGTTGTATTTAGCGCCTTCGAGGATGACGGGCACGCGGACGCCCGGCACGCTTTGGCCGTAACCGTTGTTCATGATGACAAAGTAGAAGTAGGATTCGGCGGGGTTCACGCCCTCGTCGAACCATGACGTAACGTCTGCTGACAGCGTGGCGACGCGTTCATAGCCGCTGTCGAAGTTGCGCGAGCGGTACAGTTCGTAACTCTGCACAAAGAAATCGGTTTTGACTTCCCATGAAAGGGCGACGCCCTGCCTTTCCATGTCGCCTACCGCCGTGAGCGCCGTTGCCGATCCTATATCCGTCTGGCTGGCGAGGTTATAGACGTTGAGCGTGTCGGAAGGCGTACCCTGATTGCCGAGGTAATCGGTTGGGATGGCTACATAACTGTAGGCTATTCCTTTGGTTGCAGATTCGTCGCTAATGACGGCTACCGTCCGTCCGTTCAGGTTAGTATAGGCGGTTGAGGCCGGTACTTCGCTGTAATCGTTCTCCAAGAAACGGCTGCGGTACAACTTCGTGTAAGCGGTCGAAACGGAATCGGTCAATCCGTAATAGAGGGTGACGGCGTCGTCGCCGGGCATGAACTGCAGTATTTCGAGCGTTCCCCGATAGTTGTTTTCGGGGAAACGCTGACTTACTTCGCCCAGCGGGATCGTTTCGTTAAGGGTCACTCTTGAGATACGGTACTGAAATGTTTGTCCCTGCGCGAGGTCGTCGTCGAACCATCCACATCCGGCGGCTGCCATAATTTTGGGGTCGAGTGCATAGACGAGCAGCGAATCAACAGTGAACGATTTGCTTATTTTCGTCCAGAAGTAGTCGCTCATGTCGAGCGGCAGTTGCATATCCGACAGGAAAGCGGGCGGCAGGTTGAGCATGTTGGCTTTCAATGCGGCGGCGTTCTGTGGGGCGCGCAGTTCGGCTACGGCCTCCCAACGGTCGGCAGCGCCTTTTTTCTCTATCAGATAGTAGAAGTTACGGGGTATCTCTTTTCCACAGAAGATATAGATACCGTTTGGATAAGCCCTGCCCGACGGACTTTGCGCGTCAAGCGATACGCCGGATAACAGGACGATGTTGATAATGAATAGTATGCGTTTCATTTTTTTTTCTATTTATTTATTGATTATTACTTTTATCTGGATTGCTTCCTGAATCAAGTTCAGGACTCCTCGCAATGACGTGTCCCGATTTCGTTCAGTAGGGGCAAGGCATGCCTTGCCCCTACATTCCTGCCCGTTACGCAGTTATTGTCATTTACGCACGTTTGGTTGCAAATCATCCCCATTCGCAATGAAAACATTGGTTGGAACGAAGCATTCCGGATAGTTTGAATGGAATCCATTTATTTATTAATTTGTTGCTGGACTATATGGTGGACACTTCTGTTTTGTTATATTTCCTGTTCCGAAATGGATATTGAGATTTCTATTATCATCGAACGTTGCATAACAATTGATTGTTTCACTATATTCTACTGTCCCTACAAGATAGCTGAGTTTAACTCCAGCTTCAATTTCCAATCCCAAAAGCCCTTGCATAGTGAGCTTATTTTGAGAACTGTATCCAAAATCGAAAGTAAATATATCGGTTCTGCGTCCCGATATTGATAATAAAGGTATCTTTGCGTACAAGCCACACTCGGCAAGGTAATTGGCAGATGCGCCTGCCACCATAGGCGATCCGAAGTTACAGAAGAAATCTGCCGCCATGAAACTTTTCACTTTAATGCCGGCTCCTGTAATAAACAAGTCAATTTCCAGATCAATGTCCAATAGTCTGAATTCGCCGGTAACGTAGAACCCTTTCAAGCCCTGAGGTTCTAAAATGTCTTTTCTGTAGCAATCATTCTTCATGATATCGGATTTATGCTTGTTCACTAACGGCCATATCTGATCTCGAATAAATTCCTGATTGGTATAATAACCCATCATAGTACCTAACGCGACTTGTCCAAGACAGGAAGGCATAAGGTCAACATGACCGAGAAGCGTACTGTATATGCAAAAGCCGCCTCGATCGATTACTACCTGACAAATTCCTTCGATAACCTCGAGTTGCAGGGGCGGGACGATTGGTATTTTTGTATGTTTCAGGGTCAGAGAGCCAAGAAATCGCTTCTCTTTAAAGTAGTAAACCAGACTGACGCCGCCCATAGGGGTTTGAATGTCTGTCAACCCTATTGCATCGGAATTAGCCAGCACCTCGCCATATACGGTAAATTTCATGTTGTTATCTCCGATTCCATCGTCATGCGCGTTATCGATCATTGTCCCCTCGAAGGTAAAGAGGTTCCAGTTGCCGCCCTGCACTTTGGTACCGCTTGTTGCCGTATTGATTGGGACTTTGAATCCCGTCTTCAAGTTATCTACGACCTGAACGTTGTCGCCCATGGCAGAACCGGTATCTTCCGAGAGTTGTAATACCCAGCCCGGTTTAACAGCTATTCCGTAAGAGCGCACACCGCCGGATATTGCGGCGGTCAGCGTGGCGGGGATGTTGTTGAAGGTTTTCGGATGTTCGCATACGATACCGTCGATTTCTACTCTTTGTGCAAAAATGCGTATATTCTTCGTATTGATTCGCAACGAATCGGCCGTAAAGTGGACAACGTTGGGTATGAAATCGAGTTTGACGTTATCGGGCGTCATCGTCTGATTGTTCTGTTGCCCTGTGTAGATGAGTGTAAGCCCCATTTCGGGAATGTTTGGTCCGCCGATGTTGAGCATTCCGTTTACATTAATAAAATTAGGGCCGTTGAAGATGGAATTAACCGTAAAGTCGGCTAACGGGTTATTGAGTATTTTACGTTTCTGACCGGATGCAAACGAGAGCGTCATCGCGTTGTTGTCCAGAATTTGCAGGTACTTGACTTGCAGTGGTTCAACTTGCCCGCTGCTGGAGTGCAGGTCTCTGAGCGGTACCTTTGCGGCGGGGCTGTCGCCCTGTCCGGCGATACTAAACCGCCAGTGTCCTTTATGGTCGTCTCCGGTATTGGCGTCCCAGAGCAACACGGCTTTTGCGTTGCCATCCACTTCTACCTTCGCTATGCCGCCGCCTATCGTAAGGTTGTTATAAAGCGTATCGGGCGTCATCAGGAACATATCGTTCCGTAGCACAAAACGATTTACGGGAATATCGATGACGCCTGTGCGAATAATGGCGTCGGTACTTGTAATACCGCCTTCTTCGGCGCTTATCTTCCATTTTTTCACTGCGAGCGTCCATTCGCCGAGTTGCACGTTCAGGGTATCGCCCTGTCCCGGATATACCGTATGATTGTCTAATACCATGTCCTTGATGTTCACAGTAATGTTTTCGGGTTTGGCGTTAGGAATATGGCAAGCCAGATCAACATTCAGGTGTATCTTTCCGTCATCGCTTAGATAACTGCCTGTCGGATTGGCTCTTGCGTTAAACTCGAGCAGTTTGAAGTCGATAGGATTGCCGTCAACGTTCGACAGGTAGAAAAGTTTGGTCGGTGAGAAGGACAGTTTCGGCGGGAGGGATATTAACCTGCCGGCCAACCGTTCGGGAAGACTTTGTAACTCATGCGCCAGCAAACCTGCCGGGACGTTCTGTAGAGCTTGAGCCGAGATGCCCTGTTGAGCTTGAACTGTCTGACTAAACATATCTATCATTGCAGGATTGCGTGTAACGCCCGTGTTCGAGTAATTTTCACTTGTCCATGCGCTCCATGTCGTTTCGGACGAAGGGCTGATAACCGTTTGAATGATATTGTTTATCTTTCCGTCGTCGATGGTGGCGAGATAGAAATTGTCCTCGCGTGTGAAGTTCAGGTAACTTGCGGTGTAGTTGAACGAGTTGTCGACGATTTGCATTTTTCCGTAGATGGAGCCGTTGCCATCGGCGTTACGTCCTATCTCAAGGTCTTTCGGCGCGCTATTACCGCCGCCTGCCTGCGACACAATAGAGTTCGACGGTCTTTCGGAATGAGTCAACATCACGTTGTATTTGCCTTGCTGATACCCCAGTTTCAAGTTAGTAACGCCTTGCAGCGTGACTTTGTTGACAACGGCAACGCCCACCTTCGCCGAATCGGCGCTGAATTTGACGTTTTCCACGCGCAATTGCACAGACGATTCGCGTATATCGAAGTCGCTGAGGCCTTCTTTCCAGTCGATCAATCCCGAAACGGTGACGGTATTGTCGGCATTTGTCGTCAGGCTTTCGACCGACAGCGGGAAACCGTACAGGTTGTTGATAATCATGCCGTCGTATTTTGTCAGATTGAGGTTGACGCCTGAAGCCGCATCGTTCTGTATCGACGCCTGAGCGCGTGCTCCAACGACGGTGAACGTCGTATCGAGCGTTGCCAGCACATCGACAGTAGCATTATGTACCGGCACGCCACGTAACGTGTATTCGCCGTTTGCATTGGTATAAGCGACAATCAGCGAATTGGCGACGGGCAATTCTTCCGAACCGGACCCTGACGAGTTCTGCACGAAGTTTCCGTTTAGGTCTAAAGATAAATATTCCCACGGCGCCATGTTATGGCCGCCATACGAAGTTGTAATTTGTTGTAATTCTCCGAGATAAACTTTGGCGTTTCGTACCGGCTGGTTGTCGAGTCGGACGACGCCGGTAATCCTGCTACCTTTCGAAAGAAATACGGTGCTTACATTCGTATTCTTTGATTCCTGGTTATAAACATTCTTGATGACGGGAATGTAATCGGAATTGTCGGGGCCGCGAAAAACAAAGGAATAATCTTCCGACACGTTTTCAAATTCAAAATTGCACGGCACGGAAGCGGTTTGTTTGGCGGTCAGCAGGGTATCGCCCACATATACATATACGACGGCGTTGGGAATGACGGCGTTTGTTTTGTCGTCCTTCACCCAGAACTCTATCCTGTGTTTTTTGCGGGTAACTTCTATTGAACCGGTAATATTATCGCTGCCCGTGTCTGTAAAGCCCAGCTCGCCAAGCGTTTTTACTTCGTCGAAATAAGCGAGGTCAAAAGGTTTGACATGTACTTTCGTTTCCGTCCGAGCCGGTACGGGCATGGTTTTGACGCCGTTGATATTGGTCTCTTTCCAGTTTGCCGAATCAATACCGATAAATGCCTGCACGCCTTTTTTGGTTCCATTCGGAAGCGTTTCAAATATCGTGATATTGAGGTTTCCGGAAGGTTGCAACAGTAACTTGTCGGTGATTTGGGTACCTGTGGGAGCAAGATGTCCGTCTATTTTATCCGAAGCATTATATCCCTTGGCATTAGCATATGCGGAAATACCAGTATTTGAAGTTTTCACTAATGACTTTAGCGGTTCTTCAGAAGCAAGTTTTTGTAACCAGCCATCCTTGTCGGTGACGCCGCGTGCCGACTCCCAGTTAGTATTATCACTCTTCACAAATACATTCGCGTTAGCCAAGCCCTGTTGTGTATCCTTATCCAGCGTACGAATCATCATACGGCTTGTCAACGCTTGCATCTGCATGGTTATATTCACTACCTCGGACTGTTTAGCGCCCCCTTTGTACCATATTGCCGGGTCATTATACCCCCCCCCATCGGAATCGTCATAAGAATAAGATCCAGGAGCGATTTTGACAAAGGTAGCCTTGTAGTAGTTCGTACCCTCCTCTTGTGGGGGAAAGGCTTCAATATAGTAGTCCCTAAAATAGTGCAACAGCCTTTGAAAGGTAATTGTATTGCGGCCGTCGTCGTTTTTTGGAACCTGTGTCTGGCTCCAGACATGTTCGAATTCTTTTTTGAATAAATCCTCGCCTGTCGGCAGACCGTCCGTAGAGCCTCCAGGGTTATAGTTGTCCCCGTACTGCGCATTAATCAATTCCGCAAAGTTGTACTTCCCGTCGCCTTCGCCTGTGGGCATGCCGGATTTTTTTGTATTCACGTCGCGGAAGACAATCATCGACATCTCGCTAATCGTTTGTCCGTTATTATTTACCGGCGATACTGTCACGCTCACTTCCCTTACGTACGACAGTTGGGGTTCCGTCAGCTCTATCGATTGCAAAGGCTGAACCACAATGTCGTTCATGGACGGATAATAGTATTCCTCTTCCGGTACAATACGGAATACGCGTTGCATGTTGCCGGCGAGTTGCGTGGACGGATTTTGAGCGATGAATAGCGGATTCAGTGGCGCGCTCGGTCCGCGACTGTTACCTGCCTCTGCCAGCCATATCCGGTCGGCGTCGGGCGTATCGGGATGCGTATAGGCAGTCTTAGCGGTCGCAGTCGTTTTTGTTACCGTAAAACCTCCCCCTGCGGCAGGTGCAATGCCGAGACCATTATCGTTATTTAACCCCGCCTGAATATTAATCATGGCAAAATCGCTCCCCATGACGATCGAATTAGCAATATATGATTGATTAATATCGTATTTAGAGAAATCCAATGTTCGGGGATCGAATCCAAAGGGATCGTAATCGTAGGGATTTTTATCTCTTGGATCCATTCGGGGGTCAACCCATATATCAAAGATCGATTCTCCTGCCTTGAGCCTCTCTAACGTTTGATCTTTATACAGGACGGGGTGATAAGTACTTTTTTGGGCTCCGCCGTATCCTACGTTGCCTTTGATATTCGTATTTGCGATGGAAATATCAAAGTTACCGTTGTCGTCGGTCGTTCCCGATCCGACCTCTTGCCAGTTATCTATGTAGGAATTTGTATAATCTCCGTCTGATATCCAGATATTTCCGTCCTCTGGCATAACCGGCCTGCCATCTATTATATAATTCACTACTACTTTGAAAGGCGTATTTGCTATGGGCCTGACAACGCCTTCCGGATCGGTTTTCCACTTATAGACTAACTGACCCTTAATGTTGGATTGCGCGGGGGCGTAGGATTCGAAATGATAGGCTGTCGATACATGCCGGTATCTCTGATTTGACTCCTGTGCAGGCAATTTATAAACCTTCGCAGGGGCAACATCTTCCTTTCCGTCGTTCCAGGGGGTTCCGTCTTCGTTAATTGCCTGAATAATATATTCGTCTCCGTCAAGATACGACGCAAACAGGCGGTGAAACTCTACAAAGGATTTCTGTTCATTGCCTGCGACCTCCAATTGCGTCTTTCCGCGCGCCACTTCGATGTAGTTTGCCGAGTACGCATAGCCGGAGCTGGTGATATTTCCCTCTATCGGCGGGATTTCAGACCGCTTTGTGTTCCGGTAGACGACTATGTCCACTCCTTCGGGTAGATATTCCATTAAATCAGCCGTTCCTTCCTGCATAACTGGAGCCACTCCAGGTAATAAAGTTGCTACATCATACTGACTTTTTACTATAAAGCGTTTCGCCACATATATTTTCAACGAATAGGCTTTTGTATGCGCCAGCAGCTGGTTCAGGATCACTGTGGTCGTATCGTCGGACAACCGTATGCGCGTTTCCTTAAAATCGCTGCCGCCGAGATAGTAGGGGTTATCGGATGTGACGGTAAACCTTATCGAATCGCCGACGCTTGCGTCAGCCGGCAACGGTAAATCGACATTGAAAGCGCCCTCGCCGTTGGTGACGGCAGTAGTCTGGGCATACACCGCCGTCTGGATCGGGATCTGGATGCCGTTGGCAATGGCATTACCCGACGCCGTGAGGTCCTGCCTCTGGATGCCGCCGGCAGTACCCGACGCCGCCTGGTCCGGCATCTGAATGCCGTTGGCAGTATAGAACTTGTATGCTTTGATCGTTACAGTCGTATTGGCGGCATGGTGTGACAGTCCTCCGTCCATTTCATCAAAGACATAGTCGACCTGTCCCTGCAACTTCACTGATTTTTGCGATTCGGGCAGGCTGTTGTACTGAAAATCGACGCTGCCGGCGCTTGCAATAACGCTGTTGTTGGCGCCCAGCGCCTCGACGGTCGCTTTATACCAGTAGCCGTTGCGCAGGCCTATTGAGGCGACATTCTCTTTCGTGATAATAAAATGATGCGGCAGTTCGGACGTGGCTGCATCAATCCCGATGTTGCGCTGGTAGGAGAGCGGCGCAGACGGAGTTTTTTTTCCTGCGCTTATCGACAGCCTGAATTGTTTGACGTTCATATTGTCGCAGATAGCCTTCTGCATATTCATCAACGTTTCATACGGGATGGGGGCGCCTGTTCCCGAAATATCTGAAATCCCCTGCCAGCCCCATAGCAGCATGAAAGCGGATTGAGAGTTAATATCGGCGCTGTTAAAAGTTGCGTGCGGATTGACAAAAAGCAATTGTTGCGGATTGTCGTTTTCCGGCACGGCAACGACCGGTACGGGGTGTTCGAGCGTGAAGGTATGCACCTCGCTCATGCCGTTGTTGCGGAAGATACTCGGCGTTTCGCTGTCGGAAGCAATCACGGCGCAGGCATACGTTTTGCCGGGTTCAAAACGTGGCGTTGCGTTTGTATAGAGGTAACTGAAGACGCCCGTCATGCTGGTCTCAAAAAATCGCATGGGGTAAGCGCTCGACAGCAAAGCATCGTGTGAGTTGACGCCCTCCACTACTTCAATTACCCGCAGCGTATATTGCGTTGTAAACGGCGCAAAGGGCGGCTGCAACCACTGGAAGAGAACGCTCTGCAAGTCCGAATACATTAATGTACTTTCGTTGACGGGACTGACAATCGTGGGCGGTTCGAGCATCGTTACGTTGAACGGCGCGCTGCAGGATTCGTCAATCAGTACCGCGTCAGACTCGTAATCGAAGGTCTGAATACAAAACTGATAAACGTCTTCGGGCATTCCATATCTCATCACGTTTTCCATCGTAATGCCCCGATAGGTTAAATTGTTCCAGTCGAACAGGTTTTTTATTTCGTCGAAAGGAAGTACGTAGGTAACCGGCGCGCCGCCAATAGAGGGAGGCATCCGCACAGGCGTTATGGGTTTGAACCCCGGCTTTGTCGATATTTCAATATCGCCGGACGAGCTTTTCAGTATCCCCCTGAAATAGATGTTTCCGCTGTAACCGGGGGTCGTTGAGCCGTTGATAGTCACAATGGCAGTTATTTTATTCGGTGAATTTGAATAGTCGGCAAGCCGGTTGGTATAAGGCGGCGTTACCGAAACCTGCAATGAATTTTGGGCTACCGACGGGATTCCTGCCATCAAAGGCAAGAACAGGAACAGTATCCTTATTAATAATGTTTTAAAATGTGTATGCATATCTTATGTCTCCTCTTGTTTCGTTATATGACAGTGACGTTTCTGTATTTAAATACGTATTTGAAATGAAATTGACGCCCAGATTGAACGCATGTTTGGGATGGGGGCGGAACGTGGCGGAGAGGTAACTGTTGAAAGTCTGTCCGTCGTTTCCGCCTACCTGATTGATGGTGTAAGCGTTGGCCCAGTTGAGTGAAAACTTGTTTGAGAACAGCGCCTTGGCGACGCTGAGCGACCCTCCGTAGGTCTTGCCTTCGTACATGTTATTGGCAATGCCGGTGTGGTTTAATCCGAATGTGAGGTTGGTACGGCTTTTCAGGAATCCGAGCGAATAGTTTGCCATGAGAACCGTCGTCTGCGTTTCGGTTTGCGCTGCGGTCGTTTTGTTCTTGTCGTCCAACTGCATCCTGTTGATGTTAAGCATGACGAAATGCGAACGCACGGCGTTTGCCTTGACAAAACGGGGCGTTACCGAAAACGTGTTATTGACCTGAAACAGTCGCAACGTATCGATGATAGCCGTCCGTCCTGCGCGCTGGTTGGTCGAATAATTGCTCCAGTTGGCGTCGACGCCCCAGTTCTGATTGAAGTTGACCGTCCCTGCAAACGAGCCGACAATGCGCTGCGAGGTGAATTTTTTGGTATTGCCCAGGTTATCGTGCTGTATGCCGAGCGAGCCGCGCAGTATGACTTTGTTTTTCAACAGACCGGCGTTCGCGTTGAAAGAGATTACTTCGAGGTCGTTGTTGAAAAAATAGGCGCCCAGCGACTGGTATTCGGGGTCGATACGGCGGTATTCGATACCGGCGCCCGCGCTCGCGTTAAATTTGTAGGCTAACGACGTCTTGAAGGCGGTGAAGGGGACGGAGGTCAGGTTGATCGTTATCAGATTGCTCAGCAAAGCAGTCCCGAACCCCGACAGCGTGAACCGGCTGCTGTCGGCCGCATTATGGGTGTAACAACTTATCGCGCCGTCAAAAGAAAAGATTAACTTGGGCGTTATGTGCATGACGGTGGTAAGTCCTAACGCAAGGTTTTGTACAGGGGTTGGCGCTTCGGGATAGGGAGACGGCATGTAGTTGTCGATGTCGTCGCCTATACGCAACATCGACAGGTCGACAAACCGCTTTTCGGTTCCGTAGCCGATCTTCGCCGCCCATCCGCGTCGGGTGTAACGCGGAATGGAATCGAGCATGTAGGGGTTTTTGTCGGCGTTCTGGTTGAACTTGCCGTACATGGCGGACATGCGGAACTTGCCGGGCGTCAGCTCGACGCCCGCTCCCAGAAAAGTATATCCGTTCAGCGTATATTCTGATAATCGCATGTTGCGGTGACCGGCATGTACGGTAATCCATTTGTACTTCGGACTTATGCCAAACCGGTTGAACGACGGATAATTGAACGTGGAAGACTGCTGATTGTACCACACAAAAGAGAGCGGCAGCGAAATTCCGTAAACCGACATCGCCAGATTGGCATTGAAACCATACGAGAAAGGCGACTGACGGTTTTCAATGCCGTTAGCATTGTAAAAAACGGAACTCAGACCGACGCTTCCGCCGACAGTAAACGGTTTTACGTTTTTCAAATTCGCCAAGTCCTGTGCTTCCGCGCGGGGCGGAAGCATCAGGATCTGGATCAGGATCAACCAACAGGCGATACGGATATTTGAATTTATATATGATCGCGGGTTCATTGGCTATCAAGTGTTTAATTGACGATAAGCCTGCCTGTGTTATACGACTGTACTCCCTGAATCGTAATGCGGAGATAGTAGGTACCATTAGGGGTGTTCTGATTGATACTAATGGGAACACTCGTGTCGCCATTGGCCGCCATAAAGACAGTAGCAGGGAAGCTAATACCGGCAGGGGCGGCTATCGCGACTTTTCCGTTGGCGTCGGAGAACCACTGTACCGAAACTGTTCTTCTGCCCAAATCGAAGTAATCGGTGGGGGCTAACATTGTGGTGATTAAGTCATAGTTTGCCACGTGGATTTGTTTGGCAAAATCCACTGATAAGGTTTCTGATAGTGCTCCGATAAGTACACTCCTTACGTTAAGCTTTGCCTCGTTGGAAGTAACGCTTCCTTCCGCATTGCTTACCACGCAGCGGACTTGTGTATTGGTATATAAACCCGACGAAGGCGTAATTCTTAACGTTGCCTCATTGATACCGGCAAGACCCGCTGTTAAGGCTGCAGATGGAATATCTTCCCAATTTCCTGAAAGCCACTGCCATTGATAGCTCAATGGTGCGTCGCCGTTAGCCACGACCGTAAATGTCGCCTCCTGACCTACATTAACGGTGACGTCGGCAGGGTTGGAAGTGATTGTCGGAGGAACCGCCGGCCGTGCGTCGATGACAAGCGTACCTGCGTTGGAGACTACGCCATCAATCGTTACTGTGAAATAAAACGTTCCCGCTGGCGTGCGAGTGGTTCCAGTCACCCTCAGGGTACGGTTTTCGCTTCCTGTTGATACCGATGAAGACACTGGTGGGTTTGTCGATTGGGTACATTTGATGTCGGAATACCACTGCACCGTACCCGGCTCATTGACGGCGATGTTCACCGCGGTCACTGGGATCGTAACGCTGCCTGACCTACCTGCCACAAGAGGGTCTTCCTGTTTTCCGACGGTTACAGATTTCGGCGGCGCGACGACGACGAGCGTACCTACATTGGACTGTACGTCTTCAATCGTTACGATAAAATAGTATGTTCCAACTTGAAAGTAGTCATCGGGATTCACCGTCAGGGTACGGTTGGCGCTTCCGGTAGATAGTGATACGGATTCCAATACAAAGACCTCTCCATTAAAGTTGGGGTCGGTAGACCAGCGTACAGCGCCCGTCTCATTGACGGCGATGTTCTGCGTGGTCACAGAGAAGGTAGCGCCGCCTAACTCCGTCCAGCCTGCAATGATCTCACCCTCCTGCTGTCCGACGGTTACGGTTTTTACGAGGGCTGCGGGTGCGTCGACGACGAGCGTACCCACGTTCGACGCTACGCCGTCAATCGTTACGCGGAAATAATACGTTCCCGCCTCCTGCGTATTTGCCGATGTAGTTGCCGTCAGGGTACGGTTGGCGTTTCCGGTAGATACCGATGTAGCGACGCCCCCCGGCGCGTTTCGCAATTG
>Ga0082212_10001585_pt1 | contig 33530 bp, 33 predicted proteins | sample TergutNt197P3_FD_71548 | JGI IMG/M metagenome (GOLD analysis project Ga0082212, IMG submission 71548) | Neocapritermes taracua P3 segment gut microbial communities from Petit-Saut dam, French Guiana - Nt197 P3 | ecosystem: Host-associated > Arthropoda: Insects > Digestive system > Gut ... | reverse complement strand
CCTGGGGCCCCCTGCTTTCGACGAGGAGTCCCTGTACCTTGATAACCCTGCCCGTGCATTTTATGGGATCGGTACGTTCTGCGGTTTCAAAATATTTTTCAAATACAGCGGTTTCCACGCCCCTCCCTCTCAACCACTAACCACTATTCACTAACCACTTCTCGATTTTATCCTTGACTTTATCGGAGAAATTTCCAGTATCCTTGCTTCCAGTTCGGCAAGCTGGCTGGAGATGCGGGCATCGATCTCGCCAAAGTCCGTTTCGATGATGCAGCCGCCGGAATCTACCGACGAATCTTCCATCACCTGTATCGACTTTGCCCCCTCAAGCGCCTGGATAAATTCTTTTTTATGCTCCGTGGCAAGTTCCAAATCGGCAAGGTTAACACGGACAATGACATTGCCCCGATCCCGCACCTTTTTAAGAGCCTCAAGCACGTTGGATACTACCACCTCGCGCTGATTTTCTGAAATGATCTTGACAATTTTCCGGGAGATGAGCAGCACCAGTTCGATAAGTTCCCGCTCGGTCTCGGTGAGTATTTCGCCCCGCTTGTCCTGCGCCCGTTCCAATACGGTCTGCGTCCGTTCGATCAGCCGGTCTACCTCGGCCTTGCCTTCTGCGTAGCCTTCCGTCCGGCCCTCTTCCCTGCCCTTTTCAAGGGCCTCTTTTCGCTCGTCGTCAAGGGTGCCGCGAATCTGGTCTGCCAACTGCTGCGCCTGCCCCTGCGCTTCGGCGATAATTTTTTCCGCCTCCTGCTGCGCCTGGGCTTTTGCAGCGGCAGCTTCTTCTGCCGCCTGCTCCTTGTTCCTTGCAGCGGACAAATCCGCCGACTGCACTATCTCGTTGGCCTCGGCTTTTGCCGCCTCGATCATCGATTCCTTTTCAAGTTTCCACTCGGCTTTGAATGCCTCGGCTTCATGGCGCAGTTCCTCGGCGGTGGGACCGGTATATTCCTCCACTATGGGATGAATCTCTTGATCTTCTTCCCGGGGTGCGGTTATTTCAACATCCTCATAGGGAGCGGGGGTGCTTATCATCACCTTGTCGCTGACCATGATAAGCTCCGCCGATCTGAATACTGCCTTTGCCATCCTTAACCTCTGTCTAGTGCGGTTTCATGAAACCCCATTATACAACTATACGACCATCTCGTCTTCGCCGGAACGGGCGATAACAATTTCGCCGGTATCCTCCAGATGCCTGATGATCGAGACGATCTTCTGCTGGGCTTCTTCAACATCCTTAAGCCGCACGGGCCCCATGTATTCCATGTCTTCCTTGAGCATGGTAGCGGCGCGTTTGGACATGTTCTTGAATATCTTGTCCTGCACTTCGGTATCCACGCTCTTGAGGGCTTTGGAAAGTTCCTGCGAATCCACTTCCCGCATAACCTTCTGAATGTCGCGGTCGGACAGGAGGACGATATCTTCGAACACGAACATGCGTTTCTTGATCTCTTCGGCAAGTTCGGGGTCTTCGTCTTCCAGGGCCTCGATGATCTGCTTTTCCGATGCGCGGTCGACAAGGTTGAGAATCTCAACGATGCTCTCAACGCCGCCCGCTGCGGTATAGTCTTCGCTGGAAAGGCTGGAGAGTTTCTTTTCAAGAACCCGCTCAACCTCGCGGAGTACTTCGGGGCTGGTTCTGTCCATCGTAGCGATACGGCGCGCCACGTCGCTCTGCACCTCGTGGGGGAGGTTTTGCAGAATTACCGATGCCTTGTTCGGCTCCAGGTAGGCGAGGATCAGGGCGATGGTCTGGGGGTGTTCCTGCTGGATAAAGTTCAGCAGGTGCGCCGGATCGGTGCGGCGGATAAAGTCGAATGGCCGCACCTGGAGGCTGGATGTGAGCCGGTTGATGATATCAATGGCCTTCTGGCTGCCCAGCGATTTTTCCAGCAGTTCCCTGGCGTAGTCGATGCCGCCGGTGGAGATAAACTGGTTCGCCATCATGAGTTCGCGGAACTCGTCCAGAATGGCGTCCTTCTGCTCGGAATCGATCGTTTCGAGGCGGGCTATCTCAAAAGTCAGCGTCTCAATTTCATCCTCGCGGAGGTATTTGAATATCTCGGATGACAGTTCCGATCCGATGGTAACGAGGAAAATTGCCGCCTTTTGGCGTCCGGTATATTCCTTCTGGCCTTTTTTCTTGGTTCCGGCTGCGGCTCCGCCCGCTGCGCTTGATTTTGCCATTTTTTAACCCCTCCCTGGTGCGGATGAATAGCCGCACAAATTTATCGAATATGAAACTTGTTTCATGCTATTCCTCCAAAAGCCAGGTTCTGATGAGCTGGGCGCAGTCTTCCGGGTGTTCTTTTGCCAGGTTGACCACCGATTCCATAAGTTCCATGCGCGTCCGTTCTTCCACCGAAATGGAAACGTCCACGCCCTCCTGCTCGGCTTCCAGCATCGCGCTTTCCCGCAATGCCTGTTCGCGGCGCGCGCGTTCCTCCTCCGCTGCCCGTCTGCGGCGTTCCATCTCCCGGGCTATGATCCTGAAAATTATAAATCCAACTAACAATAATGTCAAACCGGAAATTATCACTATGATGGTGGTCTGTATCTGCTTTTGCCTGAGGAACGCCTCGTCTTCGTCGTGGAATTCCTTTGTCCTGTCGAAAGGTATGTTCCGCACGGTTACCGAATCGCTGCGCGCCAGGTTGTAGCCGATGGCATCCTGAATCAGCAGTTGGACGTTCCGGAGATCCTCCATGGAGATGGGGGTATATTCCCGTTCTATGGAACCGTCCGGCATCATTATCGGCTGGCCCTTTTCATCATATTTCCGCTTCCACTTGCCGTCGATGTTTACCGCGACCGTTACGCGATCTATCTGGGGACTGCGTACTTCCTGGATATGCCTCTGGTTTATTTCCTGGTTATGGGTTCTCGTGCTTTGGGTCATCCTGCCGTACAGGTTCTGCAGGTCCTTGAAAGCCGGGGGGGTCTGGCCTTCTACGCCGGCAGGGCCTTCGGGGTTATAGCCTGTCCCTTCCCAAATGGTTTCGGTAGCGCTTTCCGAAACAAGAATGGATTCCCGCCATTCGGAATCGTCATACGACAGTCCCGGAGTCCGGGGCCGTATGGTAACAGGAAAACTTTCTTTGGTATCAACGGTCTTTTCCGACATATCTATTTCGAACTTGACGTTAAGGTCGCGGACGCGGTCGGCGGAAAAGGTATGCTGCAAAGCCGTAAGCATCTTCGCCCTGTATTGGGCTTCCTGTGCCTGAATAAATTTCTGTTCGCGTTCTATAAGGGTTTGCCTGTCCCATGCCGCCAAACCGGCAAAGTCGTTGAGCTGGTTGCCGCTCTGATCGGTAATAACGATGTTCTCGTCACTTAACCCCGCAATGGCCATCTTGAGCAGTTTTTGAATCCCTTCGATCTTTTTGCGGTTCGCGATAATGTCGCTGCCCGGCTTGGGAAAAATGATGACGCTTGCCGATATGGGTTTTTGATTGGATGCGAACAATTCTGTTGCAGGAACTTCAACAACAACGTTGACATCGTCGACATCGTCTATTGCCTTGATGTGATCGGTGATCATCTGGGTATGGGCGCGCCGGAAATTAACGTTCCGCTCAAAGTCGGTAAGTGTCCAGCGCTCACGGTCGAATATCGCCCAGGGATCGGTGCCGGTGGGGATAAGATCCTCGCGGATCAGTATCGCCCTCATCCGGCGCGCCGTGCTTTCGTCGGCGACCTGTACCACCCCTGCGGGAGTGACGATTGTCCGTACGCCTTCTTCGTTAATCCGCATCTGGATGCGATACCGCGCCGCTTCGTCGCTGATGGGCGCGTCGATAACCGGCACATAGCTGGGCGAAGATGAAACGCCGAACAGGGCGACAACTCCCACTAATACCGCAACGGCTATACCCACCAGGATAAGGCGCTGCAGCATACTCCATTTGCCCCACAATGTTTTCATGTGTGTTACTAATTTTTTTATTAAATCGTTCATGTCCCCTCCCCTGTCTATAGTTGCCTATCTCGTATTTATCAGGTCTCTCCAGCCCTGCACCAAACGGCTCAATACCATCCGTGTAATGCCAAGGGACATATTTGCTTTTCCCTGGGCAATGGTAATATCATGCACATCCACCGAATCGGGATCGGTGATCGCTTCCTGCATAAGCTGCACGGCATATTTTTCCCTGCCTGAAACATTGTCCAGGGCCTGGAGCATCGCCGTTTCAAAAGTACCGGCACGGGTAATGCCTTCCGCTCCGATCTTTTTTTCAAGGGCGAGTATGTTCTTGCCGCTGCCCGCGTAGGGGCTATTAAGCGGACCCATGTGCTTGGGATGGGTATACCGCATGGTAACGTCGTATGCCGTTATTTCTGCCATTATCTGCCTCCAATGTTCAGCGCCCGCTGAAACATCGCTTTTGAGCCTTCAATAATCGCCGCGTTGGCCTCGTAAGACCGCGTGGCGGAAATCATGTCCACCATTTCGGTGACAATGTCCACGTTGGGCAATTCCACATAGCCCTCCCTGGGGCCGGATTTGATCGCGTCGGGATGGGTCGGGTCCCAGCGCAGGGGGTTCTCCTTGGAAAAATCCTTTTGGATTTCCGCCACCCGTACCCCGCGCCCAATGCCGTTGTCCAGGGACTGCGGCAGAAACGGCGAGCGCCAATAGGGGCTGTCCACCCTGGGCCGCATGATCACCCGGCTGCGGCGGAAGGGGCCGCCTTCCGGGGTGCGGGTGGTGTTTATGTTTGCCATGTTGTCGGAAATCACGTCCAGCCGGACACGGTTTGCCGATAACCCCGAAGCCGCTATGTTAATCGAACTAAAAATCCCCATATTAACTCCTGCTTCCTACTTCCTAATTTCTCAACACCTGATTTACCTGGTTGAACTGAAAATCGATTGACTGGGCCAGAAGCATGTAGGACATCTGGTTCTGCGTCAAAAGCGCTATTTCCTGTTCGGGATCGACGTTGTTCCCGTTGTTGTTGTAGGTGCTGGTATAGTCCAGCACCCGCCGTATCTGCACATCCCGGTAGTCGCGTTCCCGGAAATTGGGAATGTGCCTGGGATCGGTCAGGTTAAGCTCCAGCGCCGGCCGCTGCTTTTCCGTATCAAGCGCCCGCTTCAGTTCGCTCTCAAAATTCACGTTGGAACGCTTAAAGTTAGGGACGTTGGCGTTTGACAAATTGTTGGCTATGACCGAACGGCGCACCGTAGTGGCGCTCATGGAACGGTGCAGCAGGTCAACGGTTTTCTGAAAACTGTTCATTTTCTTCCCTTATACTCCCTCTCTTTACACATCGGCAGATTCCAATGTGTATTTAACCCTTATTTTCCTTATAACATGTATCGTCCAAGGTCCTGATCCTTGACGATTCCGGCGAGTTTTTCGTCGACATAACCGACCGTTATGGGGACTTTGGCCGGGCTGATGTCCGGCGCCTCGAAGGAAAGCTCCTCCAGCAGGGCTTCCATTATCGTGTGGAGGCGGCGCGCCCCGATATTTTCCAGCTTTGAGTTGACGTCGGCGGCAAGAACCGCCAGCCGTTCAATCGCTTCGGGGGTAAATTCCACTTCGATCCCCTCGGTGGCGAGCAATTCCGTGTACTGCCGGGTAAGGGCGTTCTTCGGCTCGGTAAGGATGCGGAGAAAATCGTCTTTTCCCAGCGAATCCAGCTCTACCCGCAGCGGGAAGCGGCCTTGCAGCTCGGGGATAAGGTCGGAGGGCTTGCTGACCGTAAAAGCCCCGGCGGCGATAAAGAGTATGTGGTCGGTGTTGACCGGCCCCCACTTGGTGCTGACCGTGGCGCCCTCCACGATGGGAAGGATGTCCCGCTGTACGCCCTCGCGGGAAACGTCCGGCCCTCCGCCCCGGTCGCCTTTTACGGCTATTTTATCTATCTCGTCGATAAAGATGATGCCCGCTTCCTCTACGCGCTGGCGGGCCTCGTCGCTGACCCGGTCGCGGTCGATCAGTTTTTCCAGTTCCTCGGCCTTGAGTATCTCCCGCGCGCGGGCTACGGTAACGACTTTTTTCTTTTTGCCGCCGCCGAAGAAGCTGGCAAAGCCGGACATGGTGGATTCGATGTCTTCCATGCTTACCCCCATCATTTCGAAGGGGGGAAACTGTGGATTTTGATTGACCACCAATTCGACGGTCTTGTCTTCCAGCTTTCCTTCGTGGAGCATCGCCCTGAATTTTTCCCTGGTCGCGTCGGTGCCGGCAGAGGCAGAGGCAGAGGCCGCAGCATCAAAAGCGGCGTCGGCAGTTTCGTTTTGCTCGCCGTTTTCTGCTTCAGCCGCCGCAGCGTTTTCCGCCCCGGCGCTTTCGGCTTCGGCTTCCTGGCCGGCAGCGGCGGGTATCCCCACCTGTATCGCCGTTCCGAAAATGTTTCCCCCGCCGCCGTTTTCCGGGTTGAACGAAAAAGTTCCCATCGGCCTGACAACCGGCGCGGGCGCGGGTTTTTTCGCCCTGGGCTTTTTTCCCGAACCGGGCAGGAGCAGGTCGAGCAGCACCTCTTCGGCGCGCTTTTCCGCGTCGGCGACAAAGGATTCCTGCATCTCCTGTTTTACCATCTGAAAACCGGATGCCATAAGGTCGCGCACCATCGATTCCACGTCGCGCCCCACATAGCCAACCTCGGTGTACTTGGTCGCCTCAACTTTAATGAAGGGAGAACCGGTAAGTTTGGCAAGGCGGCGGGCAATCTCGGTTTTGCCCACGCCGGTTGGCCCGATCATCAGGATGTTTTTCGGCGCGACGTCGTCCCGCAGTTCCGGATCGAGTTTGAGCCGCCGGATACGGTTACGCAGGGCGACCGCCACGGCGCGCTTGGCCTTTTTCTGGCCGACGATGTACTTGTCCAGTTCGGCGACTATTTCCCTGGGAGTAAGTTTGTTCAAATCATCTTTTTTTGCATTTTTATCAGTCATTAAGATAACCTCTTTCTCGTGCGGTTGTATAACCGCACATTTTTATCGAAGATGAAACTTGTTTCATCCCAACTCCTCCAGGGTGATATTCATATTGGTATAGATACAGATGTTGCCGGCAACCTTCAGGCTTTTTTCGGCAATTTCCGCCGCCGTGTAGCTGCTGCCGTCAAGGTAGGCAAGCGCGGCGGCGTAGGCATAGTTGCCGCCGGAACCGATAGCCAGGACATCTTCCGCCGGTTCAACAACGTCGCCGGAACCGGAAACCAAAAATGTCTTGGCGGCGTCGGCGACAAGGAGCATGGCTTCCAGCCGCCTCAGGTTCCGGTCCATGCGCCATTCCTTGGCAAGTTCCACCGAAGCGCGGGCGAGGTCGCCGGAATATTCCCTGAGCTTTGCCTCGAAGCGGTCAAAGAGGGTAAAGGCATCGGCTGTAGCGCCGGCAAACCCGCAGAGCACCTTGCCGTCCAGCAGGCGGCGCACCTTGCGGGCGTTGTTCTTCATAACGGTCTGGCCAAAAGTAACCTGTCCGTCCCCGGCCATGGCGACCTTGCCATCCTTCCGCACCGTAACAATCGTCGTCGACCTCATTTTCATCTCATCGCTCATTTTTCATTCCTCATTTCTAATTTCTGCCTGCATGAGGGTGCGCCTTTGCATACACCCGTTTTAAGTTTTCGATGTTGACATGGGCGTAACGCTGGGTAGTGGAAAGGCTCGCATGGCCCAGCATTTCCTGAACGATACGCACGTCGCACCCCGCGTTAACCAGGTGCGTGGCAAAGCTGTGGCGGAGGCTGTGGGGGTGAATGTTTTTCCCCATCCCCGAAACCTGCGCGTATTGCCCGATAATCCAGCGCACACCCGGCACCGAAATAGCCCGCCCCCTCGCGCTAATAAAAACCGCGCCGTTATTCGCTAAATCTCTCACGGAGGCACGGAGGCACGGATTCTTAGGTAAATATTGCTTGTTCTTTTTATCCCCCTGTGCCTTTGTGCCTCTGTGCGAGGAATTTTCCGACAAAAGCCCGGAGGACATGATTTTGGCGGCGCGTTCGGGCATATAGTCGAAAAGGGCGGCGCGGGCTTCGTCGGAAAAAAATACGGCGCGTTCCTTGCCGCCTTTGCCCGTTATACGCGCCCCCTCCATGTTTCCCGTGATCATGTTCATCGACAGCGAAACCAGCTCGGCTATGCGAAGCCCTGCCGAATACATGGTCAGTATCAACGCCTTGTCCCGCGCCGGCCAGAGCATGTTCCGCGTTTCGGGCAGTTCGGCAAAACCGGCCATTTCGTCTTCCCACAGCACCGATGGCAAATTTTGCGGGACCTTTACGTTCCGCAGCGCGTCGCAGGGATTATCAATGCGGCCGCGAAACCGGATAAGCCAGCGGTAAAAGCCCCGTATCGAAGAAAGCCTGCGGTTAATGCTGGCGGCGGCCGTCCCCTCGAAACTCAGGTCGGCGATAAAGCCCTGCACCCCGTAAGAATCCGCGGTTTCAGGGTCGATTCCGTGGTTATCGCAATATGCGGCAAAACGGGACAGATCGTCCCCGTAGGCCTCCAGCGTCCGCGCCGCCACCCGCCGCACCGATTGCAGGTAAGAGAGGTAGTCCTGTATCAGTGCCGAACGTAAATCCATACTCCCTTTCCTAATCACCCTTTGTTCCAAATTTCATCTCACGGAGGCACGGAGGCACGGAGAGTAATGCGCTGCCCGCAAACGACTCGCCTTCATCTGTGCCCCTGTGCCTCTGTGTGAGGTATCTCAAGAACAGGTTTCTCATTCCTTCACCTCTTCTTCCTCTGCTGAATGCAGATAATCACATTCCGGGTTGATGCACGCCTTGTGGCTGCCGTTTTTCTTGTCGTACTTTTCTACCATGAACTGGCCGCACTTGGGGCAGTCCTGGCTTATCGGTTTGAAGTGGCTGATAAAGTCGCAGTCGGGGTAATTCGCGCAGCCGTAGAATTCCTTGCCGCGGCCCTTGGTTTTTCTGGCGACAACGTCACCGCTGCATTTGGGGCACTTGGCAAGGGGAACCGACTTGGCGTTGCGGCATTCGGGGAAACCGGTGCAGGCAAGGAAAAACCCGAAGCGCCCCAGCTTTTTTACCAGGGGCTTGCCGCACTTTTCGCATACATAATCGGTCGGCTCGTCCAGCGTCCCCTTGAAAGACTCAAGCGTCTTGCCCACCTCGTCTACCTGCGCCTTGAACGGCCCCCAGAATTCCCGGAGCATGTCCGGCCATTTCACCCTGCTTTCCTCAACCTCGTCGAGTTTTGTTTCCATCGAGGCGGTAAAGTCGGCGTCGATGTAATCGGGAAAATATTCGACGAGCACTTCGCATATCTTTTTTCCCAGCACGGTGGGAACCAACTGCTTGTTCGACCGGGTAACATAGTAGCGGTCAAGCAGCACGGAGATGATCGGCGCGTAGGTAGACGGCCTGCCGATGTCTTTTTCCCGCAGAATGTCGATGATCGACGCCTCGGTATAGCGGGGCGGGCCCTGGGTAAAATGCTGTTCCGGATGGAATTTTTCGACCGTTACCTTTTCCTGGGCTTTCAGCGGGGGATAGGGATTCCCCTTTTCATCTTTTGATGAAAGGAGTTTTATCACTTTGTAAAAACCTTTTTCAATAAGTTTTGTCCCCGACACGCGGAAGATACCCTCGTCCCCCTCGGCGGAAACGACCCGTATGTCCGCGCTGACAGTGCGGGTTTTTGCGTTGATCATCTGGCTAGAAACAAAGCGCTCCCAGATAATCGTGTACAGCCTGAGCTGTTCGCGGTTCAGGTACTGCTGCATCGAATCGGGAGTATAGCTGACATAGGTGGGACGTATCGCTTCATGCGCGTCCTGGGCTTTTTTTCCGGAGCTGTATTCCATGGCCTTTTCGGGAAGCTCTTTGGGATAGTTCTTGCCAAGCCATTCCCGCAGTTCGGCAAGGGCGGTTTCCGACACCCGCACCGAATCCGTTCGCATATAGGTGATAAGGCCGACGCGCGTCGTGCCGACGTTAATGCCCTCGTACAACTGCTGGGCTACCTGCATGGTCTTCCGCGATGTAAAGCCCAGCCTGTTTGCTGCGGTCTTCTGCAGTTCCGACGTGATGAACGGCGGCTTGGGGCGTATCGTCCTTTCAACTTCCTTGATGTCGGTAACTTCGCCGTCGCAGCCGGACAGCGCGCCGATGATCAGTTTCGCCGCCGCTTCGTTTTTCAGTTCCGGTTTCGCGCCCTTCCACTTGACCAACTGCGCGGTAAACGCCGACCTGCCGGCCTTAAAGTCCGCTTCCAGCGTCCAGTATTCTTCGGGGATGAACGACTCAACTTCCTTTTCCCTGTCGCAAATCAGGCGGAGGGCTACGGACTGCACCCGCCCCGCCGACAGGCCGTTCTTCACTTTCTTCCACAGAAGCGGCGACAGGCTGTACCCCACCAGGCGATCGAGAACCCTGCGGGCCTTCTGCGATTCAACCAGGGCTTCGTCGATGGGGCGCGGATGTCCGACCGCCTCTCTGATAGCAATGGGCGTTACTTCGTTAAAGCTGATCCGCTTAACGTCCAGGTTTTCCACTTTTGAAAGAATCGCATTTTTCAGATGCCAGGCGATTGCCTCGCCTTCGCGGTCGGGGTCGCTTGCCAGCAGGACCATCTGCGATTTTTTTGCCTCGGTGAGCAGCTCTTTGAGCAGCTTTGCCCGCCCCCGGACGGTTATGTACTCAGGTTCAAAGTTATTTTCCGTGTCAACGCCGGTGCGCGATTTGGGGAGATCGATAAGGTGCCCCATTGAAGCCCGGACCGCGTATTCCGAGCCGAGGTATTTTTCAAAGGATGCAGCCTTGGTCGGAGATTCCACGATAACGAGAATCTTCCTGTCGCCGGTACGGCTGCTTTTTTTTGAGGAAGTTTTTTTTACTGTCTTTACCGCCATGTTTTTTCCTTATTCAATTACAATTCTATGCCTAATGAACCGGCCAGGTTTGCGGCAAGATGCACGCCCGATGCCGTCTGTCCGGTTTTATTTTCGGTTTCAGCCGCTTTAATATTCCACGCTTCCAGTATGCCGGAAGCCGAATCCAGCACCGCCGCCCCGTCTGCCGCCAATGCCGCCGTTCCCCTTCGGTCAAACGCCCGCCGCCCGTGGTCAATTTCGATACCGGCAGATGCTACCCAGAGATCCCTGTTTTGGTCAAGGGCAAACCGGGCGGTGATGAGCGCGCCCGATTTTTGCGGCGCTTCGGCAATTACCACGCCGCGCGACAGGCCGGAAATGATCCTGTTGCGGGCGGGAAACGTCCATTTTCTCGGGCGGGCGCCGGGTGGGTATTCCGAAAACAAAACGCCGCCCGTTTCCAGAATCCGTCCGGCAAGCGGCCGGTTCGATGAGGGGTACACCTCGTCGACACCCGAGCCAAGAACGGCGACGGTTGATCCGCCGCCTTCGATATTGCCCCGGTGGGACATCGCGTCGATGCCGATCGCCAGGCCGGAAACAACGGAAATGCCGGCGCGTCCCAGGTCTTTGGCGATGCCGAAGGCTTGAGCCGCCGCCTGCGGGCTGGGCTTTCTCGTTCCCACAACTGCGGCAAGGGGCCTGTGCGGATCGGGGAGCCGCCCCCGGTAAAAAAGGAGGACCGGCGGATCGTACATTTCCCGCAGCAGCGGCGGGTATGCCGGATCATGCCAGGACACCCACCGTATTCCGCGCCGCAGCGCCCTTTTCTCGTCCTGCTCGGCCGTCCGCCGGATCGTATTTATGTCCCAAAAGGCGTTCAGCTTCCTGTTTATGATCACTTCAACATCGGACATGGATTTTTCGATGAGGCCGGCCTCTGTGTCAACGGATTCACACAGGGCAATTCTCTCCCGGCAGGAAAGTTCCGGAAGGCGGGCCAGCATCAAACCCAAAAGTCCGCATTCAACCATACATCAGATTCCTGATAGTCTCAATATTGTTCTGCGCTTCTGCCTTTATTTTCTGATCCTTGGTTCTGGCGATAATCCGGTCGTATAGCTCAATTGCCATTTCATAATTCGAGGTCATAAAATAGGCCCGCGCAAGCACAAACATCCCCCTGACGTCGCTGGATAAAAGCTGCAAATACCGTTCAAGAAGGGGGATCGCCTCGGCTGGACGGTTCTGGTCAAACGTGTACAGTATTCCAAGGCCCAGGAGGGGCCGTGCATATCCGGCATCCATCTGTATCGCCCGCAAATATGAATTTTCGGCAAGGCGAACAAAATGTTCTTTATCTGCGGCGGCGTTAGCCGAAAAACCCACCGTCGCCGCCGCCACTATCGACGCATATTCGCCGGTCAGGTAAAACAGCGTCGGATCGTCGGAATTAAAATAAATCGCCCGTTCAATGGCATCGAGTGCGTCCCGGTGCATTCCCCGGTCGGCGAGCCGTATGGCCAGTATCTTCCAGTACGCGCCCGTCTGCGCCCCTTCCTGCACGTTGCGTTCAATCTGCGCCTCGTAGAGGGCGATGGCCTCCCTAAGGCCTTCGATCGTATTGGGCGGACCGCCCCGGGGGCTGAGCGCGGAGATTCGTTTTGCCAAATCGCGGTTTACCTTATTCCGTTCGTTGTTATATACCCACAGCACGCCGGCTATGATTGCTGCCACTACAATGACGCCAATAACCGTTTCTCTAATTTTTTTCATTGTTTGCACCCTCTTATTTTCCGAGTTTGGGAAGATATTTGCGATGGCTCTCTTTTAACAGGCCGTTATCAACATGGGTGTATATTTGCGTCGTGGTTAAATCGGCGTGTCCCAAAAGCGCCTGCACCGTTCGTAAATCGGAACCGCCGTTTAAAAGTGCGGTGGCAAAACTGTGCCGCAGGGTATGCACCCGCGATCCCGTTCCCGCAAGCGCGGCGTAGCGGGCATAGTTTTTCCATATCCCTTTGCGGGACAGCCGCCTGCCTGTCCTGCCGACAAACAGGGCATTGCCCCGTCCGCCGCCATTGACAAGGGCCGGCCGTGCTTCCTCGATATAGCGTTTCAGCCACGCCGCCGCCTCGCCTCCAAAAACGGCAAGCCGTTCCTTGCTGCCCTTTCCCCGCACCCTGGCGATGCCTTCCCTAAAATCAATGTCCCGCACGTTGAGGCCCGCCGCTTCGGATATCCGCAAACCGGACGAATAGATCAGCTCGAAAAGCGCGCGGTCCCGCAGCCCAAGCGGGCTGTCCGCCGGTATTGCGGCAAGAAGCCGTTCGACCGTTTCCCTGTCCATCGTTTCCGGAAGGCTCACATTTCGTTTGGGGCTTTCCAGAAAGGCGGCGGGGTTGTCGGCGCGGATGCCTTCGGCTATGGCGAAGCGGAAAAAGGAGCGCAGGCAGGATATTGCCTTTGCCGTTGACCGGGAGGATATATGGTCAGTTTCCCTTCGCCCTCCGAGGTAGGCGGCGACATCGTCCGGCGTTACGGATCGAATCTCCAGCCCATTGCCGCCAAGGTAATCGAGAAAACGGCACAGTTCCAGCCGGTAGGTAACGACGGTCTGATGAGAACGGCGTTCCACTGCGGCCAGCCGCGTACAAAACCTTTCAAGCTCGGGCAGGCTTTTCGCTTGGGCGGTCAACTGTCAGGCGTTCCTGCCGCCTGCGACGGCTTTTTCCACATGGCCGCCGTCCGCTTCGGGGTTATTCCGCCGCAGATAAGTAGCAACCGTCAGGTCGTCCTTGAATTCCCTGGGCTTCATAATTCCGTAATAGCTGTCGTGGCTGCGTCCGGATCCCTGGCCCCGCATCTCGTTGAAACGCTCGATGCTGATGATCTCGCTGATAGGCGCGGCTTCGGCTTTCTTCGGAGAATTGTCCCTGCGCGCTGCGGCGTTTTTATTATGGAATCCTGTGGCGATAACCGTCACCTTGATATTTTCTTCCAGATCGGGATCGTAGTTAATGCCGTGGATGATCTCGACGTTCGCATCCGCCTTTGCCTTTATCGTATTCATAATTATGTCTATCTCGGTAATGGCGATATCCTCCGGGCCGGAAATGTTAACCAGCAGCTTGGTCGCTCCTTCAATGCTGGTGTCTTCCAGAAGGGGATTGTCGATGGATCTGTCGGCGGCATCTTTAGCGCGGGTATTGCCGCTGCCCATGCCGATGCCCATAAGGGCGTCGCCCTGCCCCTTCATCGTTGACTCAACGTCGGCAAAGTCGGTGTTGACATGGCCTGTTTTGGTGATGAGATCGGATATGCCCTGCACTCCCTGGCGCAGCACGTCGTCTGCCATTTTAAAGGCATCGCGGTAGCTCGTCTTTGAATCTACCATCTTGAAAAGGTTCTGGTTGGGAATGACTATCAGGGTGTCAACCGCCTCGCGGAGTTTCCTGATCCCCTCTTCGGCAACCTGCTTTTTTACATTCGCCTCATAGTCAAACGGCTTGGTGACCACGCCGACGGTCAGCGCCCCGTGGTCCCTGGCGATCTTGGCGATTATCGGAGCGGAGCCGGTTCCTGTGCCGCCGCCCATTCCGGCGGTAACAAACACCATGTCGGCATCGCGCAGAATGTCGCTGATCTTTTCATGATCCTCTTTGGCGGCGTCTTCTCCGACCGAAGGCTTGTTTCCCGCCCCCCTGCCGCCGGTAAGCTTGCCGCCGATCTGCAATTTAATCTCGGCCTTGCTTTTGTTCATAAGGTCCTGCACGTCGGTATTAACCGCGATGAACTGTACTCCCGAAAGCCCGCTTTCGATCATGCGATTCACGGCATTCGAACCGCCGCCGCCGGTACCGATAACCTTGATGTCCGCAGAAGGATGCGCGTACGCGGCTTCTACAATCGGCTCAAACTCCTTAACCGAAAAAATCTGCATCTGACTTGTCATTCAATTCCTCCCAACTGAAAATACTTTTATTATTAATGACCTTAAAAAAGGCCATTTTTTACCCAATCAATAACTTTTCCCAAAGGACCGGCAGAATCTTTTTTCAGCGGCAACTGCTGGCGCGTCGGCGGAATGTGCTCGGCAAAGTCCTCATTTTCCCGCCTGTCGCCTTCCAGTACCAGCCCGATGGCGGTGGCGTAGCCGGGATCGCGGTACTCGTCCACCAGCCCGCCCATGTTGGCAAAGCGGATAGGCGTTCCCATCCTCGCCGGCAGCCTGAAAATATCCCCGGCAAGTTCCACCGCGCCGGTAAGGGATGCCCCTCCCCCGGTTATTACCACGCCGCCGCTTAAGGGGCGGGGCAGGCCGAGGCAGGCCAGCTTCTGTTTTACCAGTTCGAAAATTTCCTCCATCCTCGGCTTTATGATCTCGTAGATGTGCGAGCGGGGAATCGCCAGCGGCGGGCGGCCCGTTACGCCGGGAACGAGGATGTCGTCGGCATGTTCGAGCAGGGGCTCCCAGCAGCAGGCCGATTCGGTTTTGATCTTTTCCGCCGCCTCGATGGAAATGCTTTTAATCGTGGAAATGTCCTTTGTCACTTCAAAGCCGCCCACGGGGATAGTAAACGTCGAATACGGCGCGCCGTCGTAATACACCAGCACGTCGGTGGTGCCGCCGCCAAGGTCGATCAGGGCGACGCCGAGGTCCTGCTCTTCCGGCGTTAAAACGGCGCGGCCAGCGGCAAGCGCCTGGAGGAGCAGCAGCGACTTGCTGGCCTTGAACCCGGCGCGGTTGACGCAGCGCAGGAGGTTTTCCGCGCTTGTCGCCGAACTAGTGATAATGTGCACCTCTGCTTCCAGGCGAACGCCGATCATGCCCAGCGGGTCCTTGATGCCCCGGTGGTCGTCGACAATGTATGACTGGGGTATTGTCTGGATGATCTGGCGATCCAGGGGGATCACCACCGCCCGCGCCGCCTCAATGACGCGGTACATGTCATCCTTTCCGATTTCGCGGTTTTCACGCTTCTGCCCGGTGATCGCCACCACGCCACGCGAATTGATTCCCTCGATATGGATGCCGCCAATCCCCGTCCAGCAGGCATGGACCTCCCGGCCGCTCATCATCTCTGCCGCTTCAATCGCATCGATGATCGATTTGATGGTAGCCTCAATGTTGACCACCACCCCTTTTCTCATCCCCGCCGAAGGGCTTACCCCCACGCCGGTTATTTCGATAATGCCCTTTTCGCTGCGTTCCCCGATAACGACGCATACTTTTGTCGTTCCTATATCAAGGCCGACAATCATATCCTCATTCGCCAAAGCGGGCCTCCTTTGTATTAAATACGCCGATGCCTGAACGCACGTCGATCTCCTCGGGAACATTGTTCCCGAACTGGCGGCATACGTCGAACATCAACAGCGCGTAATATATGCTGTCTTTTGTTATGTCGCTTCCCATCCTCAGCCTGATCGGGTGATGGAGGGGAAACAGAACAAGGTCATACAGGTCGTTTTGTTTTTTGGCAATTTTTATTTCCGAAATTGCCTTCCAGATATTCGGATCATCGTCGCTTATCGAGCCAATCCGCGAAAACAGCGGCAGCACGGCGGCAGAAAGCCGCATTCCCGGCCAGATCTGCTGGTTTGCGTCAAAAATTCCCGAAACAACGGGCAGCCATGACGGAGGCGCATCTGCGCCGGCATTTGCCGCGCCGCCGCCTATCCTGAACGCCACGCCGTGCCGGTCGAAGTACACCGGCTGGGTCCTGCCGTTAACCCTGGCAAAAGCCACGGCGACGGCCTTTCGCGGCTCAAGGTAAATCATGAGGCGGTCGGGAAACCGCTTGACGACTTTTGCCGAATCAACCAGATGGTGCCCCGCCAGCCGCAGTTCCGCTTCTCCCGCGTTAACTGAAACAAAGGTGGTTCTGCTGCCTATGCCGGCGACAGCCATCGCCTCCTTCCTGTCCAGCCCGGGAAAGCTCCTCACGTCGGCCCTTACCGGAACCATGCAGGGGCTAATTGCCAGAATCCAGATCAAGCCAAGGCCGATAAAAATTACCGCAAACAGCAAAAAACGTTTAGCGGTTTTTTCCGCCTTAGCGGGCGTACCGGCGGCATATGCCGGGTTTTCCATTTCTTCGGAATAGATAAAATCACCAAGCATACCGGCCCTCCCCGCTTTCTGATAAAATGTTCTGCCGTGCGAGGTTGACCAGCAGCGCGGCCCCGGTAAGGGTCATTAAAAGCGACGATCCGCCGGATGAAACAAAGGGCAGGGGAACGCCCGTCGTGGGGATCATGTTCGCAACGACGGCGATGTTCATCATCGTCTGGGTGACGATCGGCGTAACAAGCCCAAAGGCGAGAAGCTGGACAAAAAAGACTTTGCTGCGCCATGCGGTGTAATAGCAGAGGAAGGCAAAAATCCCCACGAGCGCCATGTAGAACACCACCCCGATAAAGCCCGATTCTTCGGCATACGAGGCAAAGACAAAATCGCCGTGAACCTCGGGCGTTCTGGTTTTAACCGTTCCCTGCCCGATGCCCTTTCCCCAAAAGCCCCCCGACCGTATCGCGTCCTCGCTGAGCGTTATCTGATATCCCGTATCGGTGGGATCCGCCTGCTGCCGTCCGAAGTTGGACATGCGCTGGTACCAGCGCCCGTCCTGGTCGCCGTAAATAAGGGAAAAACCCGCGAGGATCAGAACGCCCAGCGCGATAACAAACCAGTGCAGGCGGATGCCGGAGATAAAGCAAATCGAAAAACCGGTCAGGGCGATGAGCGCCGCTTCGGAAAAATTGCTCTGGCGCAGCACCAAAAAACAAAAGAACCCCGTCCAGAGGGCCGGCGGCAAAGGGCCGTACATAAATTTGTTGAGGCGGTCCTTGTTCTTGTCAAGGATGTACGCGAGGTACAGGGGAAGCACCACCTTGATCAGTTCTGAAGGCTGGAAGCTCTGCTCCCTGCCGCCCGCCCGGATTACGATCCAGCGCATCGCGTCAACACCGGCGCGGTGGTTCGCCTTCTGGAAAAAGGGGATAAACGGAAGCATGTTCAGCACGGCGGTTGCCGCCATGAGCGCAAAGACCAGGTATCCGCTCTTCAGCCAGTCGATTTTCACCAGCGCCAGCAGGGGAAACAGGAAGATCATTATTACCGAGGCGATAATATTGCTGTTGATCGGGGTAAGGCCGCTTCTGAACCGATCCGGCTGGTTCAGCGCGAATAAATACGAAGCCGAAAACAGCGTTACCAGCCCGAGCAGAGTCAGCAGCACGGTGACGGCGATGAGGCAATAATCGTATCTGAACGCCCGTTCCCTTCCCGGATAAGCCACGGTTCCCCCTATTGTATCTTCAGCGTCGAGAGGGCAATGATCGCAAAAAGCCCCCCCAATATCCAGAAGCGGGTGACAACCTTTGCCTCCGCCCAACCGGACAATTCAAAATGATGATGAAGCGGCGCCATTTTAAACACCCGCTTCTTCCGCAGTTTGTACGACGCAACCTGAATGATCACCGACGCAATTTCCAGCACAAACACGCCGCCGATGATGAGCAGCAGAATTTCCTTTTTGATGATCAGGGAGATGACGGCGACGATTCCCCCCAGCGAAAGGCTGCCCACGTCGCCCATCAGCACCTCGGCGGGGTGCGAATTAAACCATAGGAAGCCGATAAGCGCGCCGCCTATGGCAAGGCAGAGCACGGTGAGCTCTCCCGCGCCGGGGATGTAGGGTATGCCCAGGTACGCCGAAAAGTCGGTCCGCCCCGATATGTAGGTGACAATCGCCAGGCTGATAAAAACAAGGATCAACAGGCCCGCCAAAAGCCCGTCCAGGCCATCGGTAAAATTTACCGCGTTCGACTCGCCCACTATGAGCAGCACGCCGAAGGGTATCCACAGGGGGCCCATGTCGATAACGGGATTCTTGAAGAACGGTATGTACAGCGACGTTACATCGCTGTCCATGGAAAAGTACAGGTACAGGACGATGGCAAGGGCGAAGACGAACTGCCCTGCGAGCTTGGCCCATGCGGGCAGGCCCTCCGAATTATGCCTGGTGACTTTAAGGTAATCGTCAAAAAAGCCAATCGACCCAAAGGCTATAAACGAGATAAGGGCAATCCATACCATCTTGCTTCCCGGGTTTCCCCACAGCAGCATGGAGATGACCACCGAGCCGATGATGAAGATCCCCCCCATCGTCGGGGTGCCGGTTTTTGCCAGATGCGTCGCGGGGCCGTCTGTGCGGACGGACTGCCCTATTTTCAGCTTCCGCAGCGCCCCGATAATCCTGCCGCCGAAGAGGAAGCAGATCAAAAGCGTCGTCAGCGCCGCGTAAGCGCCCCGGAAGGTAAGGTAGCTGAAAACATTCAGCGGAGTAAAAAATTTGGTAAAGGCCCTGCCAAGTTCAAAAAACATCAGGCGGCCCCCTCAAGCACACTGCATAGCCGTTCCAGGGCGCAGCCCCGCGAACCTTTAAGGAGGACCAGATCCCCGTCCCGAACATAGCCGCCGACGGCGCGGGAAAGTTCGTCCATGTCGCAGGTATGGGAAAAACGCGCCGCCCCGCCCCGGAGGACTTCGGCGACGGCGGCGGTTTCTTTTCCGTAGAGAAACACCATGTCCGCTTTTGAGCCAAGCAAAAGGCGGCCGGCATCTTCGTGGGCCTTGCGGGAAGCTTCGCCCAGTTCGAGCATATCCCCGATCACATAGATCCGGCGGCCCTGCCAGTCGAGGCTGTCGCAGAATTCCAGCGCGCCGGCAAGGGATTCGGGATTGGCGTTATAGCAGTCCCGTATCACCGTCGCCCTGCCCCGCAGGATTTCGCCGCGCCCGAACAGCGGCCTTGCCGACTCCAGCCCCTGCCGGATCGCCTCATCGCCGACGGGAACCTCCCGCGCGATGGCTATCGCCGCCAGCGCATCGGCGAGGCTGTGCTTTCCCGGCAGGGCGAAACGGACCGGCCGGCCTTCCCAGAGGATTTCGCTCCCATCCAGCCCCATGCTCCGCACCCCGCCGAGTTCGGCAAAGGCGTTTGCGCCGTAGTAAGACGCCCTGCCCCGCAGCCCCGCCGCCAGGTAATCGCGAAAGCCGCAATCATCGGGGATAAGGGCGGTATTGCTGCCGCTAAAACACGAAAAAATTTCTTTTTTTTCCTTGGCAATCGCCTCAATACTGCCGAGAATTCCGATATGGGCAGTACCGATATTGGTGATGAGCGCGATGTGAGGATTAAGGATTGACGCAAGATCGGCAATCTCCCCCGGATGGTTCATGCCCATTTCAAAGATTCCAACTTCATGGCAGTCCCGAACTTCGAACGCCGCAAGGGGCAGCCCCGTCTCCGAGTTGTAGTTCCCCGGATTCATCACCACGTTTTTTTCCGCGCCGATAATTGCCGCCGCTATTTCCTTGGTGGTGGTTTTGCCGGACGAGCCGGTAATGCCGATTTTTAAAAGGCCGGGGAACCTGTCAAGGTACAGCCGTGCCGTTTCCTGCAAACTCCGCAGGGTATTGTCTACGGCGATAAGGGTTTTGCCGTGTTCTTTGATTACCGGCAGCAGGCTAAAGGCATCAAGCGAACTGCGGTTAACCATCGCCGCAGCAGCCCCGCTCCGGAAAGCGGCATCGACAAAGCCGTGACCGTCGCTCGCCGCGCCGGGAAGCGCCACAAAAAGAGAGCCTTCCCGCGCGGAGCGGGAATCGATGCAGACCGAGGAAAAGCCGCAGGCCGGCGTTTCCCCGCAGGAATGCAGATCGGCCCCCAGCGATTGGGAAAGAGCATTAAATTCAAAAAGCAAACCGCTGCGAGCGCCGTTACAGCTCACGCCCCTTCTCCCCCCCCATGATGATTAATTTTATGTTTTCGGGACGAATTTTTTTCAGCCCCAGTCTTCTCTGCGCGTCAAGTTCCAGTTTTTCGATGGCAAGAAGGTCGGCGATATCGGCGGCGGCCGTCCTGTTTTTTTCCACATAGTTTTCCTGCCGGTATTCAATGCTGCGTATCTCGTTCCTTATTTCGCCGCATTTATTCGACTGCCACACGTTGAAAAAAAGAAAGATGGGGATGGAAATAACCATCAGGAAGAACATCACATAGTACTTTTTCACTTCTCATCTGTCTCCGTTATTTTTTCAGCTGCCCGCAGCCGGGCGCTCCGGGAAGGCGGATTTCCGGCGACTTCCGCATAGTCCGCCGTTATGCCCTTTCCCGTCAGGATGTTAACCGACCGCCTTCCCGCGCAGGTACAGGCAGGCGCTTGCGGAGGACAGGTGCAGTCTTTGCTCTTCGTTCTGAAGAAATTTTTCACAATCCTGTCCTCCAGCGAATGGAAACTGATGATCCCGAGCCTCCCCCCCGGCTCGAGGATCCCAAAAGCGCCCTCAAGGAGATCGGGAAGCCTTTCAAGCTCCCCGTTAACCGCTATCCGCAGGGCCATAAAGGTCCTGGTTGCCGGATGTATAGGCCCGTGCCGATATGCGGGCGGCACTGCCCCCTTTACCAATTCCGACAGGGCGGCGTTGGTGGCAATGGCCCCCCGCTGCCGCTGCTGTACTATCGCCCGCGCGATTCGCCGCGAGAAACGTTCTCCGGCGTTGTTATACAAAATATCGGCAATATCCTTCTCCGATATTCGCGCCAAAAGTTCCGCCGCCGAAACGCCGCAGGATGTGTCCAGCCGCATATCCAGCGGCTCGCCGCCGGCAAAGCTGAAGCCCCTGCCGCTTTTTTCGTAGTGGTAGAGGCTAATCCCCAAATCGGCAAGCACCGTATCGGGCTTTTTCAGGCCGGCGGGGTACGCGGCAAAGAAATCCTGCGACCAGCCGGTAAAAAACTGCACCCGATCGCCGAATTCGGCGAGCCGCCGCCGTGCCACAGCCTGAACCGAAGGATCGGCATCGACGCCTATCACGGAAAGATCGGGAAAACGGGACAGAAACGCGTAGCTGTGCCCGCCTTCGCCCATCGTCGCGTCTACCATAAGCTCACGCCTGCCCCTCGGGGCGAGAAATTCCAATACCGCCTCCAGCAGCACCGGAGTGTGGGCTATTTCCATAAGCGCCCAAATCCCTTTCCTTTATAATTCTGCCAAATTCCTCCGAACCGGCCCAAAAATCATCCTCGCTGGCGTTCAGATACGTCTTGTAGCGATCCTCAGCCCAAATTTCTATGTAGTTATACTGGCCCAAAACAACACAATCCTTGGAAAGCCCGGCAAAATCACGCAACGTGGGCGGAATTAAAATCCTCCCCTGCCTGTCTATGTCAAGTTCCTGGTTCGGACCAATGATGCGCCTCCTAAAAGCAAGATCCCTGGCAGAAAATTGGTTAGTGGTCGCAACAATGGTTTTTTCCAGATCCTTCCATTGCTCTACGGTATACACCCAGAGACATGGGTTTATACCCTTGGTGACAACTACCTTGCCTTTTTCCAAAACGTCGCGCAGTCGGCGAGGAAGGCTTATCCTTCCTGTATCGTCAAGCGTAACATTGAATTCACCGCCAAACATACTTTACCAATATTCCCCAGACTTTCCCAATATTCCCCAGATATTTCATAATTACCCGATAATACAACAAGGTCAAGCGTCATTTTGAAAAAAATATGCGTTTTATGAAAAAAAAATCGATTTTACCTATACATTTATGTAGTAGTAGGTTTATTTGACTTGTTGCGGCTGTTTTTCCGTATTTTTTTCCCGGCTATCGAGTAGACGAGGGCATTTCCTTCTTTTCCGGCTTTCTCCGCGAGGCCCATCTTCGCCAGCACATACAGCGCCTTCCGCGCCAAATCCGCGCCGATGCCCGCTTTTTCTGCCAGCAGCGCCGAAGTGAAACGCTCGCCGTTTGCAAAGGGGAGAAACCTATGGTAGTCGGCGGGTTTTTTTAGGCAGATACGTTCATGCAGCGCCGTCATCCGGCGGTCGCAGATGCTTGCCCCGCCCCTCCGCCACGAGCCCTTGCCGTCCCGGACGCGCCGTTCTTCCGCGTCAACCAGGGCAATCTCGATAGCAAGGCCGCGGACAAGGGGCAGCTCGGGCGCGTACACCAGCGCGTCAAAAAGGTTCCAGGGGGTTTGGTGTTTGCCGCTTTTTCGCCGGTAGAGGCGTGTGCCTTCAGCATCAAAAACTTCTATATACTTGTTGACGATTACCGGATAGACGATCCTCAGCCTGCCCAGCGCGGCTATTTTCTGCGCCTTCTGCCTGAGGGGTGCGAAGCTGCCCGTCTGCACTTCGATATATTCGCCGCCGGCGTTCATTCCGTCGGCGACATACCCGGCGACTTCCACTTCGGTCTGCCCGTCCAGCCCCGTGTAGCTGTACTTAAGCTCCCGGTGCAGGGCGGTTTCCCGCCTCGTCCCGATAGATATCATTCCCTATATCTCACACGGAGGCACAGAGGCACGGAGGATCAGATTTTTGTAAATACATTATTCTCCTTAAAATACAAAAGGCACGGGTTCCGGCGCAATGTGCAAACAACGCGCCCTTCCCGTGCCTTAGTGCCTCCGTGAGAGGTAGTGAATTTATCGCTTTTACCAGCCGTCTGCCATGTCGTCGGGGTCGCGGTTATGTTCGGCAAAGAGGTCGGTTACCGCGCGGAGGTCGTCAAAGTAGATGTAGTAGCTGCCGTAGGCTTCCATCGGGTCGCAGTCGATGCGGAAACCGGTAATCCGAATCCCCATCTGGTTGTTGTAATGGTAGCTCCTCTGGGTGACTCCGTTTACCCCGTCTGCCGACTGCGGGGGAATAGCCACGGTGAGCTTCTTCCAGCCCTGGTAATTCAGCTTGCCCATGTAGATTTCGTAGTTTCTGCCAAAGAAATCCTGAATAAGGAGCTTTACATCGTGGTTAAAATTACGGCCGACAATCCATACGGACACGGTCTTGGTTACGCCCTCAATGGGGATGGGGCGGATCGGGCGGATGGTAAAGCTGTTATAGCCCCGGCGGAGGAAATCCACCCTGGTGCCGAGAACGTAATCGTCCGGAATGTCCAGCCCTTCTTCTTCGGGGATCGGCTCTTTCGCGTGGGGGCCGCCAAAAAACAGCCTGGACGCGGTATAGCCCTCGTCGCTCGACATTCCCGAATACCAAAACCCGTCGGTCTCGAACTTGTCTACAGATATTTCTTTAAGCATCTGCTGGGCTGATTCAATTCCCATCAACATGGAATCCGGCTCGCCGATTTCCTGGGCACAGACCAAACCGACGGCAATTGCAAGAAACAACGCAACAATTATTATCCGTTTCATTCTATTCTCCTTTTAATTATTGCTGTTCTCAGCCCAGAACTGGGGTATGAGATCCGGGTCGGCCAGTTCATCGCCGTCAAAGAGACTTTCAAAGGTATCGGTAAGTATCTTGAACTGCTTGAAGTAGACGTAAAAATTGTTGACCCTTTCGGTAGGCTGGGTCCACAGGCGGAATTTTACAAACTGCAGCTGGGCATGAGACGGCAATACCCGCTTTGACTGCTGTATGTGGTTGGGGATATGCGCCCGGAGGTTTTTCCAGCCGGTATGTGCAATGCCGCCGAGCCGGATGATGTGGACAATTCCCTGGAAATCCCGGACATACGCCTCGACATAGTAATCGAGGTTCGATCCCCATATCCACAGGTCCATGTATCTAACCCGTCCCGGCAACGGTATCTCGAACGGGGTGGTGCCGTCGGCTTCAACCGGAAATACGTCTATCCAGTTGTAGCCCTGCCGGTCGAAGCGGCCGTTGATACCCAGGCTTTTGATATCCCTGCCGTCGCGGTTATAACCGAAAAGGGCAATCGGCCACGCGTCAACATAGGTTGAGCGGGGGTAGGTAACTTCATTTCCGTCGGCGTCTGTAGCCGTTGTGGCAAATTTGCTGGCATTCAGCGCCCAGGAAAAATCAAAATTTCTGGGGTGTCTGCCGTCATGCCATTCATGAGCGGTTTCGCCGTTGAAGGTCTCCAGCACGATAGAGGTAAGGTCAACGGTTGCTTCGTCTGCGGTAGCTGACAGAACCACTATACATGCCAAGACGACAAGGTAAATAGCTTTTATACTGCCGTATTTCATCCATTTCTCCTTTGCAAAGTCATTCTACTAAAGTATATTGCTTTGGCAACTCTTTGTCAACGATTCCCGGTGATTCTGAAAAAATTCATGGTATTTTTATGGCCGATTTCCTCAGGGTCCGGAATATACCATTATCGGCAATATTGTCCGAAAGGATTAGGATTTTAGACGGAATTTGCCCCTGATTCTGCGATTTTCCCGCCAAAATGGCCGCCGGAACAGCCAACCCCCATGGGGAATCGTCAAAAAGCACGGCAATTTCCGGCGAAGCCATTGCCGGATCCAGCCAACTGAAAAAGACGACCGGGGATCGGGGGCGCCGGTCCAGGTAGTCGACGCCGGTTCCGGCGAGCACCACGCAGGACAACGTATCCGCTTCGGGCATCTCCCCGGAGCCTCTGATAAAGACCACCGCCGTTTCGCCGTCCCTCTCCATGGCCCCTCTGGAAAAAAGGTCCCGCTGGTCTGCGGTAACGAACCTGTCCTGCCACAGAACAATGGTGCGCTGGGGCGGAAACCCTTCCTCGCCCGGCGGCGCCTGCTTCAAACCGGCAAGAAGCCCGGCGAGAAGCCCCGCCCGGTACAGATCGGTATCCCGGTCGGTACCGTACACAAACAGGGAATCGTCCGGAGCCGGCAATTCGGAAGCGGGAGTCGTGCCGCCGATGATGACCGAGCGGATATCCGGGAACTGCCCATGGTAGCGTTCCGCCGCCACAGAAAGCCGGCGGGGGAACAGGACGCAGAACGGCCGCGCTGAAGCCTTGGTGATGGCTATTTCCACTATATCAGGGCCGGCCCCATCGGCGACCGGCACCGGCCTTACCCTGCGGAACAGGGCGCGCGAAGCTGCGGATTGTTCTTTTTTCATGCGGTCAGGCCCGTAGAGGGCGGCAAACGGCGCATCGGTTACGATCAGCACCGGGGAACGGGCAAGATACACCAGCGCCGGCAAAGCCCCAACGGCCAGCGCCGCCGCCAAAATAACCACCAGCCGGGATAATTTCATGCTGGTTTTTACCATACCCCCAACAGGGCTTAATTGCAATCTATTGTTCAATGACATAAAAACCGTATATCCACGGACTATTTTCATACGTTCCTGATGTTCTATCACATCGTAGCAATGTTGCGATTTGCTTTATTGTTTCAGAAATTTTTTTAAATATTCTACACGCAAAGGCGCGGAGGCGCAAAGAACGCAGCGGAAATAGTCTTACACTACGGGTAGCGTAAGGTAATACCTAACGACACTAGGCAAATTGGGTGGTCGGGCACCAACGCGTCGCCATTTGGATTTTATTTATCTTCCGTCCATGCCTCCAACAACGTGTGTCCATTGACTGGTTACATCTTTATTATAATTGGGATTATACCGCATACCCCATATTAAACCCATTGAATAACGTGTCGGTGTACCCTGCGGTTCAACGTCCATTATTTCATAGCCGTTATACCAAATACGTATAAACATATGATTCATACCAGTTTTTGGATTGTTATTTATAATTATTTTAGCATTAGAACCATATAACATACGAAACCATATTGAATAGTCAATACAATCAACCTTTCCGTCTTCATTTAAGTCAGGAACTCCGTATTTTTGCATGACCACTAACACAAGCGGTACATTTTGAATTTGATTTGGATTATCACGTAAATACACAAGATCAGGATCATCTTCAGGATTTATACCTGTTGAATTATCTGCAAATGATTGAAAATATATTATTAAGCAAAATAATAAAAATAAAATCTTTTTCATATTTTTTCTCAAAAATAATTTCATTACTTTCTCCTATAATTATTTACAGTATATTCTGTATTTTTCATCTTGTCAACACATTGCACAATGGCGTTTAACGTTCTGAACTGACGTTTGGGGCGGGTAATAGGGCAATGCGTAAGCATTAACCCCCGCCCCAAATATGGCGGAGACAAAACCGCACTAAGGCACGAAGTGCCGACTGCGGTTTTTCATAGCCTAGCCGCCCGAACAGGGCGGCGTACAGTCACCGTTTGTTATGTGCCGTTTTGCTTTTTCAACTAATTCATTATTATATTTTTTTATATGATAATTATTCAACCACATATCAGTTTTTTCTCTAATTATATTTACGAGTTCTATATTCATGTATTCATAAACATCTGGAACATTAAGAGAATCAATAACTTTACTCGGTACAATATCAGAATATTTTTTTTTAATTTTATGCATATGCTTTTTTTCCATACAAAGTATAATATCGGCCCATTGTATCAGTTCTATTGTTATAGGAGTCATAGCATAATCGGAAACACCTGCTGATTTTACTTCCAAATTTTTTTTGCTAGAATAAATGAGTTCAGCAGTTGGGCTTCTATCTATATTTGCGGAACAAACAAACAAAATTTTCATTACCATTTCCTTAATACTTATTTTATTTGAAATTTCTATAAATTTTATGTTCCATTAATGTATAAATCCCTTTTCTTGATTTAAACTATTTGTATGAGAAGTGATAAAAGTCAATTTAGTATTATTCTCTGGTAATGTATTCATATTATCATAAGCCATCAAAATAACCCTACCTTATATATATATTATACAATTTTTTATATTTACACAAGTACCTATTTTAATTATCTGCAAAATGGCACCTATTGTCTAGGTTGCTGACGGTTTTGGCAGGTAAGAGGGCAATGCGAAGCATCGACTCCTGCCCAAACTGTGGCGGAACAAAAACGCACAAAGGCACTTGTGCCGACTGCGTTTTTGTGTAGCTTCGCGACCGAAGGGAGCGTACAGCAACCGTTTGTTATATGCTGTGCCGCCGTACTATATTTTGTTTTTATATTTATTTATTAAATATTTTATTCTATTATTTATACAAAATCTTCCAAAATAAATGTCTGTAATTCTATATCCGATAATTTACCGCTTTTAGTAAGTCTATTAGCCTGACGTTTTATGCTTTTTTCAAAAAAATTACGGACTGTGCGAGCATTAGCATAAGATTCTTCTGCGTTTGTATAAATATTTTGAAATATTTTGATTAAAGTAGATTCTGCATTAGGATCAATAATATAATTATGCTGTTTACATAAGGTTTTAAATATTTCCAATAATTCATCCGGATTATAATCTACAAAATTGATAAATGTATTAAAACGTGATTCTAGACCTGGGTTTGATTTTATAAATATTTTCATTAATTCTGGATAACCTGCAACAATAACGATAAAATTATCACGATAGTCTTCCATTGCCTTTAAAAGTGTGTCTACTGCTTCTTGTCCAAAATCGAAACCAGCATTTTGAGGTGTAAGCGAAAAAGCCTCATCAATAAAAAGTATGCCACCTTTTGCTTTTTCTATTATTTGTTTTGTCTGTATTGCAGTTTGACCAACGTAACCAGCAACAAGTCCTGCTCTATCTGTCTCAATTAGATGACCTTTAGACAATATGCCAAGATTACGATAAATTTTACCGAGTATCCTAGCAACTGTTGTTTTACCTGTTCCAGGATTACCTGAAAAAACTAAATGAAGTGATAAAGGCGATTGCTTCAAACCTTTTTCTTCGCGTAAAATGTTTATCTTTATAGTATTTATTAAAGATGTAACTTCATCTTTTACCTGTTGTAACCCAATTAAATTGTTCAATTCTTTCAATAGTTTTTTGTATCTTTAGGAACTTTCTTTTTATTCTGATTTGTCATTGTGTTTTGATTTAAAGAAATATTTTGTTGTGGATTTTGATAATTTTCTTGTACTGTATTATATTCATTTTGATTAGAATTTATTTTCCTAAAAAGTGATACGATTAAATACCAAACAAGGGAAAACACCATAGCGGTGCAAAAAATGACTATCCAGATTAGCCAAAAAAATGAATACCAACGAAGATCAGTATTTGAAATAATTACAACAGTAAGAAAAATGCCAGGAATAATGGCAAGATAAACACTTATATTGGGTTCATTATCCTGCTGCGAATTGTTTGGCATTTGTGTTTGCATAAAGGCTAACCTTGCTTAATATTTAAATGTATCAATTTTATAATCACCAAAAGGAAATCCTGAGTTTTCTTCTTTGAAATTATATGATGAAACCATAATCCGAATTATTGAACTATCTCTTACTCGTTCATCATTCCTTTGATCAAAAGTTGTTTGTGGTGATCCAATTGTGCCACGCTCTAAAAAAAAGTAGTTTAACTCCTTAGAATATTGGTTTACTAAAATCATATGAGTATCATTACTGAAATGAATATTTTTTCTATTGAAGCTCCATTGTTCAACGTTCTGATTTATTGAAGAAAACATTGTGTTGTTGTCATTCAAATGCAAGTTATGCTTTTTGTTTATTAAAATCATTGCTTGTGATTTTGAAATAATGCTAACATCCTTTTTTTCTTTTATTTTATTGACAAATAAAGAAGAATGTTTAACATTATCCTGTGATTTATTCATTGAAGATAAATTCTTCAATGAATCATTAAATATTGAATTCGAAGACTTTAAGGCATATTTCTCAAGAATACTTCTATTTTCTCCAGAAATAACAGGAAAAGAATAACCTCCTTGATCTTTCCAAGAGGCGGTAGTTTCAGATTTTTTCATAACAATTCCACAAAGATCATCATGAGGATATAAATACCAAATACTTGTCTCTTTATCTTGAAAGCATATGTGAATATTCTTGTTTAAATATTTTTTGAAAAAACTAAATCTGCCTTTTAATTGCACTTTTAAATAATGGTCAGTATTAAATTCTAAAGCAATGAAATCGGGACCATTCCAATCATCAGATAATTTTATTACTAAATAGCCATATTCTGCAAAAATTGCAGAAACTTTTTGAAAATTAAATGCTTCTTGTTGCCTAGCGTTTAAGCTATTGTAATCAACTCTTCTTCCTAAAATGGGGTGTTCCATAATTGACATAAATACTCCTTTTAATAACCATACTTTTCTGAAAACGGCATAACCACATCTTTCATTAAATCAGGTCCCAAAATAACTCGAACAAAGTCGGTTATATCTTCAGGAATTTCCTTGTAAAACGCCTCGGCTATGCTGCCTGTAATAGCTGCTAATGTATCGCTGTCACCTCCTATTGAAACAGCAAGTCTTACAGCGTTTTCATAATCTGTACTTTCTAAAAATGCGATAATTGCCTCGGGAACTGTGCCTTGACAACTTTCTTCAAATTCATAAACAGGTCTAATTTTATCAATTGTCCGGGAAAGATCATAGTCAAATCTTTCTTCAATACCTTTCTTGATTTCTTTTTTGCTTTTTCCAGTTCGTGCCAAAAAAACAGCGAGAGCGGCGGATTGTGCTCCTTTTATGCCTTCGGGGTGGTTATGGGTAACTTCTGCACTTTTTTTTGCTTCTACCAATACATCATTAATTTTATTACAATACCATCCAATAGGGCTTACACGCATTGCTGAGCCATTACCATAACTGTTGTATGGTTTAGGATCATCTGATAAAAGCCATTTCTTGAAACATCCACCATAGCCCCTATGGGGAAATCTTCTTCCAATACTGTGATATGTTTTCGCATAATCAACAGAGTTTAACAGTACATACATTGTTGCAATTGTCATGACACTATCGTCCGTGAAGAAGGTATCATTAGTAAAAAGCTCAAAATCAAGAGATTTTATATTATAGAATTCATAAGCAGAACCAATTATATCACCAGCAATTGCTCCAAAGATATATTTATCTGTCATAATTCTCCTCCAGAATTGTAATTATTGGTTGTTTTTAGTGTAATCGCTACGGTGCCTGACAACAAAGGCGTTAACTAGAGCGCCTGGCTCTACAATACCATAGGATCACGGAAAAAAAAAGCGCTGATTTTCGAACCCCTGTCCCCTACCCGCCCCCTAGGCGGCTAAACTTGACCCACAGTTACTCGTCTAATGCCCCGGCGGGGCGGGCAGCGCGGGGGCGGCGAAAATTTCTGGGCCTCCCCGCCGAAGGAGACGAGGGAGTAGAATCAAAAACTTAGGGTACAGAAAAGGCTGACCAGCATGAGGAACATGATATTCACGCTAATTTTCGGAGCCGCTCTCTATTGCATGGACAAAAAAAGGCTGGTCAGCGGCTCCGTAGGCGGACTCCCCCAGATTTCGCCGCCCCCGCGCTGCCCGCCCCGCCGGGGGATTGCAAGAAAAATTGTGGGGCAAGTTTAGCTTGACGTATGGGCTTATAAGCAATAGTATTGATGGCAGATCAATAATAAGGAGTGTTTTATGACCAGTTACACCGAATTGGGCCTGGTAAATACCAGGGAAATGTTCAAGAAAGCGGTTTCGGGCGGATACGCTATTCCGGCATATAACTTCAACAACATGGAACAGATGCAGGCGATTATCCAGGCGTGCGTGGAAACCAAATCGCCGGTTATCCTCCAGGTGTCTTCGGGGGCGCGCAAGTACGCCAACCAGAATATTCTGAAAAACATGGCGCGGGGAGCGGTGGAATATGCCCACGAATTGGGCTACGACATCCCCATCGTCCTCCATTTGGACCACGGAGACACTTTTGAACTGTGCAAAGACTGCATCGAGACCGGATTTTCCTCGGTGATGATCGACGGTTCCCATTTTTCATACGACGAAAACGTGGCGCTGACCAAAAAAGTCTGCGAATTTGCCCATTCCCAGAAGGACTATGTGACGGTCGAGGGAGAACTGGGAGTGCTGGCCGGGGTCGAGGACGACGTTTCCTCGGAACACAGCCACTACACCGAGCCGGAAGAGGTAATCGACTTTGTCAGCAAGACCAAGGTCGACTCGCTCGCCATTTCGATCGGCACCAGCCACGGCCGGACAAAATTCAAACCGGAACAATGCACCAGGGACGCCCACGGCATCCTGATCCCTCCCCCGCTGCGCTTCGACATCCTCGAAGAAATTGAAAAGAAGATTCCCGGCTTCCCCATCGTGCTGCACGGCTCCTCGTCGGTCCCCATCGAGTACGTCGAAATTATCGAGAAATACGGCGGCAAACTGACCGACTCAGTCGGCATCCCCGAAGAGCAGCTCCGCAGGGCCGCCAAAAGCGCCGTCTGCAAGATCAACATCGACTCCGATGGGCGGCTTGCGATGACTGCTGCCATCCGCACGGTGTTCTTCGAGAAGCCTGACGAATTTGACCCCCGCAAGTACATGGGCCCGGCGCGCGACGAACTGAAAAAGCTCTACGCCCACAAGAACCAGAACGTCCTCGGCTCCGCCGGACAAGCGTAAGTTGATTTGAAAGAACCTCTCACGGAGGCACAGCGGCACGGAGATTGAGGAAGGGCAGGATGGGCGTAATCCGAAGCCCCATCTTTACTCTGTGTTCCCTGTGCCTTAGTGCCTCTGTGTGAGATATTTTAGATAAGATTCTTTAAAACCCGAGATAACAGCGGGGGCAAATGTTACGCATAACAACAGCCAGGCGATGAGGGTGTGCTGGGAGAAGAACGCCCACCATGATGCGGCGGCGGCGGCAGGCAGGGCGGCGATGGCGAGGATCGCGGGGGCCACAATATACCAGCGGGATCCCCGCGCAGTGAAACGGAAAAACCAGGGCATCCCCGCTGCCTGCGCCGTCCAGAGCAGGGGAACCAGAACAAGCAATACCGGCGATGCGGGCGAATTCCAGCTTATCGAACGGTAGGCGGCCAGGGGAATAAGGCTGAACAGGGTAAAACCCGCATGATCGGTGCCGGCGGGCAGCATTCGCAGCTTTATCAGCAGAATGCAAACCACAAGCGGTACAACTGCCGGAAGGCTGGCTATATCGATAAAGCCGGCCAGCCAGCGGGAAAAACCAAACCCGCCCGGCACTGCCATTGGGCCGGCATAGTACTGAACAAGCGTAATCACGCTGCCCGTCAGCAATGCCCACAGGTACACTGCGCCCCTGCCGGCAAAAGCGGTACGCCGGAACAGGCAGAACGCCGGTATCCACAACAGGCAGAAAATGCTCATTGCTTATTCTATGCGCTACCGGTAGAAAATAGCAAGACAACCGGATATACTTCGGTATGGTTTCTTCGGACGAATTGAGGAATTCCCTTTCAGCAATGATTCTGTCGCACTCCGGCTGGCGCGGCGTTTTTGCCGCTTCGGGCGGGGAAGAAGACAAAACAGCCGAAATCGGCGACAGCCATAAGACCATCGCCGCCGGCGCCGCCTTGGCCTTTGCCGAATATCTGCGGGAAAAGGCGGGTGCGGGCAGCAGCCCTCTGGTGCTGGTCGGCTGCGATACCCGTCCCACCGGCAAAACTATCGCCGCGGCGATCATCGCGGCGCTGGCGGCCTGCGATTGCCGTGTGCGGTATGCCGGCATCCTCGCCGCGCCGGAAATAATGGCCTGGGCACGGAATATAGGGGCTGGGGACATTGGATTCATCTACATTTCTGCAAGCCACAACCCCGTTGGGCATAACGGCCTGAAATTCGGCCTTACCGACGGCGGGGTTCTTTCGGCAAAAGAAGCCTCCAAACTTACGGCGAATTTTAAATCGCTTATGGATGACCCTTCCGCCGCCGCCCGCCTGGAACAGCTTGCCGCCTCCGCCGATCCCGCCGTGTTAGGCGCAATACTTGCCGGTGAACAGGCGGCCAAACAGGAAGCCAAAACCGCGTATTTCAACTTTAGCCGGGAAGTGGCATTTGGCG
>Ga0082212_10001584_pt1 | contig 33533 bp, 28 predicted proteins | sample TergutNt197P3_FD_71548 | JGI IMG/M metagenome (GOLD analysis project Ga0082212, IMG submission 71548) | Neocapritermes taracua P3 segment gut microbial communities from Petit-Saut dam, French Guiana - Nt197 P3 | ecosystem: Host-associated > Arthropoda: Insects > Digestive system > Gut ... | reverse complement strand
CTCCACAATGTATCGAGCCTGTTCATCATCCAAATACGCAGCTTCCTTGCGTTGGACCTTGGGAGTTGTAGCATGTTCGCTTGCTACATTGAACGGTATGATTCGGCTGCGTTTTGCCTTTTCGAGTATAGCAGCAATCAAACGATGGTGATGGAGAATTGTTTTATCTGATAAGCCTGTAGTGCTTTCACACACCTGGAAAAGCTCTTTTAGATCCACCTGCAAAGCTGAGGCGATTTTCGTGGCCTTTTCTATGCTGATCCGGTTACCGTCCCGTGCCGTCCTTACGGTGGATGCTGCAATGCCAGCTTCTGCCGGTTCCGCAGCCTGCGCTTTGCTGCTCAAACGGTCTTTGAGATTGTCGCTCATAATGTCCTCCTAACTCGCCGATTTTACTGAAAATCGGCGGTGTGATGTTTTGTTTGAAAATTTTCTGTAAAGCGCCGGAAATTCGGCTCGAAGGCTTTTTGAATCCAAGCGCTCAGTCGTCACGTTACGCCAGGAAATAAGCCTGTCTCCAATACTTCCGGCTTCATTTTCCCCGATCATCTGCTTTAACAAATTTTCTGCATATTGCTTCTGAGCGTTGATTATTTCCAACTGCTCACAAGCTGCGTCGAACTGCTGGATCAGGGCAGCAGCTTCTTCCGGAAGCTCTATCTTTGACAGCGGTATGCTATCAGGGAAACGTTTATTAAGGAACTCAGCCGATGCGTCCGAACCATCCAGCGGGGGCGGAGTGCCTTCTTGCACATGCTTCCAAAAGTCCGCTTCCAGCCGGATCAGTAATTCTATCAGTTCATCATCGCGCTTGCAGAATTTCCACTTGAACGTATTTCCTCCAATAAGCACGGCAATGTAAGCGCCTTTGTACCCGGTGACGGCCATGTAATGCGCACACTGTAGCAAATATGAGTCGGGTATATCCATATCTTTCCAGGACCCGGCTAAAAATGCGGATGCTGTCTTGGCCTCAAACACGCATGTGCCATACTCTGGGTGTTCGCAAACGCCGTCTAGGTTGGCGAGCATAAAATCCTGTTCTTCGCTCTGCAAAATACTGCGCACAGGAAACACTTCTATTCCAGTGCGTTTGACAAATTCCGATTTTACGATTTCTTCTAAAACTGTTCCCCAATAGGCAGGTTCGCCAGATTCGGAGTCCGGCATCTGACCGGTCTTCTCCATCCAGAGTTCAACTGGTGATTTATACTGGCTTATCCCGCATACTACAGACGCATCGCTCCCCCCGATGCCCATGCGCCTATATTCAAGCCAATCCTCATATGGCATGTCTTCTGTTGATGCCAATGTTTTGAACATAAAATGCACTCCCCATCATAAAGTGTATCAGCAGCCGGAGACATATACATCCACGGCTGCTGATAATATCGAATAGCACCCTGCGGCTCATAGGTCAATAAGCTTCGCCAGAGGTTTGACGACAAGTGTGCGCAGGCCGTTAACGATACCTCCGATAAACCCTCCGACAACGATGCCAGGGATGCCGATAATACACTTCCCGATAAATGCGCCTTGTTCCGCGCCTTCAACAATGCTATCTAATAGCGATGCAAAGCGGTTTCTTTCATTGTCCATAATAATGTTTTTCCTCCTTGTAATATGATGTTTATTTTGATTTACGCTGCTGCAAATACAAGCTCGTAGGCTTTGTCGATCAGGGGGTTACCGTCAATCGTTTTTGCGAAGACGTTTTCTCTGTAATTGGCCGTTTCCCTTAATGGTTTTGCATGGGTAGAGTAGTCGCTTATAGCACAGATAAAACGGTAAGCAGTTTTTCCGACATGCTTCAAATCCGGTGCGTCGAAGTACCTGATTTTCAGATCCTCGCGTATACGGTTTATGTTCTTTTTGTGGATGTCCGAGGGGTTGTCGTCCATTGGCAGAAGCATTTCGATGTATTCCATTACCTTGGAATCACTCATCTTGACTTTGTTTAGCCGATGGAACTCCGCGCCCAAATTACTCATGTAGCTGTGCGCCAGAGAAAGTGTGCAATGTGCCTCATCCATCTTAGCGGCCAAATCACCGACATGGACGGTTGACCAGATTCGTTTAGCTGTGTTCAAGCATAGATTTAACGTGTTTTGGCATACGACACGAATCGGCGTCATGGCGACTTTTATACTGCCGGAGCCGTCATGAGTATTGCTGAAAACCAGATACGGATCGATCTGCTCCCCTTCGATAATATACCGATCGGGCAGCTTGGCAAGCATCCAGACCTTACGCCCTTCGTTGATGCTCCCGGCTGTTTCGTACCTGACACCTTCTCCTAACAAAGCGTCAGTGAAGGCAAATGCTTCATGGTTCTGCACCACTTTGTAACGGTCAGTCACAACGCCTAAAATACGGTCGTCTATATCGCGGATATTTGCTTTGTATCCTGGGATGATTGCATTATCGCCTACATAAATCTCACGTTGTAAAACATTCCAGCCAAGCCCCGATTCCCTTAATGCTTCTTCTGAGCTTAAAGCTGATTCAACGCAGGTCCCCAAATTATGCCAGGGCGCAACCCTGACGTAAAACATCGATTCAACATTTGCGGGCATGAAAATTCCTCCTTTTTTAATTCGCGTATCTCGATATGGTACGCGTTGTATTTAGCTTTCTTGATCTTCTTTTTCGACAAATCCTTTTGCGATGAAATACGCGACGGTCAACAACGCGGTCAACAGCGCATTCAATATCTTGCTTTTTAACATTTGTATGATCCCTTTCACCTGTTGCTTATATCGTCCGTTTTCGTCCCCTATCGGGTCTTTGGTTCTTAGCCTAAATTTCATTCTTTTTTGCACATCTCATTTTCCTCCAGTATTGGTGTTAAATAAAGGAATCCCGATTGTTTTGTTTCAAAGACAAAACAATCGGGATTCACTGATACTTTAATGATATATAGTGTAAAAACAATGATTTACAGTGCTTTTCTTATTCAGTTGAGTTAAGCGTTAAAAGTAGCTCAAATATGATAATTCCGCTGTAATACTGCACTTTAGAGGTTGTCGAGACGAAAAAACCATTGATAGATGCGCGATTGAAATATGTAATAAAGCATAAGAAGACAAACAGGAGGATAATAACTATTAAGGAGTTGATTAAAATTTTAGAGTATTATACAGAAATTCTTGATGTATCTACGTTGCGCGAAATATTAGACATCGGGAAAAACAAGGCATACGAACTATTGGAGACTGGCGCTATCAAGGGATTCAAAATTGGAAAAAACTGGAAAATCAGCCGCGATGAGGTTGTCCGCTTTATTCGTGAAGGTGGGCAGCAATTATCGTAGATATCATCCGAAAATTAGTTATGAGTCAATGTTTTTCATATAGAAAGGAACGATTATTATGAAACGCGATGAACTAAACAAGAATCTAAATGAAGATCACATACAAAAAGCCCGGAAGACGTTGGAGTATGTTATTGCCAAGGAAGAGACTATTCCAGGTTTCGTCGCTCAGGAGAGAGACAAGCATAGGAAAGAAGCAAGTTTCTTTTATAGGCGCGCTAAAGCGGATAACGATTTTTCTGCTTGGGTTCGTTCGCAATTGGAGTATTTACGCGCTGAGCTAATGACTGATTGGCTAAGCAAGCGCAGTATCTGTGGTAACTGATAAACCAGTGTTATAAGGAGTCTTCGGGCAAATAAAGACAAGGCTGCCAGCCTCATTGCTGGTAGCCTTGCTGCTCTCCGTTCATGTATTCGAGCGGGTTTTTTCTCTGCATAGTCAGTTGACACTATTCCGCTCTATCTATAAACATGATTCCGTCCAAATGGTCGATCTCATGGCAGAACGTAGCCGCAAGAAAGCCGTCGCCCTTTACGGTTATTTCATTTCCGTTGCGGTCAAATGCCGATACAGTGACGCTCTGGGGTCTTATTACCTTCCCATTCGGCGCACCGGGCGCGATCGAGCCTTCGTGAACCTCCTGAGTATCTTCGCTTGTATCAATTATCACAGGATTCACAAGCTCTATAACGCCGTTTTCGTCGTTAACAACTACTACCCTCCGCAATACTCCAACATGAACCGCGGCGCAGCCGTATCCTCCGGCTTTTACAAGAGTTTCGCGCATATCGTCAAGCAGATCCCAGAGTCGATCATCATATTTCTCAACTATTCGGCTTTTCTTGCGAAAAGTCATATCATTCCATTCTATAAGATTACGTAGCGCCATGCTCAATCCTCACTATTGTTTTTTCATTCTTCGCGTCCTGCGACTGTGCCTGTATATACATGACCTTTCAGGACAGACACATCAGGCGCTTTTATAAAGCTGAAATCCGTGCTTTCCTCCGCAATATGGCAAAGGGCAATTCCCATGTCAATGCTATGCAGCTTGTTGTAAATGAAACCTACCAGGGGATTCGATTTTTTGCGGTAGCAGTGTATTTTACCGTTCTCGGCAATAAAATACCAGTTTTGCGCATTCATGGCGCTGGGGGCAAGCCTTGCCGCTTCCAGCCGGTCGTCAGCACCCTCGCTTATATCGGACAGAGCTTTTCGTTTGAATTCAGAAAGCGTTCGGTGTAAGGGTTCTACGGGTTTTCCGAAAGACATGCAGATCACGAATGGCAATGCGCTATCCTCTCTTTCACCGGGCTTCGACGCTCCCAGCCAGCAGGAGCCGAGCCCCGATGCGGAAAGGAACAGATCCAACTGCTGTCCGATAAATCCTATATTCTCGTAAGCGCCTTCCCTTTCTTCACTCCCGAAAATCAGGTAGTGGGGCGCTTTTACGTTGAATATCCCCTTTGTTTTATTAACGATTTCAATGGAATATCGTATATCTGGGTATAATGGCGTGATTTTTTCAAACCGCTCACGCACCATTGCTAGTGCGGGAGCATCCATGGGGGCAGGGTCATACTTCCTTATAGATTTCCGTTTGCTTATGATTTCATTCATAGTGTCAAGTCTCCTGTTTGATTGCCGTATTTACCTCAAGTAACCAATGAACGAATCCACCATCGGTTTTTTCAGCGATTGCTTTATCATAGCATCTTCAAGCATAAAAAACCAGTTATATACTTGAGTGAAATGTGAACCAATTGCGTAATAATCTATCAGGGGAATAACAGGGAAGTAATAAACCGAAAAGGGATTGCTGTAATGCTTGAGTTTATTCCGTAGTTATTGATCCAACATAGTACAGAAATCATTGGTGTTGGAAAAATAATACATATGGCTTGCTATTAGTTGCGTAATATGTAGCTTTATGGCAGACAAATGTAGGAAAAGCGCTAAGTAAGAAGCGATATCCATACGGGATAGCGGTCAGCAATCACCTGATAGGTGATGTAATAATTACTTTTTGAAAGGAAATAGAACTATGAACCGGGTTAGATTGGGCTATATGTGCAGAACACTACAACCCCGGCTTCGTGGAAAAAGAACGGAAGCGGCGTAGTCATGCAGCGTGTTTCTTTAATGATTACGTACAAAGCGGAGACACTTGCACCTTCGATTTCGAGCGTTCAGATTTGGAGAGTATGCAGGCTAGGATCATGGATGAATGGTTGCTTTACCGTGAGAAAATGAGCGATGATGCAGCTAAGGAATTGATTCATCAAATATACCAAGACGATCGCTTTGATCGTTAGGAAACAAAAATCCAAGACATGACTAATAGTTTAGCTGCTAGTCATGTCTTGGTTTTTTACACAAGAATTATTGTAAAACACGAATTTTGTTGGTATACTACCGAATACTTTGATGTGTATGATGTAGGTATTGATTATTGCCAATCATGCTGTTTTAGCATATACTGCGGGTATAGAGCTTAAAAATGAGTTAGGTGAAGCTGTATGAGCAATAGCGAAAAAGTTGAATACTGGCTAGACCTCTGCGATGATGATTTGATAACCGCAAAGGCACTGCTAGAGTCTAAACGCCTGCTTCACATGGGATTCTTCTGTCACATGATTGTAGAAAAGTCATTGAAGGCTATTATAGCAGAGCGGACTGGTGAGATACCGCCCAAAATCCACGATTTGCAAAAGCTGGCAACTCGTGGCGGTGTTTTTGATGATTTATCAGATGAACAATTTGCGCTTATGGACAAGTTGACGCCTTTGCAGATTGAAGCGAGGTACCCTGAATACAAGGAAAAAATCGCGGGTACACTGACTACTGAACTCTGTAAGCAACTCTTGACCGAAACGGAGGGCTATTTATGCTGGATAAAGCAGCGGTTAGGGAGATAGCTGCACGTTACGCTGATGAGGTAAAAAAAGTCATAGCACCTGATGCTGTTATACTCTTTGGCTCATATGTAGACGGACATCCACATGATTGGAGCGACATTGATATTGCTGTTGTCATCAACGGCTTTCAAGGTGACTGGCTTGAGACAGCTTCTATGCTATGCAGCCTGACACGACGCGTCAGCATCGATATCGAGCCGCATCTGCTGGATGAAACATGCGACAGGAGCGGATTCGTTGAGCATGTTATAAAAACTGGCGAAGTGATTTACAGCGCAGCGTAAGAAATCCATGTTCAAGTTTTGTTCAAGAAAGTTGCTCAAATCTGCGTAAAACCACCGAAAGATACAAAAAGATACAAAATGTACAATGCACGAAAACCTAGTAATACCAACGATTATTGAAAATCGTTAAAAGTCATAAAAAAAACTACACCTGCCTTTTAAGCAGGGTGTCCGGAGTTCGAATCTCCGACAGGTCACCAATAAAAGCCTTGAACCGCAACGGTTCAAGGCTCTTATTGGTGACCCACGCCTTTCCAATGAATCGAAGATTCAGTGGGGTGGTGACCCGTACGAGAGTCGAACTCGTGTTTGCGGCGTGAGAGGCCGCCGTCTTGACCACTTGACCAACGGGCCGAATAACGATGTTGTTTTTCATGCGCATCGCGCGTCCGCTGAAGAGCCACACTGTGTTTTCGCTGTGCAGCACGGTAAGGATAAACTATTTGTATACTTCTGTCAACACTTTTTGGCTATAAAACTTGGCTATAAAACTATCTCGTGATATCCGGCAAGGACATAAGCAGCTCTTCCAGTTCAGCGAGCGTGCCGCGCCGGTATGCCGAGATGTCTGCGCCGGACTCGTTCTCCAGGAAGTCGGTCACAAGAAAAGTTTCGGCGCCCAGATCTCCGACGCTCATATCCTCGACCGGGTTGTTGCCCGCCATAAAACACTGCTCCGGCAGCTTGTTTATTTTTTCGAACACCTCTTGATAGTACTTGTGGTTCGGTTTGCAGAACGTGCTGTTGGAGTAATGGGTAACAAGAAGGAAGTCCTCCGGCTCCAGCCCCACCCACCTGAGCCGTGTCGTAACAGCGCATGCAGGAAAAAGCGGGTTTGTCGCCAGCACGACGCCATACCCTTTTACCTGGAGTGCCCGGACAAGCCTCTTCGACACATCGCCCGGCATTAGCACGGACTTCACTAAATCAAACTCATTCGTATAGAAATCGTCGCAAGCAGCCTCTACACTCTTTCGCTGCGCGGCAGTAAGGCTCATTTGCTTTGAAAACGTATCCCAAAACCTGTCTGCATTGGTTAGCGTTCCGTCGTTCAGCATCATCGCTTTCGTGCCGGCCCACACAGCTTTTACCGACGAAGCGGCGTCCAAGCCCAGCCCTGTAAACACCTTTGAAAGCCTTGCAAAATAAGCCTCAATAAAAGCTTCCTGAGTGAAACGGAGCAATGTCCCGTCGAGGTCAAACATTACTGTGTCTATCATACGCGCTATAACTCCTCCATATTCCTGCAATATGCTTCATGACTGCTAACAGCAGACTGCTAACGCTTGTTATAGATTATATCAGTCGTCTCGTCTTCCGAGATAACTATCGACACATATTTTTCAGCTTCTTTATTATCGATATAACATTTTGCTGAATTATACCTTGACCCACGTGAGCTGAGCCCTTGCATCACGGCAATGCCGTCGAGGATCAACCCTACGCCGTAACACAGGAAATCTGTGTCTATAAAAAATGCACCGTCGATCGACGTTATGCTGGTCAGCAGTTTTTTACTGCTTTCCAGCTTGAGGTCTATCGGCATTATAGCATATCCCCTCTTTAGCCTGCACAAGCGGTCTACTTCGGCCTCCGCTTCATCGGTTATGATCAGCAGCGCGCCGTGTTTCTGCTGCTGGATCTCATACAGTATCGAGTTCAAGTGCCCGACATTCGCCGGTTTAATAAAGCTCTCGGGGAACTCCGCTATGTAGTTTAGCTTGTCGCCGAAAATCAGTGTGTACTTACCTTCTTTGCATGTGAGGAGCTCTTTGCTCTCTTTATAATACGACCACATTTGGTGGCCGCTGAATTGGAACAGTTCGCAAGTGCCTTCGTAGTTGCCCAGTCCTATAGCATTGCCTGCCTGAACGATAAGCGGCAGCTCGTCCGTCGCCATTTCCAGCAGTTTCCTTATTTGCCGAATATTTTTCGTCTCGAAAGGGTATTCCTCGGTGAACGTGATCTCCAGGTCGCAGTGCTGCTCGTCTTCGACAAGGAGGATGCCGCCGAGCGCGGCGCGGCTCTCATAGGGACTTGCTGCAAGCGTGTTAAACACATCGATGTCGATTTGGCTCTTCAGGGTGACGTAGACGAGGTTTGCCAGCATGTATTCCTCAAACTCAAAGCTATCAGCGTCCAGTATGTTTTTATAATACATGCATATACGGCTGAACAACTCATATACGAGCCTTGAATAATGCAAATGCGGATACTGGACCACAGCGCCGTATGCCGCCACTCCGCCGGAATCCGGGTTGATCATGCCGAACTCGTCGTACGCTATTTGCTGGAGAGACTGGAGGTTGAAATGAAATACAGAGTGTTCTTTCCTGATGCTGAACATTTCCGCCAGGCCTTCTTCTTCCAGTGTTTTCTCTGTCGTTAGCATGTACTGCTCGACAGAATGCGAGATACCGTTTGAGTCGAAGAAGTTCGTCGCGCCATAGTCCTTGCTGCTGATAAAAGTGATGATGTTCACTTCCTCGGCAATAATTCCCAAATCCGTCAGCAGAGCCTTCACATGCTTGTTTATCATGCCCAGGACTTCCGTGTAATTGGACCAGGAACTGAATAGTTTGGCTATTTTTGCGTCCATTTTCACACCGCCTTCGAAATATCAGGGAGTTTCGTCCAAGGCTCCCAGGGTGCAGTATACCATAAAGGCGGGTGAATATCATCAGCGTTTTCAGTAACTTGTTTTTCAGCCTGGAATAATAACACAGAATAATTTCAGATTGTATATTAAAAGGGTATGTGTTAGTATGGAGTTAAGCAACGAGTAAGAGTGTAAGACCGCGACGCCGTGTGTACGGCGAATAAAGGATGGCTCTGTGAAAAAGACGATTTTTGTGGTCGATGACAACGATACGAATCTGATGATGGCAGAGAATGCGCTTGCGGACGAGTATCGCGTATTGACGCTGCCGTCGGCTGATAAAATGTTTAAATTGCTCCAGAAGATCATGCCGGACATAATCTTGCTGGATATCGATATGCCCGTGATGGACGGGTTTGAAACTCTGCGCGAGTTGAAAAAAATCGACTCATGCGCGGAGATTCCCGTGATATTTTTAACAAGTATGACAGACGCTTCCGTTGAAGCCAGCGTTTTTGAACTAGGCGCCGTCGATTTTATCACAAAGCCTTTTTCTGTTCCCGTGCTGCGTAATCGCATCCGCATGCATTTGAACATTGAAGGTTTGATCCGCGAAAGGACTGAGAAGCTCGAGCAGCTGAGGAACGGGCTGATTTACATCATCGCAGACCTTGTAGAAAGCCGCGACAGATCGACCGGCGGGCATATCGAGCGCACGACCGGATACGTAAGGATACTGGTAAACGAAATGAAGGCACGCGGGTTGTACGAAGACGAAATGCGCGATTTGGATACCGACGCGCTCGTCGCGTCCGCCAGGCTGCATGACTTGGGTAAGATTGCAATACCGGACTCGGTATTGAACAAACTCGGATCATTGACCCTTGAAGAGTTCGAGCTGATGAAAACTCATACAGTAGCGGGCGAAACAGTAATCGACAAAATCCTCTCGCGCATCGGCGACGATGATTTCCTGTACAACGCAAAACTGTTCGCAAGCAGCCACCATGAGCGCTGGGACGGAACCGGATACCCGCGCGGCCTGAAAGGTATGGATATCCCCATACAGGGGCGCATCCTTGCAATCGTCGATGTTTTCGACGCGCTCCTTTCAGACCGGCAGTATAAAAAGAAACAGACAGAAGACGAAGTGATCGATATCATCAGGGTGAACAGGGGCAAATTGTTCGACCCGCTCATTGTTGACGTTTTTACCGATACTATCGACGATATCAAGCATGCCCGCCAGGAATACGGCGTGGTGTAGTTTCGTCAGCCTTTATCCTGAACTGTGATATCAAGTCTTCCAGCATAATTGCCTGCCCGCTCATCTCTTGTGATGCAGCGGCGCTTTCTTCTGCTGTCGCGCTGTTTTGCTGTACGACATGCGCCACTTGTTCGATGCCTTGGTTGATTTGCGCTATTCCTACAGACTGCTGCTCTGATGATGCGGCAATCTCTTCGACGATCTGGTTGCTTTCGGCAATACCATTGACGATCTCAGTAAGACTATCGGCGGTTTCATTCGCAATGGCCGAACCCATTTCCGCCTTTTCCATAGAGTTGGCGATCAGCTCGCCGGTGTCTTTTGCTGCTTCCGCGCTTTTTGCAGCCAGATTCCGGACTTCCTCTGCAACCACTGCAAAGCCTTTGCCGTGCTGTCCTGCCCGTGCAGCTTCCACCGCAGCGTTGAGCGCAAGGATATTGGTCTGGAACGCTATGTCGTCGATTACCTTTATTACTTTGCTGATGCTATGGCTGGCCTGGTTGATTTCCTTGACTGCGGACATCATTTCATCCATTTTACGGCTGCCGTTTTCAGCAGAGTTCCTTATGGCGGTCGCAAGCTCGGCTGCTTGTACGGATCTCTCTGCATTACTCTTTGTGTTTTGCGCGATTTCAGATATGGACGCGGACAGTTGTTCCACTGAAGCGGCCTGCTCAGTTGAGCCTTGAGCCAGCGACTGGGAGCCGTCCGCGATTTGCTGCGCGCCCAAGGAGACTTGCGCAGTGGAAACATTGATTTCGCTGAACATGTAGTTGAGGCTCTCCACCATGCGCAGCAGGGATTTACCCATCGTGTCCGCGTCGGATTGCAGCTCGACCTCTATTGCCAGATCCCCCTGCTCGATTTTTTCTAACATAGAGGCGATACTTGTAACATGCTCGATGAATGAGGTCGCGCCCGCCATGCATAGCCCCGTTTCATCACGGTATTTGGAGTATTCTTCTATGACCGCCATGTCATCCGCATGAATGGTAAGGTCGCCGGTGGATCCAGCCTTGTTCATAAAACCAGACAGCACAGACAAGGGCTTGCTGACAGTGCCGGAAATATAAAACGCTGCAAGCACCGAGATCACAGCCGCTGCGGCGGCGATTATGAGCAGCATGATAATGGCCCTGTTAGCTTCGTCTTTTGTCTCCGATACCAAAGACCAGGACAGCTCGTCGGCAAGTCTGGTGAGTTCATCGATCTGCGCATTGAGTGACACGCCAATGGGAACGCCGGAAGCGATATAATCGAAAACTGCTTCTGTGTCGCCAGACTCCGCCGCCATGAATACAGCATCGCAAACACTGGTCTTGTAAGATAATAGCATATCATTAAGGTTACCTGAATACTTGAGCTCTTCCGCCAGTTTTGCTTTGGTTATTGAGGTGTCTTTTTTTAACTTGCTCTCGTAATGCTCGATAGTCGCAATGCCGCTTTCAAAGGAATCAAGGGCAGCGGCATAATACTGGTCAACTTGCTCTTTTTTATACGATTGCGCGAATAATGCCATTGCTATAACGTTCCGGCGCAGGTCTCCGACATGGGCGTCCACCTGATACAAAAGCATTTCATTGTCAATCGGCGCCTCGATAACATGTATGTACTCGTTTGATGTTGTGATAAGTTCCACGGTTGCTATTGCGACGATTATTGCCAGTAAAATAATCACTAAGACAAAACCGGCCAGCATTTTTGCTTTGACCTTCATATTCTTGAACCACTGCATAATTATTGTATCTCCTTTACCTCCTTAATTAGCGGGAATCGCAAATCCGCGAAGCGTGCAGGGCGGATAAGGCGTCCTCGCTACAGTATCATCGCGCATATCCCGGCTGCCGTGAATAGAGGGGTTTGACGTTTACTATAAAAATCTTGCGTTTGTTCCGGGGCGAAAAATCTAATTGACGTATTTATATAAACGGTGTATCATTTGAATCTGCGATTCAAAGGAGGTATTATTTCAATGGAAAACAAACGTATACACATCAAGCCGGACGATGTGCTGGCTGACATCGATGAAATCGCCGACGGCTCCGAACCTCGCTCGCGCTGCAAACTGTATATCACCCCATACGGCAACGACGGGATAAATGAAGCTTGCGAGGCGAATTACTACGTCGGCAACCGCGTGCCATATCATGAGCATACAACCGGGTTTGAAACATTCCTTATCGACGGCGGCGCGATAGAGATACTGTCGCTCGGCAAAAAAGCAGCGGGGCGCAAAGGCGACATTGTCCACATTATGCCGTATACCCCTCATTCGATACATACGCTGGAAGATAACAGCATCTGGCGCGCGTTCCATCAGGGGCTGTGGCTGTCGCCGCACATGGTTGAGGAGCGCGGTTTCCGCGACCGCCACTGGGATGCTGCATTCGCTCCGGAGTTCCGCCAGGAGTCGAACAGGCGCAAAAACGACGCATGGGTAGACTACCAGTTCCCGGAATGCCGCGATGTACCCGCAAGCGAGATTCCTGCGTTGCGCACATTCGATTCTGAACTGGCGAGCTATTCTTTTGAGGGCATTACGCTGAAGTTAAAAGTCGGGCGCTGGGAAACGCGCGGCGTCAAAGAGGTCTGGCAGCTTCATTTAGCGTCCGGTTATTCGCTGTCGTGGAACGAGAGGCACCCGTTCACTCATCTATACGACGTATTCAACGGCAGCGTGCGCGTGACTCTGGAGGGCATGGATCCGTTCACCGCGAACGCGCGCGATTTGCTGCATATCCCAAGGTGGCTTTCAGGCAAGATCGAGGCACTTGAAGAGACAGTCCTGCTCGACGTCGGATGCCAGGGTTTCCTGACACGGTTTATGGACAACATTAACACCGTCAAGGCAAATGAGCCGGCGAAGCTGAAGGATAAGGCGTACGTAAAGGAAATCATGATGAACAACGACTACCATGTTTTATTAGTTTGATTTTTTCATAATTAACAAGGGGCTGCCGCACATTCCTTAGTGCGGCAGCCCCTTGTAATTATGTACTCTGTACTAACTAACCCATGTAACTTAGCCTTCAGCAGCGTCGTCGGTCGCTTCTATAAGCCCGTAGTCGCCTTGCTTGCGCTTGTAGACTATTGAGAACGCGTCATCGCGGTCCTGATTCTTAAATACGAAAAACTCATGTTCAAGCAGGTTCATCTGAAGCACGGCCTCCTCCGGGGTCATGGGTTTAACGGGGAATATCTTTGAACGTACGATCCTGAAATCAGGCTCGGCCTCTTCCTCACCCGGCGAGTCCAGAACGACCGATGGAGTGCGATCCTTGTCGAACGCACCGTCGCGCAAGCGCTTTTCCAAACGCGTTTTATGCTTGCGTATCTGTCTTTCGATCGCGGCAACAGCGGAGTCGACTGAGGCTTGCAAGTCGCTCGTTATTTCGGTGACGCGGTAGAACATCCCGCCATTTTTTATTGTCACTTCGGCGATAAACCGTCCGCGCTCGATTGCCAGAGTTATGAATGCGTCCGACTCGGTCTTGAAGAAACGGTCCAGCTTGCTGATTTTCTTCTCCGCGTACTCGCGCAACTCGTCGTCGATCCTGATTTTCTTCTCTGTAAAAGTAAACTTCATAGTAGTAAACCTCCTGAAATTATATTACCGCGTGAGCGTGCCTTGTTGCGTGACAACTCACGTTTACCACACAGGGGAGTCCCGCAATATGCGTGGGGTACGTCTCTATGTTCACAGCTATCGCAGTGTTCCGCCCGCCGAAACCTTGCGGGCCGATGCCGAGACGGTTGATTTTTTCCAACACCCGCTTTTCCATGCCCGCGTAGTACGCGTCGCTGTTTCGGGCGTCCGCAGGGCGCAGCAGCGCGCGTTTTGCTATATTGGCGCATTGTTCTATGGTTCCGCCAAGGCCAACGCCCAGTACTACGGGAGGGCACGGGTTGGCTCCGGCGCTGCTGACTGTCGACACGATAAAGTCTTCGATCGTTTCAACTGTGTCCGACGGTATAAACATACGCATGGCGCTTGCGTTTTCGCTCCCAAAACCCTTTGGGGCGACTTGCATGGCGACCTTATCGCCGGCAGTCAGGCGGATATGCAAGACACAGGGAGTATTGTCGCCTGTGTTTGCCCGCCTGAGGGGGTCGCTTACTACCGACATGCGCAGCAAGCCCTTTTCATAACCGCGCCGGACCCCTTCGTTCACCGCGTCCTCGAATAATCCTCCGGTAATATGCACATCCTGCCCAATATCCGCGAAAACGACGGCCATTCCGGTGTCCTGGCAGATAGGCAGCCCGCTAGACGCGGCATACTTGAAGTTCTCAACGATGTCTTCAAGCGCTGACATACCCTCTGGCGAAGGCTCCGCTTCTGCGGCACATTCCAGCATTATACCCAGCGACGGCGGCAAAACAGTAGCAGCCTGTATGCACAGCCGCTCAACCGTATCGATTATTGAATCACACGTTATCTCTCTCAATTTCAGTTTCCATTTCAATGCGGCTCTCGTTCGGCTGAAAGTAACGTTCGCGCCCGAGCTTGAATATATCGCCGCCGGTGCTGTCGACGCCCACTGTCAAAGGCATCGACTCGACTGTAAGGCGTTTTATTGATTCGCAGCCCAAATCAAGAAACGCGATCTCTTCCGCAGCTGTGATATGCTTCGACGCCAGCGCTCCCGCGCCGCCGACCGCGCAAAGGTATACAGCGCTGTTTCTGGTTATTGAATCGATCACGGCAGCAGAACGTTCGCCCTTTCCAATCGTCGCAAGAAGGCCCATGTCATGCAGCCGGGGCGTGAATGCGTCCATTCTGCTTGACGTGGTCGGGCCGCATGAACCGAGCGGTCTCTCCCCGCTGCCCGGAGTCGGACCTGCATAATATATCACCGCTCCGCGAATGTCAAACGGCGGGGCTATGCCATCATCGAGCATCTGCATCAGCCGCATGTGCGCTGCATCGCGCGCTGTATATATTATTCCGCTGAGAAGCACGCGCCCGCCCGCTTTGATTTGCGGTATGACAGACGCCAGTTCAGATGTTTTAGCGGAGATCACGGTTGATTCCATTCTTCTCCGAAATAATCTCCGGCGTCATTTTCGGCATCATTTTCGGCATCATTTTCGGCGTCGTTCCCTGCGTTGTTTTCGTAATCAGCGCCGGCAAATGCGCCTATGTCTGTGCCGTTATCCGCACTGATAAATGTGCTTATGTCAGCGAATGTATCTGTGACAGTATCTGCTCCCGCTCCGGTATCCGCATCAGCGTCCTCCTGCTCTTCATACTCAAATGCGTTAAGCAGATCGGCAAAGCGTTTATCTGCCTGTTCCATTATGTTTGGCAGTTCCGCTATATCGTTGCGCGCTTTTTTGAACTCTTCGCGGGCGCGTTCGGAGATTCTATTGACCTCGTCATTCAAGCTTGCCAGTGTTGTTTCCAGGTCTGAGAAAGTATTCAAGGCGGAGTTTACCGCCGCTATCTGGGTTTCGCGGCCTTCGATCTCTTGTTTTCTTGCCTGCTCGATTTCAATGCGCAATGTTTCAAGTTCGCTTGTCAGCATTAGTATGCTGTGCTCGGCTCTGTCCTTTTCCTCCTGCAGCTTGTTACGCTCCAGCGCCAGTTTCTCGATGTAGTCGATTACATCTTCACGATTGAAGCCGCCAAGGAAACGCTTGCGGAAGTAGCTGATTTCTCCTGTCATTTATATGCACATCCTTCTTAAAATGTAAATGCTGAGTTTTATGTTGATCCTAAGTGAGCACTGATTAAATCGCACTGTCAGATTTGCAACTGACAGCAAACTATGTACTATCCTCAATAGGCTCATCTTCTTTTTCCGGTTCCCCGGGTCCATCAGGTTCATTGGGCTCTTCGGGTTGTTCTTCGACCGCATAGCCGCTGTCATCATCACCGGCTTGTTCTTCTTCGCCGGGCTCCTCGCTGTCCGCTTCGCCGTCCTCCGGGTTTATCGGGTTTCCTTCTTCGTCAAGTTCGTCCGGCGCCTGCGGTTCTATCCCGGCGATTTCCTCATATGTCAGATCGCCTCTGCAATTTACGGTGTTAATATAGTCCCACATGTAATATAGCTCTGCCAAATCGGCGTCTGTCTTGAGGAATGCCGTCTCTATCCCGTTTTTTGCGCACATAGATACATCGATATGATAATAGTCTCCGTAGAGTTTTACAACGTTCCACGCGTGAATCGTTCTGTCAAGATACCCCAATACAACGATGCATTCGATACCCAGCTCCTCGCAAAGCGCTTTGTATGCCATTGCGAACCCTTCGCCGACGGCGCTGCCTGTAACAAGGGCGCCGTATGCGGTCGCGGAGTAGTTCTGCGTGCCATGCTCGCTTATTACTTTTGCGACGCCTTCGTCATATGCGCAAAAACCGATGAGATTCTCTGCCAGCGAAAGGAGTATCTCTCCGTCATTATCGCCCTCGGCAGCAGCTGCGTAACGCCGCACAGCGCCGGAGAGGCTCTCCCCGAATCTGCGCAATATCGCCGGTTGTTCAATGTTCCCGAAGCGCAGCTCGAATATTTTATCGTCTCCTTCTTCAGGGTATACCCTGACTGCTGTGACGGGCATCATGACAATACTCCTGGGATAGTCGTAATATGTCGCCGCAATATAGCCGGGCATGTCGACTGCAGTGATGTCGCGAAGAGCGGTGCGTATCAGGACTTCGTCCCGGTAGTCGCTCATGGCGCCCAGAAGCTCGGTTCCGAGATACCGTGAGTTTGATATGGTTACTATTGAGTCGATCTGCTGCTTTGAATGCCTGTATTCTATGTTGATGTCTATCTCAAAGTAGGAAACGATTTTAGTGGAAAACGTCGAAATATTGGTGACTGCATATGCGCATATCGGGTCGCTGCTTTGTATTTCCAGGCATGCTAATTCTATGTCATCCTGGACGTCTTCGTCAAAACTGTAATAAAGGATCTGCCCTGTCTCAACATGCTGTATCACCAGTTCAAGCAACGCTGCTTTCAGTTCATCGTAGTTGGTAACTTCCGTCTGCTCGACGGGCAGCCTGGAATTCGGCGTCACGATATGCCTGTTTTCAACAAGCATTTCGTCTTCAAGTATCGACATGCAGCCGGTGAGCAAGAGGAGTGACACTGATAACAGCATGAGCGGAGCAAGGACATGGAACAGATGAGAGTCACTTTTCTTCACTGCTTAGATTCCTTTCACTCCACTCTAGCACTCTAGCACTCTAGCACTTTGTACTCTACACTCTAACCTACTCTTCAAGCAGCGGCATCATCATCTGCTCCTCGCCCTTATCTTCCGGCTTCAGCAAAGCGCCGGCGGCGGGGATCGAGCGCACCCTGTAGCGCGAGGGGGATGTGATCGTCGTTTCGCTGAGCAGTACTGCTTGTTCGAGCGAGTGCCTGCGTTTCAGCGAAATCACACCAACACCCTGCGTCGTGCGCGTCGTTTTCGGGGCAAGCAGGGAAGAACTGAACACGACTGTCCTGCCGTCTGTAGAGAATACGGCAAGCTCCGTATCTTCGTCAAGCGTTATTATCGCTTTGACAGGGCTTTTTTCTGAGTATGCTCCCGTCAGCTTCTTGCGGTTTGTTTTAGTTGCGTATGCCGAAAGCTCGATTCTCGCGGCTTTTCCGTTTTCAAAGAAAAAGACAATGTGCCCTGTGTAGCTCCCGGGGTCCAGCAGGTAGATCACGTTCTCATCGGCGTCCATTTCCATTTCAGTGGGAAGATATGTGCCCAGGCTCGATGCTTTCGTGTCTTCAAAGTCGTTAACGCGGGCTTTGTACACCTGCTGCTTATCCGTGAATACCAGCAAATCGTTCTTGTTCGCCGATTCAAAGCTCAGGAAAGGCCCGTCTGTGTCTTTGTACTTGTGCTCGCCGCCCATTCGGAGCGAAAGCGGTGTTATCTTCTTAAAATATCCTTCGCGGGAAAGGAATACATTTACAGGATAATCCTCGACATGATCCTGCTCAACATAGGTTTCGATCTCATCTTCATAGACGATTTGAGTCCGGCGTTCCTCGCCGTATTTTTTTATGACTTCTTTCAGTTCCGCTACGATGATCGAGTTTATGCGCTTGGTTGAACGCAGCGTGTCGTCAAGATCCTTTATCTCTTTTTCCAGCGCTTCTATTTCATCTGTACGCTTGAGTATGTATTCCCGGTTAATATTCCGCAGCCTTATCTCCGCGACATATTCCGCTTGCTGCTCGTCTATGCCGAAACCGATCATCAGGTTTGGCACGACTTCGGACTCCTCTTCCGTAGCGCGGATGATCTCGATGGCTTTGTCGATGTCCAGCAGTATTTTCTGCAGCCCGCGCAGGAGATGCAGCCTATCCTTCTTTTTTTGCAGCTCGCTGTAGACGCGGCGCTTAACGCAGTCCGCGCGCCATGCCGTCCATTCATCAAGAATTTCGCGAACGCCCATTACGCGGGGCACACCTGCGATCAGCACGTTGAAATTGCACGAAAAACTATCCATAAGAGGCGTTTGCTTATATAGCTTCAGCATCAGCTTGTCGGGGTCTGTGCCTCGCTTGAGCTCTATTGTCAGTTTTAGCCCGGAGAGGTCCGTTTCGTCCCGCATGTCGGATACTTCGCGCAGCCTGCCTGACCGCACAAGTTCCGCAACTTTGTCGATGATAGCCTCAGACGTCGTGGAGTAAGGTATCTCTGTGATTTCTATCAGGTTTCCATCCTTTAGATACCGCCACCGCGCCCTCACCCTAACATTCCCGCGGCCTGTGCTATAGAGTGCTTCCAGCTCCGATGCGTTGTAGACGAGCTCACCGCCTGTTGGGAAGTCCGGAGCAAGCAATGTTTGCGTCAGGTCGCATTCAGGGTCTGCGATGTATTCTATTGCAGTGCGGCAGACTTCGCTGAGGTTGAAGCCGCAAATGCTGCTTGCCATACCGACGGCGATACCTATGTTTGCGCTTACAAGCACGTTCGGGAAAGAAGTCGGCAGCAGAGCCGGCTCTGTCATCGTATTGTCGTAGTTATCGGTGAAGTCGACCGTGTCGCGGTCTATGTCGCGGAATATCTCCGAACAGACCGGGGATAGCTTTGCTTCCGTGTAGCGCGATGCGGCGTATGCCATGTCGCGCGAGTACGACTTGCCGAAGTTGCCCTTTGAGTCGACGAATGGCGTCAGCAGAGCGCCGTAGCCTTTTGAGAGGCGTACCATTGTTTCGTAGATCGGGCCGTCGCCGTGCGGGTTCAGACGCATTGTCTGCCCGACGATATTTGCGGATTTTGTGCGCGAGCCTGTCAGAAGGCCCATTTTATACATAGTGTAAAGCAGCTTCCTTTGCGACGGCTTGAACCCGTCTATCTCCGGGATCGCGCGGGAGATGATCACGCTCATCGCATACGGCATGAAGTTCAGCTCAAGCGTATCGGTGATCGGTTGTTCCAGCACCTCCGCACGGAGCCCTTCTACGTTTGCTCCGGCGGAGGTTTTTTTGCTGCTTTCTGCTGTCTTCTTTCGCGGCATAATCAAATCCTTTGGAATTGTAAAATAAAATCTCGAGAGTCTCTGTCTAATTGGCGAGTTGATTGATCGCGCTGCTGTTGTACTCATCATACCCGTCGCTTATGAAGTCCTCGACCGGGAACACTTTGTCGCCCGCGGGAGGCGCTTGCAGAAGCGCAGCTGCTTCTTTCTCTTCTGCCGTTTCCAACTCCATATCGAAGCGCATCACTGCTGCGTTTTTCTCATGTATTTCATAGCTGAGGCTGATTCTGTCCGCGCTTATAAAGAATTCGACTTCATACTGAGTTGTGCTCAGGCCGTAGTATTGATCTTCGCGATATAGTAAGTTGCCGGAAATCTCTTTGACTGCGCCTTCGATCGTTTTAATGCGGATATCCAACCCGAATTTTGTTATGCGGTAGTAAGAGCTTGGGTACGGTGAGCTTGCGCTTTCGCCTGCGAGATCATCCAATGTGAGTGAGATAACATAGTCGTCGCCGTCGATCTTTATCTTGCTGTCGCTGAACAAAGACTTATATCCCTCTGCGGCGCTTATTACATCGTCATATATAAAGACTTGGTTGTAATACTGGCTGGCCCCGCTCATCGAATAGATAAGCAAGCCCATGCTCAACCCACCGTCGTTCATTGCGCTGAGCATAGAAGCTGTATCCCTGTCAATGAATATGTCCTCCATAAGCTCTGAGGCGTTTTTAATGGATATCCATGCGCCGTCGGGGAGTTCACGGATCTGAGAACTTAGGAACGGCGACTTGACATATAATATGTCCTCGTCGTAGTTGAGGATCAGGTCGGCTTCTGTATTAAGAAGCTGCTTGATCAACACAAGGTCTTCATCAAAAATATCGTCCGGATACTGAGAGAAGAGCAAATCGATAAGCTCCGGAGCGCTGACGTTGAGTTTGGCATTGAGGCTGTGCCCGTCGGTCAAAAACTCTGCGTCCGACCCTATTTTCGCAGTTTTGTCGCCGTCCAGCGAGTCGAACATCTTCAACGACCCCGGCATAGAAAGCGTCGTTTTATAGACGCCTTCGCTGCTGGATGCATTGTGCATTGGCATCGAAAGAAGCTTATTAAGCTCTGCAAAATCCGCGTCGATTTGCGCGATGAGCCCTGCTGTGTCGATAATGACTACCGTATTATAGTAGTAATCCCAGTAGACGTCGAAGCCAAGGGCTTGTGCAACTTCGCGGACTGGAATGTATGAATAGCCGTCGCCGTTGATGAACGGCGGTTCATAGAACTCAAACACTTTGCTAACGCCTGGACCCATCATGGTCATTTGCTCGTCTCCAGGCTTGAACATAACGAAAAAATCATCAAATTTTGCAGTGATCGTGCTTCCTTCATTGAACTCCACTTTCGCGCCGAGCGTTTCGAAAAACAACCGCGCAGGAACAAATGTCACATCGTCGATGATCTCCGGAACAGCGCCGTTGAACTTCATGAACTCGCCGTTATACATGACATTCACATATCCGGGAGTGCCGCCGATCCTCTCCAAGCTTTCGTCCCTGTACCGGTTGTAGTAATCGTTGTTTGAGCCAGAGTTCATCATGTATGATCTAAACTCATACATGACGTCATCCCAGATATCCTCAAGGTCGAAATAATCATCAAGTTCCATGCCATATTTTTCAAGAAACTCTGCAAGCGACTCTGCGGACGGATCTATGGCTTCCCATAATGGAATAGGCGGATACGGCAGCGGCTCTTCTAAATAAAGTACATAAACGATGTAATAATGCTCTGCCAGCCAATACACATATTCGTCAAGATCCTCTGTTCCCCACTCGTCAAGCGTCGGGAAGTCACTGAGAAATGATTCATCGTAGATGCCCGGATACTGTGAAGTGCCGCCGCAAGGAGAATACGTTTCCTCATCTTCTTGCGCCTCTGCAGGCTCCTCATCCTGAACAACGCCCGGAGCATCCGAAACATCCGGAGGAACCTCCTGCCCGGCAGCAATAGCCGCGGCCGGGAACAGCAGCGCAAACATAAGCGCGATGGATAAACAACCAAACAATAGTTTCTTCATGCTAGATTCACCCTTTCAATTTTGCATTCTGCATTCTGCATTTGCATCGCAGCACGTATTGCTAAGAGACGTCTGCCACGTCTACATACTTGTATCCGTATTCAGAGATGAACTCTTTGCGGCCGGCGAGGTTGTTGCCCTGGAAGAGGTCGAAAGCATCCGCCGTCTTTTCCGCATCCTCGGGCATTATTCTGATAAGCCGCCTTGAGTCCGGGTTCATGGTCGTCAGCCACATCATTTCCGGGTCGTTCTCGCCCAAGCCCTTTGAGCGGCTGAGCGTATGTTTTGCTCCGCCGAAACCGGCGACGATATCCGTTTTTTCACGTTCGTTATACGCGAAATATGTCTTGCCTTTGCACTCGATCTCAAACAGAGGAGACTCGGCGATGTAGACATACCCCTCCTCAATCAGTGTGGGAACGAGCCTGTAGAGCATAGTGAGAATGAGCGTGCGTATTTGGAATCCGTCGAAGTCGGCGTCCGTGCATATAATGACGCGCTTCCAGCGCAAGGCGCTCAGGTCGAACGCGCTAAGATCCTTGGAATGCTTGCTTTGCAGTTCGACGCCGCAGCCAAGCACTCTGATTATGTCGATTATTATTTCGTTTGCGAATATTTTCCCGTAATCCGCTTTCAGGCAGTTGAGGATTTTGCCGCGCACCGGGATGATTCCCTGAAACTCTGCGTCGCGGCTGAGTTTACACGCGCCAAGGGCGCTGTCGCCTTCGACTATGTATATCTCACGTTTCGATACGTCTTTGGTGCGGCAATCCACGAACTTCTGGACCCGGCTCGATATGTCAAGGCCGCCCGAAAGCTTCTTTTTTATATTTAGGCGCGCCTTTTCGGCAGTCTCGCGGCTGCGCTTGTTTATAAGAACCTGCTCCGCGATGCGATCCGCCTCCGCTTTGTTTTCTATGAAATAGACTTCGAGCTGACTGCGGAGGAACTCTGTCGTGGCGTCCTGGATGAACTTGTTGTTTATCGCTTTTTTAGTCTGGTTTTCGTAAGACGTCTGCGTTGAAAAGCAATTCGTTATCAGAATCAGGCAGTCCTGGACGTCTGTGAAAGTGATCTTGCTTTCGTTTTTCTGATACTTATTATTCTTTCGCAGATATGCGTCTATCTCCGCGACAAAAGCGCTGCGGGTAGCTTTTTCAGGTGAACCTCCGTGTTCCAGCCAGGAGCTGTTATGATAATATTCGGCTATGTTGACTCTGTTGGAAAAACAGAATGCGGCCGAGAGCTTGACCTTGTATTCGGGCTTGTCCTCCCGGTCGCGACCGCGGCGTTCGGATTCTATGAGGACCGGCTGCGTCAGGACGTCTTCGCCCGAGAGTTCGGTTATATAGTCGACTATCCCGTTTTCGTATAAGAAGTCGGTCGTCTCAAAGCGTCCACCGGACTGGTTCTTGAAGCGGAATGTCACTCCCGCATTGACGACAGCCTGGCGTTTCAGCGTGTCGCAGAAATACTCCGCAGGAATGTCAATGTCTGTGAAGACGTCGAGGTCCGGCTTCCACCGCATAATGCTCCCTGTGCGCCGGCTCGCGTGCTCTTCAGACGAAAGCCCGCCAATGTTCTCGCCTTTCTCGAAATGGAGCGTGTATTTTTTCCCGTCGCGGTATACCGTCACATCCATGAACTCGGACGAATACTGTGTAGCGCAGGAACCGAGCCCGTTGAGTCCGAGCGAAAACTCGTAGGCTTCGCCTTCGTCATTGCGGTATTTGCCGCCAGCGTACAGCTCGCAAAAGACCAGCTCCCAGTTGAACCGGCCCTCGGCCTGGTTCCAGTCGACGGGGCAGCCGCGGCCGAAGTCTTCGACCTCGAATGTATTGTCCTCAAAGCGGGTGAGCGTGATTATGTTACCGTGCCCTTCGCGCGCCTCGTCAATCGCGTTTGAAAGTATCTCGAAAACAGCATGCTGGCATCCTTCAAGACCGTCCGAACCGAAAATGACGCCCGGGCGCTTGCGCACTCTATCAGCGCCTTTTAAGGCGCTGATACTGTCATTGTCATATTCTGCTACGATGCTATTTTGCTTCATTTATACTCCCTTAAACCATGTAAGTTGTATCATTTTCTACACTATCATACCATATGTTGTCAATTTAATCAACTATTGGCAATCCAGTCAGATATCTCCGAATCATATCCAGCGCGTTCGAGGCGGCGCCCACGCGTGTCCTGTAGCGGTCGTTGAACAGCTTTAACTCCCTGCAGAATGTTGCGCCGCTTGTCGCTAAAGCTGTGAAGACGACGCCGGGCTCAAGGCCTGAACCGTCGCCGTCCGGCCCCGCGATGCCGGTTATACCCACTGCGATGTCGGCGCTAAAAAGCTTGCGCGCGCCGTCTGCCATCGCCACTGCAACCTCACGGCTGACAGCTCCTTTTTCATTTATCAGGCCGCTGTCTACGCCCAGCACGGCAGATTTTGAGTTGACGCTGTAAGCCACGACCCCGCCAAGGAAAACACTTGACACGCCCGCAACGTCCGTCAATCGTTTTGCCACCAGCCCGCCTGTGCAGGACTCGGCCGCCGCTAATGTCCTGCCATTTTGCTGCAGCAAAACAGCGACGGTGTTTTCCAGGCTTTCCGTGTCGATTCCGTAAATAATGTCCCCCAGCGCGCCGCGCACTTTTTCAATGACTGGCGCCATTAAAACATCAGCTTCTTCCATCGAAGCCGCCCTCGCAGTGAGCCGGAGCATGACTTCACTGTCCTTCGCGTATGGTGCGAGCGTGGGGTTATGCAGTTCCTCCATTAAGTCGTGAAGCTTGTCCTCCACAGCGCTCTCACCGAGCCCGAAAATGTGGATGTTATGCGAGTATATCCCGGACTCAGAGAGTTTTTTCAAATATGGAACAGCGCAGTCCTTTAACATTGCGCGGCACTCGCGCGGGGGGCCGGGCAGCATAAGGACATGCTTGCCCTCGGCTTCAAATGCGCATCCGGGGGCTGTTCCGACACCGTTGTCGAAAATCACGCAGCCTTCCGGGAGCTCTGCCTGACGCAGATTGTTTTCTGTCATCTCCATGTTGTGCATGCGTTTTTTGAAAAACGAACGTATCTGCTCTGCAACGCCCTCGTTGAAAACAAGCTTCTTGCCAAAAGCATCGGCAAGCGTCTGCTTGGTGAGGTCGTCGTACGTCGGGCCGAGGCCTCCGGTCGTGATGATGATATCCGCCCGCAGCTTAGCGATTTCGACAGCTTGCATCAAACGCTCCGGGTTGTCGCCGACTACAGTATGAAAAAATACGTTTATACCAAGTTCCGAAAGCGCAAGCGAAACATCCTGCGCATCAGTGTTCACGACATTCCCCAATAACAACTCGGTGCCCACGGCAATGATTTCCGCTATATATGTCACGCGATCACTCCTCACTATTTAACAGTACTTAAGTCTTGATGCTGCGATGCATTTACCGCTTCTTCAACCAGCGCTTCCACATCCAGCTTTGATTCCGCTTCAAGAACGTCCGGCAGGCGCGGCTTTGTTCGGGGGCGGCGCGGTGTGAATACTGTGCAGCAATCCTCGTATGGGAGAATCGATGTTTCGAACGTGCCTATCTTGCGTGCTATCCCAATGATTTCCTGTTTGTCGAGCGCTATAGCCGGGCGGAACACGGGCAGGGACACGCATTCTTCGGTGACGGCGAGCGCTTCCGGGGTCTGGCTTGCGACCTGGCCGAGGCTTTCACCAGTCACAAGCGCCGTGCATCCATTGCTGACCGCGATTTTTTCCGTGATACGCATCATAAAGCGCCTCATTATCACAGTGAGCAGCCCGTCCGGGCAGCGGTCGCGGATCTCCTCCTGAATATGCGTGAAAGGCACTATCTCTACTTTCAAGCGCCCGCAGTAGGCAGAAAGTATTTCCGCAAGCGTCAGCACCTTTTCTTTTGACATTTCCGATGTGTATGGGTGCGAAAAAAAGTGGACGGGGATGATTTTCGTTCCCCGCTTCGCCATCATATATGCAGCCACCGGACTGTCGATCCCTCCGGACAGGAGCACAGCCATGCGCCCGCCTGTTCCAACCGGCAGCCCTCCGGCGCCCTGCAGCGCCGGGCCGTGAACATAAGCCGCCAGGTCGCGCACCTCCACGTTAACAACCAGTTCGGGAGAATGCATGTCGGGCTTCAGGTGCGGGTAACGCTCATGCAGCAACCCGCCTACGTATTGCGAAAGCTCGATCGATCCCATGGGGAATCGCTTGTCAGCCCGCTTAGACTCTACTTTGAACGAGCGGGCGAATTCCAGCTGCGGGCCAAGATAGGATATTGCAGTTCCGACGATTGCGTCCTTATCCTTGCCGCAGGCTGCAGCGCGGGCTACAGTCATCGCGCCGAATATAGTGGCCGACGCTTCAAGAGCTTTCTTCATCTCGCATTCGCCCACCGGCTCGGCATAGACGGTGGACTGCATCGCATATATATTGAACTTCCCGAAAGGCTCAAGCCGCTTTTTAATATTCGCGATGAGCTTGTTCTCAAACTCGCGCCTGTTAAGCCCCTTCAGGATCATCTCGCCCTGTTTGAATAAAATAATATCTGTCATGGACACCTCTAATTTGAATTTATATCCTCGCCGGCGCAGACAGATTCATCCTGTACTGCAGCGCTTCTGCCAAATGTGTGAGTTCGATGTTCGCTGAGGCTTCTAAATCTACAACGGTGCGCGCAACACGCAATACGCGGTCATACGAACGCGCTGTTAAAGAGAGGCGGGAGTATGCGTCACGCATGAGTTTCTCGCATTCCGTAGACAGTACGCAGTATTGCTCGATTTGCTTAGAGCCTATATATGCGTTGCACACAAGCCCGCTATCCGCATATCTGGAACGCTGAATGCTGCGCGCGCTGTTCACGCGTGAACGCACGCTTGCGGACGGCTCTGATGCGGACCTTTCGCGCAGTTTGTCGTACTCCAGCGACGCCGTTTCCACAAACATGTCGAGCCTGTCCAGCAGCGGGCCTGATAGCCGCTCATGGTATCGCGCCACCGAATTGCCGGAGCAGGTGCAGCGCCCCGATGGATGTCCGTACCAGCCGCACCTGCAAGGGTTCATTGCGCACACCAGCATGAACCTGCACGGATACGTAACTGAGGAAGCTGCGCGAGATATGGTCACATGGCCATCTTCCAAAGGCTGCCGCAAAGACTCGAGTACATCGCGGTTGAACTCCGGCAGTTCGTCCAGGAACAGCACACCGTTATGCGCCAGCGATATTTCGCCGGGTTTTGGGTTCGATGTACCGCCTGAAATAGCCGGGGCGGACACTGTATGGTGAGGCGCGCGGAACGGGCGTGTGGATATGATCGGATTTTCGCGGTTTGTCAACCCCATCACGGAGTGGATTTCAGTCGTTTCGAGCATCTCTGCGCGAGTCATGTCGGGGAGAATTGTGGGCAATCGTTTCGCAAGCATGCTTTTTCCCGCCCCCGGCGGCCCTGTAAGTAAGATGTTATGCCCGCCCGCAGCGGCAATCTCGAGCGCACGCTTAACAATCTCCTGCCCCTTGACCTCGGAAAAGTCGTTGAAAAGGTCGTAGACGGGGGCGGGCTCGCGCGGAGCAACGGGCGGTATCAGCACATTTCCGCGCAGATGCTCGATCAGCTGGCTGACATTAGCAACAGGGTGGACGCTCACATCAGCTGCGTAAGCAGCTTCTTCGGCGTTGTCAGACGGCACGAATAGATGCTTCACGCCAGTTCGCGAGGCGTTCAGCGCCATCGGAAGCGCGCCCGGCACATGGCGAAGCTCGCCCGTCAGCGACAGTTCGCCGAAAAACGCCGAGTCTTCCGGCAGCGGGCGAATGTCGCCAGTCGCGGACAGGATCCCAAGCAGGACCGGCAAATCATAAACTGTCCCGGCTTTTCTGGTGTCCGCCGGGGCAAGATTAACTGTGATCCTGCTGATGGGGAATTGCATTCCGCATATTTTTACCGCCGCGCGGACACGCTCGCGAGCTTCTTTAACTGCCGTGTCCGGCAGCCCAACTATGTCAAAAGATGGTAGTCCCGAAGACAAAAAGCACTCAACGGATACGTCATATCCGCTGATACCGCCCAGCCCCAACGACCTGACCTTCGTAACCAAGTCACTACCTCCCCCTAGGCGCGAGTATTCTCTGCGGAGAATATCCTACGTTTATAAATGCCTTATAAGTAAACTCATCATACCATCATTGGGATACGTCCGCAATAACCATAGTTTTCCTAAAATGCGCAGAAAAATGTGAGTGAGTTTGTGTAAAAAACTGTGAAAACCCACATGGCGGAGCAGCTAGCGGCCGGCGGCTGGCGATAGGCGACTAGTGACGAAGAATGCAGCGGGGGATTTAGGTGCAGTGAAGAGTTTGAGCAACTGTGAGCGCTAAAGAGAACAGAATATTAGGTAAAAAAGATTTACAGGCAAGATGATAACTGTTATACTGTGTTGGAAATTCACCATTACAAACTATGAAACAATTTACCATGAAAGGCAGGATGATTATGGCGCGAAAACTCAAGACTATGGACGGCAACAATGCCGCGGCGCACGTAGCGTACGCTTTTACAGACGTAGCCGCGATCTACCCGATCACACCGTCTTCGACAATGGCGGAATACATTGACGAATGGTCGGCAAAAGGGCAGGAGAACATCTTCGGCCAAACCGTTAAAGTAGTCGAAATGCAGTCCGAAGGCGGCGCGGCGGGAGCCGTTCACGGCTCAATACTGACCGGCGCTATGACAACAACATTCACCGCCTCGCAAGGCTTGCTCCTGATGATACCAAACATGTACAAGATAGCGGGCGAGCAGATGCCTGCAGTCATTCACGTATCAGCCAGGACGCTTTCGACCCATGCTCTGTCCATATTCGGAGACCATAGCGATGTTATGGCCTGCCGCCAGACAGGGTTCGCTATGCTGGCAGCTAATAACCCGCAAGAGGTGATGGACCTGGGCGCTGTCGCGCATCTGGCCGCAGTTAAAGGCAATATGCCGTTCCTGCACTTCTTCGACGGTTTCAGGACCTCGCATGAAATGCAGAAAATCGAAGCATGGGACTACGACGTGCTCGCTAACATGATCGACAAGGACGCACTGGAGAAATTCCGCAACCGCGCGAATGTTCCGGCGCATCCGGTGCTGCGCGGATCAGCGCAAAACGGTGATATATTCTTCCAGGCGCGCGAGGCGAGCAACAACGCGTACGCCGCTTTGCCGGATATAGTGGAAAAATGCATGGCGCAGGTAAACGCAGAGATTGGAACAGACTACAAGCCATTCAATTATTACGGCGCGCCGGACGCAGACAGGGTCATCGTTGCAATGGGCAGCGTGTGCGACACGGCGGAAGAGGTCGTCGACTTCCTCAATGCGCGCGGCGAGAAAACTGGGCTTGTGAAAGTGCATCTGTACCGCCCGTGGGCCGGAGACAGGTTCCTCGCGGCGATTCCCAAGACTGTGAAGCAAATCGCTGTGCTAGACCGTACAAAAGAGCCCGGTTCATCGGGCGAGCCGCTATATCTCGACGTAGTCCTGACACTGTCAACAGGCGCGATACCGGGCGTACGTGTTTTCGGCGGGCGCTACGGTCTTTCGTCAAAAGACACCACACCCGGCGCTGTCGTTGCAGCGTTCAACAACCTGAAGTCCGCAAATCCCATCAACGGTTTTACAATTGGCATAACCGACGATGTCACGAAGCTTTCGCTGCCGATCGACGAAGAGCCGGATACTACGCCGAAGGATATCAAGTCATGCAAGTTCTGGGGGATCGGTTCTGACGGCACCGTCGGCGCGAACAAGAACTCGATAAAAATAATCGGCGACAACACCAATATGAAAGCGCAGGCTTACTTCCAGTACGATTCGCGCAAATCAGGCGGCGTGACGATTTCTCACCTGCGTTTCGGTGACAGCACCATCAAATCGACATACTACATTTCTAAGGCTGATTTTGTCGCTTGCCATGTTCCCGCTTACCTTGAGAAGTACAACATGGCTCAGGACGTCAAGCCGGGCGGAGTGTTCCTTGCAAACTGCGCGTGGGGAGTCGATGAGTTTACAAAGAACCTGCCTGCAGCGGCAAAGAAGTATATTGCCGAAAACAACGTCCAGCTGTACACCTGCGACGCAATCGCGATTGCAAAGGAGCTGGGGCTTGGCGGTAGGACAAACTCGATCCTTCAAGCCGCATTCTTCAAGCTGTCCAACATACTGCCGATAGACGACGCCATTAAATACATGAAGGACGCCATTCAGGCGACATACGGCAGAAAAGGCGAAGATGTTGTCAATATGAACAATAAAGCCATAGACAGGGGCGTTGGCAGCGTAGCTAAGATCGAAGTTCCCGACTCATGGAAAAACCCGGCGCCGGACGCTGCGGTCAAGCAAGACATCCACGGGCGCGAGAGCGTTACGAAATATGTCGGCGCAGTTATGTCGACTATGAACCTTATGCGCGGCGATGACCTGCCAGTGTCCGCTTTCCTGGATACTGAATGCGGCTCGCTGATACCGTCCGGCACGGCGCAATACGAAAAACGCGCAATAAATGTGGACGCCCCGCGCTGGATACCGGAAAACTGCATCCAGTGCAACCAGTGTTCATATGTATGCCCGCATTCGGTCATCAGACCGTTTGCCTTTGACGAAAAAGAGGCAGCGAACGCGCCGAAGAGTACAAAGACAGTTAAAATGAACGGAAAAGGCAATGAAGCATACCAGTTCGCTATGATACCGTCGGTACTGGATTGTACGGGTTGCGGGTCCTGCGCGAATGTGTGCCCGGCGAAGAATAAAGCTCTGGAAATGGTTCCGATAGAAGAAGCCTCGCATCTTCAGGAAGTATATGATTATGCGATAGATAACGTATCTGCGAAGGAGACAGGGTTTGCCGCAGCAACAGTAAAAGGCTCTCAGTTCCTCAAGCCGCTGCTTGAGTTCCCGGGCGCCTGCGCCGGATGCGGCGAAACGCCCTATGCAAAGCTCATAACCCAGCTTTTCGGAGACAGGATGTTCGTCGCCAATGCGACAGGCTGTTCGTCGATTTGGGCCGGCAGCGCGCCTGTGACGCCTTATACGACGAATGCCGAAGGCCGCGGCCCGGCATGGGCAAACTCGCTGTTCGAGGATAACGCCGAGTTCGGCTACGGCATGGCAGTGGCGTACAAGCAGCGCCGCGAAAGGCTCGTGGACGATGTTAAGAAGATGCTGAACCATGAGTGGATGAAAGACGACTCGCCTCTTTATGCTGCAGCGAACAAGTGGCTCGAGACCTTGAATGACGGCGAAGCTTCAAAGGCTGCGTCCAAAGAACTGGAAGACGCGCTTGTCTGGGCTACGACCATTGACGATGATGAGAAAGAAGGCTGGAAGAAGGCCGATCCGAAATCATTCGAGGAAATGTGGGATAAGGAAAACAACTGGTGTACATGCGAACTGTGTACTCTGGGGCGCAAAGTGCTGGCGGAGAAGGATGTGTTTGTGAAGCCGTCCGTGTGGGTGTTCGGAGGAGACGGATGGGCGTATGACATCGGATACGGCGGGCTTGACCATGTCCTTGCTTCCGGCGAGAATATCAACGTCTTCGTATTTGACACTGAAGTGTATTCGAATACAGGCGGGCAGGCGTCAAAGTCCACGCCGACGGGCGCTGTTGCGCAGTTTGCAGCAGCGGGCAAGCCAATCAAGAAAAAGGATCTCGCAAAAATCGCCATGGCTTACGGATATGTCTACGTCGCGCAGATAGCGATGGGTTCGAACTACCAGCAGACGCTCAACGCGCTCCTCGAGGCGGAAAGTTACGACGGGCCATCGCTTGTCATAGCGTATGCGCCATGCATCAACCACGGCTTGAAAATCGGGATGGGCAGGTCGATAGAGCAGATGAAGAATGCTGTCGACGCCGGTTACTGGCACACATTCCGCTTCGACCCGCGCAGCGCGAACGAGGGCAAGAACCCGCTGACCATCGACAGCAAAGCCCCGACCGCAGGTTACAACGACTTCATCATGGGAGAAGTCCGCTACAGCTCGCTGGCACTCTCCTTCCCGGACAGGGCAAAAGAGTTGTTTGCTGCAGCCGAGAAAGAAGCTGCCGAGAAGTACGAAATGCTGATCAAGCAGCGTGATATGTACGAAAAGAGCTAAGAGCAAGGAGATAGAGGTCAGGGGTCAGGGGTTGGAAACCATATAATGGATCTAAAAGTCTTTGGCGCGCCCGGGCGATATATACAGGGCGCGGGAGCTATCGCGGAGCTGGGCGGTTTCTTGAAACCGCTCGGTTCGCGTGTGCTTACGGTTGGCGGCCGGACAGGCTTAAGCGAAACAAGAGAAGCGCGCGCGGAAAGCTTCAGCAATAATGGCATTGAGCAAGTCGAGGAACTTTTTCGAGGTGAGACATGCAGCAGCGAGATCGATCGCATTGCGCGCGCTGCAAAAGCATCAAACTGTAATATCATGTTAGCTTCCGGCGGGGGGAAAGTCATAGACACTGTAAAAGCCGCTGCGGAAATACTGGATATCCCGGCTGTTATAGTTCCGACAATCGCTTCAAATGATGCGCCGTGCAGCGCACTCGCGGTAATATATAATGAAGACGGCACTTTTTCCCGGTTAGCGCCTCTGGTGAGAAGCCCTGCCCTCGTGGTTGCGGATACTGAAATCATAGCGCGCTCGCCTGTCCGCCAGCTTGTGTCGGGGATGGGCGACGCGCTTGCGACATGGTTCGAGGCTGAAGCCTGCAGTAAATCCGAAGCATGCAACAACTTTGGCGGGAGAATGTCAATGGCGGCGCTTGCGCTGGCTAAACTTTGCCTTGACGCCCTGTTGGAGTGCGGCAGGGAGGCCATGCACAGCTGCGAAGCGCGGAAAGTCTCGCCCGCGCTTGAAAAAATCGTTGAAGCAAATATTCTGCTGAGCGGCTTGGGATTTGAAAGCGGCGGAGTAGCGGTAGCCCACGCATTGTCGGAATCGCTCACGCTCATCCCGTCAGTGCATGAACGCACACATGGGGAGGCAGTAGCGTTCGGCCTTCTTGTGCATATGCTGCTGGCAGGGTGCGGCGATGAGATGTTTCTTGAGATCAGGCAGTTTTGCGAAGACGTTGGCTTACCTGTCACCCCGGAGCAACTGGGGTGCACGGATGAGAACGCGCTCCGTGCCGCTGCACAAGACGCAGCCTCCCCCGGCAAACCATCGCATAACCTCCGGCAGGGGATAACGGGCAGCGAGATATTTGAAGCTATTATGGCGTTGTAATTAGGGATCAGGGGAAACGCGCCATAGGCGCGTAGGAACTAGGATATAGTGAGGACGGGGGAGATTATTTGCCAACATACGCAAAAGAACTTAACAATTTACGATTGGCGGTGCTTATTGATGCGGAGAATGTTCCGCGCAATTGCATAAAGAGCGTACTGGAAGAGACTGCCATTTACGGTACGCCGACTATTAAGCGCATTTACGGTGACTGGACGAACCCGGCTATTGCAGGATGGAAAGCCTCACTGCTGGAAAATGCAATCACGCCGATACAGCAGTACAGCTATACGATAGGTAAGAACTCAAGTGACTCCGCGATGATCATAGACGCAATGGACATACTATATACCGAACGGACCGACGGGTTCG
>Ga0082212_10001583_pt1 | contig 33544 bp, 27 predicted proteins | sample TergutNt197P3_FD_71548 | JGI IMG/M metagenome (GOLD analysis project Ga0082212, IMG submission 71548) | Neocapritermes taracua P3 segment gut microbial communities from Petit-Saut dam, French Guiana - Nt197 P3 | ecosystem: Host-associated > Arthropoda: Insects > Digestive system > Gut ... | reverse complement strand
TTCGTGGTTTTACATTGGCGCCCGACATATCCGGACTTGTATCCAAATGGGCGATGAAACCAATGGTTGGAAGTTTTTTATCCGTATTGGCGGGTAGAGTTGCCATCAGATAAGCGTGCTCATCCAACGAAATATCCGTTAAACCCATGGTTTCAATTTCTTCTTTTATTGCTTTTGCCAAAAGCATTTGCTTATCCGTACTCGGAGTTGTAGCGGCAGTCTCACTCGATTGCGTATCGAAAGAAACGTAATGTAAAAAGCGATCAAGAACGGTCATAAATAATTATGAATTATGAATTATGAAATAATCATTCACCACTAACCACTAATCATTAATCATTATTCCACATATATTTGCATATTTTCAAATTTCACCACTGTCACCGTTGCTCCGCTGTCGATAAATCCTTGGTTGGAAACGGCGTCATAGACTTCATTGTCGATAATCACTTTTCCGGAAGGACGGAGTCCGGTCATGGCTTTTCCTGTTTTTCCTACCAAATTGTGTACATCTCTGTTTATGCTTTCCGAATCGGCTAAATCGGTTGTCAGGGCTATTTTCCGAAACATGCCTTTTTCTCCGATTCGTGAAGATAGCCACAATATGCCGATAAATCCCATCAATACTCCGGAGAGAACAGTTAGGAGAGAACCGGATATATCCGGTATTTGAACCTCTTCAAAAGTAAAATAATCATTGTTGATCATAGCAAAAAACAAGCCTGCAATGACAAGGATTATTCCGGAAATACCGGCTACTCCAAAGCCGGGGATGACAAATATTTCAAACAAGAGCAATATAATACCGAGAATGAATACAATAATTTCCCAATTTTGCACGAAACCGTCTAAATACAATGGAGTGAAATAAAGGATAGCTGCCGTTATAGCGGCAATAGAAGGAAATCCCAATCCGGGTGTTTGCAGTTCAAAATAAATTCCGGCAATGATAATCATAATCAGTATTGCCTGAAAAACAGGACTCATCAAAAACCCTTTCAGATTGTCGTAAAATGTAGATTTATATTCATGCAACTGATAATCAGCATATCCCATGTGTTGGGTAATGACTTCATCGACAGATTCCGCTATTCCTTCGCAAAAACCAAATTTTACGGCTTCTTGGGCTGTGAATGTCAATACTTTACCGGAATCGATAACATTGGGAATATACACCCGGTCATCGACCATGGCTTCGGCAATAAGTGGGTCGCGTATCCAACGGTAAATGGTGTCGTTGCCGGCAACAATCGTATCTTGCCCATGTGATTCGGCAGTAGAACGGATAATGGAACGCATATAAGATTGGTATTTGTCGGGCATTGCTTCGCCTGAACTGCCATCGACAACCGTTGCCGCCCCGATGTTCGCCCCGCGCCGCATATAGATTTTCTTGCAGGCAATCGCGATTAATGCGCCCGCCGATGCGGCATTGTTATCAATAAATACGTGAACAGGAATCGGATTGTAGAGAATTGCCGACCGCATGGAGTCAGCATCTACAACAGTACCACCATAGGTATTCAGATGAATAAGGACGGCATCCGCATTCAGTTCATTTGCCTCTTTCAATCCGTTATTCAAATAAATGCGGGAAGTTGCATTAATTTCGGTTTTAATATTGATTTTATAAATTACTGCTTTTTTAATCTCATCATTATTCGTTTCCTCTTGTGCAATCACATTTAGTACATAGAATAATAAAGCAACACAAAAAAATAATTTCTTCATATTATATAGTCTTATTATATGAATACAAAATTAGCAAAAATTTAGAAAAAAACCTTATCTTTGCCAACAATTTTAAAAACAATATTTATCATTTTATCAATTCATCAAATTATCAACATTATCATGAAACATTTTTTTCTTACTTGTTTGCTGTGCTGCCTTTGCATACCTGTTTTTTCACAGAGTAATCAAACAACTAAAGTAGATACTTTTTTGTTTACCACTATCAAAGCGCTTCCAATCACTCCGGTGAAAAACCAATCCAGTTCGGGCACTTGTTGGGCTTTTTCAGGTATTGGATTGATTGAAGCCGAATTATTGCGTATGGGAAAAGGTGAACATGACTTGTCGGAAATGTTTGTTGTTCACAAAAATTACGGTGATAAAGCGCAAAAATATGTCCGTATGCACGGAGCAACCAATTTCAGTATGGGAGGTTCTTTTGCCGATGTATTGGATTGCATCAAATATTATGGGATTGTTCCGAGTCAAGTGCAATCCGGCCTGAATTACGGAGAAAAGTTACACCGGCACGGAGAATTGGACCAATTGTTGAAAGCATACGTTGATGTAATTGTAAAAAATCCGAACAGGAAACTCTCATCTGCCTGGCTCAATGGCTTTACCGGAATTTTGAATGCCTATTTGGGAGAAGCTCCCGAAACTTTTACCTATAATGGTAAACAATATACACCCAAAAGTTTTACCCAATTTTTGGGTATCAATGCAGATGATTATGTATCTATCACCTCCTTCACACATCATCCGTTTTACACGGAATTTCCCATTGAAGTTCCCGATAATTGGCGATGGGCAGATTCTTATAATGTCCCTTTGAATGAAATGATGCAAGTTATTGACAATGCTATAGATAAAGGATATACGGTTGCTTGGGCTTCGGATGTCAGCGAACGCGGATTTAACCGCAGGGGAGTAGCCGTTGTTCCGAATACGGAGGCGAACGAGGGTCCGGGTTCGGATCAGGCGCATTGGTTGGGACTTACCCCTACGGAAAGAGAAAACCGAATTACCAACTTAAACGGGCCGGTACCGGAAAAGATCATCACGCAAGAGATGCGTCAGGAAGGATATGATAATTATGAAACTACCGATGACCACGGTATGTTGATCTATGGAACTGCTCAAGATCAGAATGGAACAAAATATTATATGATCAAAAATTCATGGGGTGTGGATAATCCCTATAAAGGCGTTTGGTATATCTCGCTTCCTTTCGTGCAATATAAAACCTTGAATATTGTTGTACATAAAGATGTTTTGCCTAAAGATTTGAAGAATAAACTGAAAATTAATTGATAATTGATAATTGATAATTGAAAGTTAATTATTTTATCACCTGTCACTTTTAATTCGTAATTCGTAATTTTTAATTCTTAATTGATTAAATTATGTGGTTAAAGAAAGAAGATGAACTGATTGATGAATTGATTCAGTTGGCTTTTGCTGAGGATATTGGCGATGGCGATCATACGACTTTGAGTTCCATTCCGGAAACGGCAAAAGGAAAGGTGCGTTTGTTGGTTAAGGAAAACGGAATTTTAGCCGGAGTAGCCATTGCCGAACGGATTTTTCATACCTTTGATCCGGATTTGGAAATAAATGTTTTCATCTCCGATGGCGCTGAAGTTAGGGTGGGGGATGTTGCTTTTACAGTAGAAGGGACTATACAATCTTTATTACAAACCGAACGCTTGGTATTGAACGTAATGCAGCGTATGAGCGGTATTGCTACTGTCACCCGCAATTATGTAAAAAAATTGGAAGGTACGAAAGCGAAGGTTTTGGATACGCGTAAAACCACCCCCGGTATGCGGATGCTTGAAAAAGAAGCTGTCAGGATTGGCGGAGGTATGAATCATCGCATAGGGCTTTTCGATATGGTTCTCTTGAAAGATAATCACGTTGATTTCGCCGGTGGAATTGAAAATGCAATCACCCGGGCAAAAGAATATCTATGGCAAAAAGGTAAGAATATTCCGATTGAAATAGAAGTTCGTAATTTCGATGAGCTGAACCAAGTGCTAACGATAGGAGGAGTAGATCGGATTATGCTGGATAATTTTACGGTAGAAGATACTCGCAAAGCAGTTGAAATAGTCGATGGAAGATATGAATTGGAGTCTTCGGGAGGAATCACTTACGATACTATACGCGCTTATGCCGAAACAGGTGTGGATTACATCTCGGTTGGCGCGCTCACCCATTCGGTTAAAAGTTTGGATTTGAGTTTGAAGTCGGTTTAATTATCCCATAAAGGACGATATTCGAAAAACCGTCTGGTAAATCCCAATCCTACGTAAATAGAATTGGAGTTTCCGGTAGTAAGCAAGGTTTGTTTTACTTCCACACCACCTTGATTCAGTATAGCAGAAGGTAAATCGCTTTTCTTCTCCCATACCTTGTTCGACAAATTACAAGCCCAGATACTGTTATTATCATCAACGACATAAATGGTATTCTGAAGAATGATGCCTGAATAGATTTTTCTTATATTTTCATCCGGTAGTTCATCCGTAAATATTTCCCATTCATCTTTCTCTTTTATATATTCCCATAACTTTCCGGATGAATCGTTTGTATCCCCAAAACCTGCAAAAGCTCGGTTATTATCACTGATACTAATTCCGCTGGTAAGAATTACGGGAAAATCATTTTTTTGCAACCATAAATCACTTTCGGGATTGTATTGCCATACATCTTGTAATCCTCTTTTGTCAGCTGAGAAACCGCCAATTACATACCCTTTCCCATCAATACTGAATGCAGTTGCTTCGTACCTTGCTTCAAAATTTTCGGGCGTAGTTATTTCAATCCAATTTTTAGACTCGGCGCTGAATCTGTAAAAATCTTTATATGCGAGTAAATTAGCCGGTTGGCCTGTACCAACGTAAGCAAAGTTCCCAATAGTAAAAACAACAGGATAGATTCGACCTTTACCGTGAAATGTTTCGTCATCCGCTACTTGTATCCAACTGTTTGAAGTTATGTTGTATTCCCAAGTATCCGTTACGTGTCCTATATTCTTCTGTCCGCAAGTTATATATATATTATTGGAAAGCGTAAAAATTGCACCTCTCGCCCGGATTTCAGCACGGAGAGAATCTCTTTCTATCCAAATATTGGGTGTTTGACAAGATTGTACTTCACCGTAATCATAACCAAATGAATTTTTTGCATAAGCTCGCCAGTAATAGGTTTTCTCGCCTTTGGCATTTTTCAATTCGTATGAAAAAATATCAGCATCCGTATCTGAGATAATAACATTATCGTCTAACTCCGGATTTTGAGAAACCGTACTCCAATAAAACCCTTTTTCGATGATTTCTGCTTTACCTTTTTCGATGATTTCCCCTTGAAAGGATAAATTGCCATCGATGGGAAACGGATTTGCCATACCGGTAAAAACCGTGGGTTTTTCTTTTTCATTGATGATTCCTTTAGTCATTTCCGGACTTTCCAAACAGGATGAAAGCAGCAGAATAAGAAAAAGAATGTAGAATATTTGTCGTTTCATTGTTTAAAAAGTTAAGCCTAAGCCGATATAAACATCCAAATCTTTGAAACGGGTAGAATTAACCCCACCCAGCACCGTTAGTTTTTTCCAGATAAACATACTGCCTGCTTCGAGCGTCAAGCCTTTGTAGGACGCTTCCATATTATAGCACCATTCACTTATATTACCGGTTGAAAAATTATTATTACCGGCTACTCTTATTTCTCTGTAATAATCTCTTTTTCCATATCCTCCACCAACAGAAAGGAAAAGCCGGTTCTTAACAACCGGATACAACAAACCGCCCGTTATCATTTGGCTGTGCCAATTTTCGCGATTAAATTCATACGGCAGATTACCAATTTCAATGGCAGGAACGCGGGTATTGTTACATTCAAAAGCCGCATCAATGGATTGAAAGTTGTTTCTACCGCTGACATAACCGCCTATTTTATCAAAATAGATGCCGGCAGTAAATCCGAAAGGCATTGTAGGCGAATAAGTATAAGTCAAAAAGGAAGAAAAACGATTGGACAGGAGGCTCTTTCGTGGAACTTTATTTAAAGAAGATTCGTCGGGTATTTCCTGAATGAAACCTTGAGATATTCCATATTCCCGGTGCCAATGATTTGCTTTGGTAGAATCTTTTTCTATACCAATGCCTTCACCGTAAAAATCCCTCAATAAAGACATGGCATCCGGATTCCCTGCCTCTGCTTCTGATTTCAAACAATCGAAACTCATTTGCATGGGAAGTTGCATGCTTTCACGCATAGACAATTGTTCCTTCCAAATTTTAACTAAATTTTCGATACTGTAGATGTCGCATGAAACCAAGCCTTCACTAAACCAGCTACGGGCAATTTGATAGTCTTTATTTTGCATAGCCTGATTCCCCTGTATATTGTAAGACCTCGACGACTGAGCATACATAGCCACCATACTGCTTATAAGGAAGACAATAAAGAAAATTTGTTTCATTCGTTTATTCTGAGCCGTTGGTAACAGGTTCTTCTATCAGATTGCCGGATTGATCGTATTTATCATACAGGTTATCATCCCTTTGAAATAAACGGTAATTACCGGAAGCCATTGTACTGATATACTTGCATGGTATTCTTTCGATCCCTTTTTCATCAATAGCTCCGATCCGATCATCTGATAGTCTTTTCACAACGGCAAAGTTACCAAAATCCATTAATTTTTCATAATTTTTTTTAAGATTTTCTATTTCAATTTTTTCAATTTCCTGTTCGTTAAGGGATCTATATTCTTTTGTTTCAACAGTTTCCATATAAGATTCCGCTTGAGAAATCAGTTCAAGCGAAAGGCGATAATCTTTTTGATTGTATGCATTTTTGGCTTCGGATAATTTTTTTTGATAATTTTCTAATCGAATATCTTCCGGATTGGGTGTTGGGTTTTCGACCGGATTTACCGAAACAATCGGTTTATCAGCAATTATGGGAAGAGTTTCTATAGAAGAAAGCGTATCCATAGTGCTATCAATGACACTGTCTTGTTGATTGACTGTTTGTACGACCTCCACAGGAATTTGATCCGGCGGCGTTTTACCAAAATCATGAAAAAAGACAAAAGCCAATAATCCCGAAATTAGCAACGGTATGAGCATATATATCCAAACATATTCTTTTCGCCTTTTTTTTACAATCACCGGATCGGAATGAACCTCAGTATTATCCTCTTTATCAACATCGTAGGGTTCATCGCTCATTTTAGAAGTCATTTCCGGATATTCGGGCAAAGCCATTGAAGCGGGATCAATTTTGTCCACAGCAGGATCATAACCTAAATCCAATAACATTTCCATCACCGATGCATAGCGATCGGAAGCGTTCAGGGCCATTGATTTTAAGATCACATTTTCAAAATTCTCCGATATATTGGGATTTAAATCGCGTGGATTTCGCAAACCTTTCGTAGAACGAAAAATAGATTCTGTCGGAACTTGTCCGGTAATCAGATAATACATAGTTGCTCCCAACGAATAAATATCCGGACGGGGAGAAAAGACCTGTATGCCTTCGTTATCGTATTGTTCAATAGATGCATAGCCTTTGGAAGCGGCGAGTAGGGTAGTGCTTGTTTCGTGGTCGTTCGACAGATCGTATTTTTTACTGATGCCAAAGTCGATTAATTTGGGATTATCGTTTTTATCCATCAAAATATTTCCGGGCTTGATATCCAAATGCAGAATATTTTTTTCATGGATATAATCCAAGGCTTGACCGATTTTATATATGATTTTTTTTAGTTTCTCTTCGGTAAATACGCCATTTTGTTCAATGGCCTGTTTCATCGAATGACCGGAAATAAATTCCATTACGATATAAACGGTATTGTTTTGTTTGAAAACTTCCAATACGTTTACTACATTCGGATGATGAATTTCTGCCAAGATGCGGGCTTCCTTGATAACCTTCTCTTTGTTTTTGTCGAAAATTTCTTTTCCGGTTTCACTGTTGGTTTCTACAAAAAAAGTATGCGAATTGCGAAGGCAATGGTCTTTGAAAAAATATTCTTTGATGCAAACAGGAACAAAAGCCGGTACTTTACCCAGTTTTCCCTGCACTTCCGTTTTCCATGCGCCGCGATAAGTCAATGAAAATCCACCCTCTCCCAAAACATTCAGAAGCTGGTATTTATCATTGTGTAAACGGTGTCCTTGCTTCAGATACATGTCGGATAAAGATTATATATTAATACATAAAAGCGTATAAAAAGAACTGTTTGAAGACGTTCATTTTATCCACTTCGTGTATGGGAATTATATAAGCGGAATAATTATCCCTCGCTTTATTGCGGCAACTATCCTTAATCGTATTTATTTTTTCTTCTGAGGAAATATTACTTGCAAATATTTTGCATAGATCATCATCGTTCCATACTTCCGTAACGCCGTCGGTACACATAAAGAACTCATCGTCTGGCAATACATCGGTGATTTTAATAATGTCCACATCTACCGGCGAATGAGCGCCTTGAATTGCTCTGTATATCACATTCTTTTGCGGGTGAGTATCTGCTTCTTCCGGATTGATTTTTCCGTTTTTTACCATAGTGTTCACGAGCGAATGATCTTCTGTTTTAAAAATCATTTTACCATCTCTGAATTGATAAATACGGCTATCGCCTGCGTGGGTCAGGTAAACGCCTTCCGGAGCAAAATAAAGCAGGCATAAAGTGGTGGCCATACCTTTGGCGGCAGGATTTTTTCGGATGTAATCGTCAAATTTGATTTCGGTGTATCGCACGGCTTTTTCGATAAACTGCGGATCAAATGCCTTTTCCATATCTAAAAAACTGCGAAAATAGGTTTGAATGGAATCACAGGCTATCGAACTGGCTACTTCGCCTTTGTTTGAACCGCCTACGCCGTCGCATACCAAAAAAAGCCGGTTATTGATGCTGACAGATTCACTGCTCGGATATACGGAGTCTTCATTATTGAACCGTTTACCGATCTCACTGATTGAAAAAGGCTTTTGTATAGTTATATTCATACCACCGAATTATATAATAGTTAACAAGGATTATCTTCCTCAAATATCAAACGGGTTTGGCCGATTTGTATTTCATCGTTATTTTTCAGAATAACGGTTTCGCCCGGTTCGATATAGTTTCTATTATATAACGTTCGATTTGTACTTTTATTATCATAAAGGCAATGAATATATTTTCCTTCGACATCGCTTTTAACCTCAATCCCAATATGTGATCTGCTCATCAGTTTGTCTTTCGTTTCAATAGCCGTAGAAGACTCTTTTGACGCAGATTTTCGTCCGATAATGTTAGCGCCTTCCGATAAGCGGATGAATTGTTCCGGCGTGAATTCATTCGGCAGAACATGCAGTTTTCCTGTTTTTATATTCTTTCTTTCGGGAGCAGACAAAATGACTGTTTCCGAATCGTCAAACGTTTCATTACCTGTGACATAACTTACAGATATTGGCTGTTTGCATTTGGGGCAATTAAAGGTTTGAATATTGGCGGGAATCTTCGATTCATCAACCTTTAAACCTACTTGACAATGTGGACAACGAACGGATATCATAATGATTGTTTATAAAAAATGTATTTAAAATGTTAATCATCCATAGTAAAATCCGAAATAAATATCGGGTCTTCATCGATACTGACGAACGAGTCTTCGTCGAAGTTTACCGAAATAGCATCTGCAAATTCATACTGCGACATGTCGATAACGATTGCATCGTATAATGTGTCTTCATCAATCGTAACAAAATCGTAACTATCGCTTTCGTTTTCGATAACTACGAAAATATCGGTATCGACCGGTTGCTCATTATGTGGAACTCGCAAGTTCATTTGTCGGATGAAAATTATTTTGAATGCTCGTTTCGGGCAATTCTTTTTCCAAAGTTTCTTTGAGTATTTTCAGCGGTTCTTTCGGAACATTGATTTCCTTGGCTTTATCTGTTGTCGCAAACAGTATGGTCGCTTTAGGAAGGCTTATCTGTAGCACATGGTTTTTGTTTATGATAAAACTTTTCCCAACGCGCAAAAGGGTAGATGAATAATCTTGAATTTGCTTATCCAAGATTTCTTCTATCTTACCCAGATTGATAGCGAAAACAAATTGTATTCCATTGGTTAATACCAATTTCGTATAATTTCTTTCCGCTTCGAAATACAAAATCCGTTCGATTTTTATTCGAACCAATTCGTCCCGCGTTTTAAATACAAGAAACCGATCCATAAAAACTAAAAGATAAGAACTAAAAACTAAAAACTAAAAGATAAAAACTAAGAATTATGATTACTGTCTTTTTAGTTTTTAACTTTTAGTTTTTAGTTGTTATCTTTAATATTACTCTTCCAACGCTGCCTGTGCTGCCGATAAACGGGCGATAGGCACGCGGTAGGGAGAGCAACTTACATAATCTAAACCGACTTTGTGGCAGAATTTTACCGAACTCGGCTCACCACCGTGTTCGCCGCAAATACCGCATTTCAAATCGGCTTTAACTTCACGACCGCGATTGGTGGCTAATTCAACCAACTGACCAACGCCTTTTTGATCCAATACGGCGAATGGGTCTTCTTTCAAGATGCCTTTTTCAAGATACATCGGCAAGAACTTGGCAACATCATCACGGCTGTAACCGAATGTCATTTGAGTCAAGTCGTTGGTTCCGAATGAGAAAAATTCGGCAGATGTAGCAATCCGGTGAGCGGTTAAGGCAGCACGTGGAATTTCAATCATCGTACCTACTTTATAATCAATCGAATCGCCTTTTTCTTTGAATACGATTAGGGCAGTGTCGTCGATGACTTTCTTTTGAGGTAGAAATTCATACAACGTACCGGTGAGCGGAACCATGATTTCAGGATAGGTTTCAACGCCTTTTATCTTCAAATCCAAAGCGGCTTCCAAAATTGCCCGGGTTTGCATCTCGGTGATTTCGGGATAGAGATTACCCAAACGGCAACCGCGAAGTCCTAACATCGGATTCAATTCCAACAGTCCTTCTACGCGGTTGTGAATTTCTTCGTAAGACACACCCATGACTGCTGCCATTTCTTTCTGTCCTTTTTCATCGTGAGGAACAAATTCATGGAGGGGCGGATCCAACAGGCGAACCGTTACGGGCAGACCGTTCATCGCTTCGAAAATACCTGCGAAATCTTCACGTTGCAGCGGTAACAATTTTTCTAAGGCTTCCCTGCGGCCACTTTCGTCATTTGCCAAAATCATTTCACGCATGGCTGTGATTTTATCTCCTTCAAAAAACATGTGTTCCGTTCGGCAAAGTCCGATGCCTTGTGCGCCGAAATTGCGGGCAACGGCAGAATCTTTCGGAGTATCGGCATTTGTGCGCACTTTCAAGCGGGCGTATTTGTTGGTCAGATCCATCAATTCGCCGAAATCGCCGCTTAATTCGGCTTCCTGCGTTTCAATTTTTCCTTCATAAACCAAACCGGTTGAACCGTTTAATGAAATCCAATCGCCTTCGTTGAATAATTTACCGCCAATATACATGGTTTTTACCTTGTAATCGATCTGCACATTGTTGGCAGCCGACACGCAACATTTTCCCATACCGCGCGCAACTACAGCAGCGTGCGAAGTCATACCGCCGCGAGTAGTCATAATACCTTCTGCTACTGCCATACCGCGCAAATCTTCCGGAGAAGTTTCGATGCGGCAGAGTACGATTTTTTCGCCCCTGTTCACCCATTCTTCCGCATCATCGGCGTGGAAAACCACTTTGCCGGTGGCAGCGCCGGGCGAAGCCGGCAGACCTTTGGTTAATGCTTTTGCGCTTGCCAAAGCCTCTTTCTTGAATACAGGATGAAGCAGTTCGTCTAATTTTTCCGGCTCTTGACGCAACAAAGCTTTCTTTTCGTCAATGGAGCCTTGTTTCAACATTTCCATAGCGATACGCACCATAGCGGCGCCTGTACGCTTACCATTACGGGTTTGCAACAACCACAATTTACCGTCTTGAATGGTAAATTCGAGGTCTTGCATATCTTTGAAATAATCTTCGAGTCTTTGTTGGGTTTCAATCAATTCCTTGGCACATTCGGGCATGGCTTCTTCGAGAGAAGGGAAATTAGCCGCTCTTTCTTCTTCGGAAACTCCCTGTTGGGCAGCCCAACGGCGCGAACCTTCGATAGTGATTTGTTGAGGGGTGCGGATACCGGCTACTACGTCTTCTCCCTGTGCATTAATCAGATATTCGCCATTGAAAATGTCTTCTCCTGTTGCTGCATCGCGAGTGAATGCAACACCGGTAGCAGAGGTTTGTCCCATGTTTCCAAAAACCATCGCTTGAACATTGACGGCGGTTCCCCATTCTTCGGGGATACGGTACATTTGACGATATACGATAGCGCGTTCGTTCATCCATGAATCGAATACGGCGCAAACTGATCCCCAAAGTTGCTCCCATGGAGAATCGGGAAAATCTTTTCCGGTTTGTTTTTTAACGGCTGATTTAAATTTATATACCAATTCTTTCAAATCATCAACGGTTAATTCCGTATCCAATTCTACACCGCGTGCCTCTTTCATTTCTTCCATAATGGCTTCGAACGGATCGATTTCGGTTTTTGAGGTGGGTTTCATACCCAACACTACGTCGCCGTACATTTGTACAAAACGGCGGTAGGAGTCCCATGCAAAGCGCGGGTTTCCCGATTTGCGAGCAATGCCTTCAACCGCTTCGTCGTTCATTCCCAAGTTCAATACCGTATCCATCATTCCCGGCATGGAAACGCGCGCACCTGAACGAACGGATACCAAACAGGGATTATTTCCATCTCCAAAACCGGTTGCGGTGGCTTTTTCCACTTGCCGGATCGCTGCTTCTACTTCCGGTTTAATTAGTTCTATAACAGCATCTTTACCCAATTGGTTGTATTCCGTACAAACTTCAGTTGTGATAGTGAACCCCGGAGGAACGGGTACGCCGATTAAATTCATTTCGGCTAAATTAGCGCCTTTTCCTCCCAACAAATTCTTCATGTCTGCTCTTCCTTCAGCCTGTCCATTACCAAACAGGTAAACTCTCTTTTTGTCCATAAATTTTCTCCTTTTTGTATGTTATGTATTTGTATTTATTTGTTTTTTGAGATAAATGTTAAAAAAATGAGTTGCAAAGGTAATAAAAAATAATGATTAATGAACCAATGATTAATGATTAATTGAAATTTTAAAATACGGTTGTACTACTTTTTGTAGAATGACAACTTTTTTTCCTACAATACGGGAAATAATTGAAAAAAATTGCATAAGTGAAAAATTGTATTTAACTTTGTGGCAAATATTCAATAAGGAGAAACGGTTATTGTCTAAGTAACAAAGAGATACATATTGTACAAGTTACAATAACAAAGAGAAGCATATTGTACAAATTACAATAAGTGGTGAAGCGGTATCGCAAATGGTAAATGGTAAATGGTAAATGGTAATACAGTGATATGTTCTGTTAGGAAAAAATATGGGTGGAGTTAATAAAAAAATGAGGTGTATCAAAAGCTTTTATTCAACCTCTTGCACAGGATAAAATACCTTTGATGACACCTCTACCGTAAAATTTCTTTCATACGTTAAATATATCAATCTTTGAAATAACGGTTGTATAAACCTTCAAAACCTTTTCCGTGACGGGCTTCGTCTTTTGCCATTTCATGTACGGTGTCGTGAATAGCGTCTAAGTTTTGTTGTTTTGCCAATGTGGCTATGCGCTTTTTGTCTGCACAAGCGCCGGCTTCGGCTTCCATCCGTTTTTTCAAATTTGTTTTTGTATCCCAAACTACTTCACCAATCAATTCGGCGAAACGGGCACAATGTTCAGCTTCTTCAAATGCATAACGCTTGAAAGCGTCGGCAATTTCGGGATAACCTTCCCTGTCGGCTTGGCGGCTCATGGCAAGATACATGCCTACCTCTGTGGCTTCACCCATGAAATGGGCTTGCAGTCCTTCCCAAATGACAGGATCGACACCTTTAGCTACCCCAATCACGTGCTCATCGGCAAATACCAAAGCGCCTGAAGTTTCTACTAATTCTTTAAATTTGTCTTTCGGTTGTTTACATTGTGGACATTTTTCAGGAGCTTCATCTCCTTCATGAACATAACCGCATACGGTGCAAATCCATTTTTTTTTCATAACATAGAATCTTAATTGTTTGTATTATTAGTATTTAAATCAATTTACATTTTGAACGAACGTATCTTTACATTGCTTACAATATCCTTTATAATACACATGATATTCCGTCAGGATGAAATCATCGAAGTTTTCAATATCAAAAGTATCCCCTTCTTTCAACGAAAGATCATGTATACAACCACATCGTTTGCAAATAAAATGCGCATGATAGGAAATATCAGCATCGTAACGAAGATTTTTTTCATCAATACTGATTGTTCGAATAGCGCCGTGCTCTTCTAATAGTTTCAATGTATTGTAAACCGTTGTTTTTGAAAGCGTAGGTATGGAAGGATACAGATCGTTAAAAATAATATCTGCTGTCGGATGCGTAAAATGATCCATCAAATATTCCATGATAGCGATACGTTGCAAAGAGGGCTTGATACCAAATTCCAACAAACGATTCCCAATCTTACTATTTGCATTCATTTTAAATTTGTACTCATTACATTATTAATTCGAGTACAAATTTAGAATAATTATTTTTACCCGCCAAATTATTTTGATATTTTTAACAATTTTTAAGTATTAAAAACTTATCAATAACTACTCAGTCTCTCTCTTATCTTATTGACCTTGAGCGATTAATAATATACCTCTTTCGTAGCCAACTCAACAAATAACCGGCTTAATTTTTCAACAACGGCTTTGGCATACCGTTCTCCTTTTTCTGCTGAAGATTTTTTTGGATTTCCAACCCCTGTATCAATAGATATTTTCCCCCAATGCCTGGGTATCCATGCTATTTTTTCATTGAGAGAGGGTAGGGCAAATGGTTTGGATGTACCCTCGCTTGCGTCTTCTAAAGAAACCCATTCGGGATGATAATACATCATCACCGAGGTCTCCATTTCTCCGGCATGGTCGTCTCTATTTTCAAAGAATCCTGCTTGAGGGACGATGGAAAACCAGTCGGCATGAGCAATAAGAAAATCAGGATAATCGACGGAAAGGTCGCGTATCATGTTCTTGAATGAATTACCTCCATGTCCATTAATAATCACTAATTTATGAATCCCCTGACAGTTCAGCGAAGCTACGATATCCGTCAAAATTGCCTTTTGGGTTTCGTAGCGTGAATGTATGCAGAAAGACAATTCTCTTTGTCCCGGATTCTGTGAACCCATCGAAATAGGGGGGAAAACCATCCCTCGAATATCGGATATTTGCAGTGCCTGGGACAAAGCATCTATTGCAATTCTGTGAGAAAGAATACTGTCGGTCAGATAGGGTAGATGATAGTTGTGAGGCTCGGTAGCTCCCCAAGGCAACACCGCCAAATCGTATTTTTCCCCTTTTACTTTACCGTATGAGGTAGTTGTTAAGTCAATTCCATTCATAATCTCAAGGTATTTTTTGATGACAAATGTAAATTATTTTTTTAAAACAAAAAATTTTTTAAAAATTGTGTAATTATCATCTTTTTCACTGCCAACACCAATCGTTCGGCAGTGAAAGGCCTTCTTGTTCGTCTTTGAGCGGCGGCAGAACGTATGGACATTGCGTGTGAGTAAGAAAATATGTAGATATTTCAAACGTTTTTTTGAAAATTTTATTCCAAAATGTGATTTTATTATGCTGAAATATACTAACTTTGCCGCTCAAAACTAAACAAATTAATTGATAAAATTATGAAGAATTTCATTTTTGCAATCGGTATTTGTGCGATTATTCTCAGTATTGGAATGAGCGCATGTCGGTCAAAAGGAACAAAGCAGTCAGAAATGAGCAATGAAACAGTAACAACCATTAAAGATTTAGTCGAGAAGAAATGGAACTTGGTTGAATTGAACGGGGTGGATATTTCTACAGATCACCCCAATATAGCGGCGAATGCTTTCATTATGTTTCATGCCCATGGAGACGAAAGAATGGTCAACGGGAATAGCGGATGCAACAACTTCTCCGGAACTTACAGTTTGGGGTCGGGTTCTGAATTGAAGTTTTCAGGCGTTGCTTCCACGCGGATGATGTGTATCGACATGACGATTGAGGATCAGGTGAATCAGCTGTTTCAAATTGTCGATAACTATACCATACAAAACGGCCGCTTAAGTTTGCTTCAGGGTGAAACTCCTTTGGCTCGATTTTTGCTGGAATCGGAATAAAAAACAAAGTGTGTTAATGGAACGCAGATGAAGCGGATGAAACGAATGTCCACAGATTTCGTTTAGACTCAGGTTATATTTCCAAAGTGGCATAATAATTATAATCCTTGACAACGGTTTCTAAGAATGTCCGGAGTTTTAAATTGGATTCAACCTGTAAGATAGATTTAACTTTGTAGGCTAACTCTATGATAGAATCATTTACGGTATTTTGATTTTTAGACTCTATTAACAAGTTGGTTATAAAAGCAATTTGACCGTCGGTTAAAATATCGACATTGGTAAATGTGGGTTCGTAATCGTCGGAAAACACGTAGTAACTTTCGTCTAAATCGAAAGAAAGAGAGGGATTGGTTTTTACAACAATAGTACCGGCGGCCATATCTCCTAATCGTTGCTTGTTTCGGGAAAGAATGATGAATAGCGCTCCAACTCCTCCCCAAAGGATCAAATCGACCAATGACAACAACCAGCGCATAAAGTATGCGCCGATTCCGGGTATCGACCCGTCGATGTTGGTTACTTTAATTTTGACAATCATCTTTCCGGGGGTTTTCCCTCCCAGAATGGATTCAAAAATGAAATGATAGCCAATTGCCGACAGGTAAACCAGAATCATCAGAATCACATTAATTTCTCTGCGTGGATACCTGTCGAGTATTATACCCTCAAAAAAATAGTAAAGTGAAAAGAGAATGGCAAAAATGAAAAAATAGTCTAACAAGCGTGCGCCTGCCCGTTGCAATAAATTGGCCGATTGATACCGGATAATTACATTTTGTCCTGTTAGAATATCAATCGATTCCATGTTTTATGTGTTAACCATTCATGGATGCCAGAAATTCCTCGTTGCTATAAGTCTTTTCCAAACGGTCTTTTACAAATTCCATTGCTTCCAAGCTGTTCATGTCAGACAGATATTTGCGCAGTATCCACATGTGATTGACCGTTTCACGATCTTGCAGCAGGTCGTCGCGACGGGTGCTTGAGGCAATGATATCGACAGCCGGATATATTCGTTTGTTCGAAAGTTTTCGGTCTAATTGCAATTCCATATTGCCGGTACCTTTAAATTCCTCAAAAATTACATCATCCATTTTCGATCCTGTTTCTGTTAATGCGGTAGCAATAATGGTGAGTGATCCGCCATTTTCGATGTTTCTGGCAGCTCCGAAGAAACGTTTGGGTTTCTGCAAGGCATTGGCATCTACCCCTCCCGACAGTACTTTTCCTGATGCCGGTTGTACGGTATTATAGGCGCGAGCCAAGCGGGTGATTGAATCCAATAAAATAACAACATCGTGTCCGCATTCGACCATTCGTTTGGATTTGCTTAAAACGATTTCAGCTATTTTCACGTGACGGTCGGCAGGTTCGTCGAATGTAGAAGCAATAACTTCAGCATCCACACTTCTTTGCATGTCGGTAACCTCCTCCGGTCGTTCATCGATCAGCAGTACAATCATATACACTTCCGGATGGTTCCATGCGATTGAATTGGCAATGTCTTTCAATAACATGGTCTTACCTGTCTTCGGTTGAGCAACAATCAGTCCGCGCTGACCTTTTCCAATAGGGGAGAAGAGGTCGACTACCCGTGGTGAAATTTTATCAACTACTTTCGGACTCATACTTGCCGTCAAGCGAAAACGTTGATCGGGAAACAATGGGGTCAGGTGGTCGAAAGGTACGCGATCGCGTACTTCTTCAGGACTTAATCCATTGATCAAATCTACTTTAACCAATGGGAAGAATTTTTCTCCTTCTTTCGGAGGACGTATAGGTCCTTCAACAACATCTCCTGTATGCAATCCAAACAGTTTTATCTGAGATTGTGAAACATATATATCATCGGCCGAAGGCAAATAATTATAATCGGCAGAACGTAAAAAGCCATATCCTTCCTGAATAATTTCCAATACGCCTGTTCCAATCAGAATGCCCTCAAATTCATAGGCTTTGTTTGGATTACCATTGTTTTGAGTTTTATTCTGAACAAATCCGTTCTTTTGTAAGGATTGTTGAGAGGTATGATTTTGTTGCGGATTATTATTTTGATGGGTTTGCTTTTGTTGAGGCGTTTTTGAGGTAAATAGAATATCATCCATAACGCTTTTGACTTCCGGGTTGTGGCGGAAAACCATTTTACCAGGAGCGCTATTATCGTCTTTTTGAAGCGTTTTTTGGGGTTGAGATTCGGCAGGAGAAGGCTCCGGAATCGTGGTTCCCTTTTCTTTTTCTTCGGTATCCACAGGGGTTGGATTAACAATATTCACCGGCAAGGGCATTGTATTGTCAATGCGGGCTCTTTTTTTCTTTTTAATCTTAATCTCCGTTTTTGCTTGTACAAACGCTTCCACCGGTGGCACCGGTTGTTCGGGATCAAGTTTTTGAGTCACGGCTATGGGTGGCTCTTGCTCTTTGAGGGTATTTTCAACTACAGGTGTTTCTTTCGTCTTTTTTCTTCCTCTTTTGTTCACTGTATCCTCTTTCTTTTCAGTAGGTTTTTGTTGATTGGAAATTACGGCAGGAGCTGTTTTTTCAACTACCGGTTTTTCGGGAGGAGGAGAAACCGCTGTAGTCGCCTCCTGCCTTTCTTCTTTTTTGGGCTGCGGCTTATCAACTTTAGGTCTTCTTCCTCGTCTTTTTGAGAGATTGTTATCATTGATTCTTCCGGCTGAAGTCTGTAAAGCAGCATTTACAATTGCTTGTTGATCAAGAATCTGATAGATTAATGCATCTTTATCCGACTTGTTATATTTTTTCAAGCCTAATTCTTTAGCCAAAGCAATCAGATTGCTTTGTTCCATGTCTTTAAGTTGCAAAATGGTATATTTCTGCATAAAATTATATATATAAAATTTATTTGAATAAACTAAAGCTATATGAGTTGAATCACACTACATATTAATTGGGAATAGCAAGTAAAAAAGTATGATGTATTATTATTATATACTATTATATCTTTCGGATTATTTACAATAAACAGGTTATTTTGCTGCAAATGTAAACAAAATCTTTTGTATTCCAAAATTTTTCACAAAAGTTTTAAAATATAGCGTTTTTTTGTGTGAATATCGGCTTTAAATCGGTCGTCGATGCGATGGTTTACAATCCAAACAATCTTCTCGCCGGAAATAAGAATCCATGTATTTTCTTTTTGGATTTTACTGAATTTTAGGTTTGTAAAAAAATCGCTTAATTTTTGAAAGTTCTTCATTCCCAACGGTATGAATTTATCTCCTTTCTTCCATTTGCGTAGAATTAATGGAAATTGAAGTTTATCATGATCCAAACATGCTACATTCGTTTTCTTTTCTATCAAATCTTTTGTATTGTCGGAAAGAAAGCTGATTGTCAATCGAACAGGTGTTTCAATAATCCTATCGTCTTCATAAACAAAATATGATTTGTTATCTTCTTGAATAACTGGAGATAGCAGAAATTCGTTTCTGTCTTTCACTACATAATAATTTTCTGCATAGAACATTTTCCCCGGTTGGCTATCAATTGCAGTGTGCATTTCCTTGATGACTTCTTTGCCGAAGCCGTAGTCCTTTAAAATTTCGAATAATAATGATTCCGGTGAAGAAGAGGTTTTTAGTAGCGGAATGGAAATGACACCTTTTTCTCTATTAAATATTACCTGTATAGTATTATCAATTTCTTTTTCATAAATTTTAAACGCTTCGGTCATATTTTCCATAGTTTGGATAATTGATTTTCTAACTGATGGATTTATGGTTTCCATAAGTGGAATGAGTTGCAAGCGTATTTTATTTCGAATCCATTGGTCTTGTTTGTTGCTTGAATCGGTGACAAAAGGGAGATTATCCGAAGAAACATACTGTAGGATATCTTTTTTTGAAACGCAGAGTAGCGGGCGAATCAAATCGCCGGTTTTTGGTTGAATACCAGTTAAACCCTTTATTCCTGTCCCCCTGATCAGGTTTAACAACACCGTTTCAATACTGTCGTCTTTGTGATGAGCGACTGCAATCGCATCTGCCCGGTGTTTTTCTTTCAGTTCGGCAAACCAATGATAACGTAATTCGCGAGCAGCCATTTCGATTGAAATACCTCGTTCCTTTGCAATTCTTTTTGTATCAAAGTGTTGTTTATATAAAGGAAGATTCAATGAGGCGGCAAAATCGGTGACAAATGCTTCATCCCTGTCGGATTCTTCTCCACGCAAATGAAAATTGCAATGTGCTGCTATGCAGGTATAACCCAAATTATGCAAAATATGTAGAAGCGCTGTCGAATCTGCTCCTCCGCTGAATCCGACAACGATTTTATCTTTGGGTTTTAGTAACTGCAACCTGTCAATGTAATTTTCAATTATCTTTTTCACGGGGTTATACATATTTTCTCCTTATGAGGAATCGAAATGATTCAAGAAATCTTCTTATCCGGGTGCGATTTCCTTTTGAGATGGTGAAATACGGTTTTTGAATAGCACCAAACGAACGGAAAACGCTCTCTACTCCCGGCATCATGGAGCCTTCGAAATCAAATGAAGCAGAAAAGTTAGATACTTCCCTGATCGCTTCTGACAGGACTAAAAGGTGCGCTCCCGATTTTCGTCCAATTGGATCGCTTCCTCCCGCAATATAGTATGCACAGCTTTCCTGCCAGACAACAAAAACGGCGGCGTGTAACTGTCCGTCTTGATCGAAAGCCCCCCAGGTATTTCCTTGATTCCGGGAGCAGGCGGTTTCTATCAAACGATACAGAATATCAGGCCGATAGGATTTTTTTCCTTGACGTTCATAGGTTTTAGCGTATATATCCAAAAATTGCTCCTGTGTAAGTTGGGTCTTAATTTTCATTTGATACCTTGTCCTGGCTTTACGGATATCGTAACTCCGTTTTTTTTCTATTTCCGGAATATTTCCAATGTCCGGTAGTATATAAGTATAGCGTGTCGTTTGGTGGTAGTCTTTCCAATAAAAAGGTAACCAGTCCGTAAATAAATGGTGAAAATTTTGAATAAAATAGCTGTGTTTTGGTAAGCGCTGAATCAATTTTTCGCAAATGATTTGCTTACGAAGCAGATTTTTGGAATAATTATCTTTTTCAAACAGGGGATTAAACCAGATACCCATCGTCTGTGTGAAGGCAGGCATCATAATTTCTTTCTTATAAGGCATATAAAAAGGAAAAGCAGCCTCAATCGTTTTTTCATTGGAATGATATAAAAGAACGTCCCATTGACTTTCTCCACAAACACAATCCAACCACCAATCCCTTGAAAATATCGGGATAGAGGAGGCGCTCGCGCACAATTCTCTGTATTGTTCTTTATCAGTGATCATTTTATCAATTCACTGGTAACTAAAGGTTTATTACTAATAATACAGTTTGCTCCTACGGCAATCATCTCTTGCATATCTTAATATTAAGTTATAAGTTTCATTTATTTATTAATTAAAGTTACAAAAATACTATATTTTTACTAAACAACAAATTGAAAAATTTTGCGTTAATTTAAAATAATAATGGTAACTTTGTAAAATTAATAAGGAATCATGAAAATCGATCCGGACTGTATTAAACAAATTCTTATACCTGCTTTGTTATCTTTGTCGCTTTCATGCTTTGCTTGCGACTGTGATGAAAAGCAAGGAAATGATTCAGGTAATAAATATCGAAATCCGGTAATAAGACAAAGTACGCCCGATCCAAGTCTAATTCAGGTGAATGATGGCTCCTTTTACTTATATGCTACGGAAAATATACGTAATCTTCCTGTTTATCATTCTACCGATTTGGTAAACTGGACGTTGGTTGGGACTGCTTTTTCAAGAGAAACGCGTCCAACATTTGAACCCCAAGGGGGATTATGGGCTCCTGATATTAATTATATCAACGGGCAATATGTACTGTACTACTCCATGTCGGTATGGGGGGGCGAATGGACTTGCGGAATAGGAGTCGCTACCGCCGATAGACCGGAAGGACCGTTTACGGATCGAGGGATGATGTTCCGAAGCAATACCATTGATGTTCAAAACTCTATCGATCAAAACTATGTGGAAGATTATGGAAAAAAATACCTGTTTTGGGGAAGTTTTCATGGTATTTTCGGGATCGAATTGGCCGATGACGGTTTGGCAATCAAAGAAAACAGCGAAAAACGACAGGTTGCCGGAACAGCTTACGAAGGCACCTATATTCATAAACGGGGAAAATATTACTATTTATTTGCTTCCACAGGTTCCTGCTGTGAAGGCTTAAACAGCACCTACACAACTGTAGTCGGACGTTCAGACAACCTTTGGGGACCTTATGCCGACAAGCAGGGGCGTCCGATGATGGAAAATCACCATGAAATTGTTATTCATAAAAATGAAGCTTTTGTAGGAACCGGTCACAATTCGGAAATTGTACAGGATAAAGTAGGCAACGACTGGATACTGTACCATGGTTTTTGTGTGGAAAATATGAGCGGAAGAAGTTTATTCCTTGATAGAATTATTTGGGTGGATGATTGGCCAACCATCGAAAATAATTCACCTGCTATTGAAGCGGAAAAACCGGTTTTTTGAATGATAAGTTATGAATATTGCGAGCGAAGCAATCAGGAGAATAAATATACATATAATTTATATATAATAAACATTTTTATCATGAGAAAAATTGTACTTTTAGTCGGAATTACATTTCTGACATTCAATGTGTTGGGTCAATGGCATCCTGCAGGGGATAAAATTAAAACAGACTGGGCTAATAAAATTAACCCCGAAAATGTATTACCTGAATACCCGCGTCCCATCATGGAACGAACCGAATGGAAAAATCTGAATGGTCTGTGGGATTATGCCATTTTACCGGTTGGACAATTTGAACCGGTTCATTTTACCGGAAAAATACTGGTGCCTTTTGCCGTAGAGTCGAGTCTTTCGGGCGTTCAGGAGAGAGTGGGCGAAAATAACGAGTTATGGTATAAACGGACTTTTACAGTTCCTTCCAATTGGAAAGGCAGAAATATCTTGTTACACTTCGGAGCCGTAGACTGGAAGGCTGAGGTGTTTATTAACGATGTAAAAATAGGCACACACACCGGCGGATATACGCCTTTTTCTTTCGACATCACCCCTTTTCTGAAAACCGGCGAACAAAAACTAGTTGTCAAAGTATGGGATGGCACTGACAGGGGTTTTCAACCGAGAGGTAAACAAGTGAGTAATCCCAATAGTATATGGTATACACCAGTGACAGGCATTTGGCAAACAGTCTGGTTAGAACCTGTAAATGAAAAATATATTACAACTGTAAAAGCTGTTCCTGATATTGATAATAACCGTTTGTCGGTAGATGTTTCTACTAATAATGCGCAACTTTCCGATTATGTGGAAGTAAAAGTGCTTAATGGTAGCAGTCTGATTGCTTCTGCCAAAGCGACTCCCTGTCAAATCTTGGATTTACATATTCCGAATGCCAATTTATGGTCGCCGGAATCCCCTTTTCTGTATGATATGGAAATCAGTCTGTATTCTAATGGTAGAATAGTGGATAAAGTGAAGAGCTACTGCGCTATGCGTAAAATTTCCACTAAAAGGGATGAAAACGGAATTGTTCGATTGCAATTGAATAACAAAGACTGCTTCCACTTTGGTCCCTTAGATCAGGGATGGTGGCCCGATGGCCTTTACACGGCTCCTACCGACGAAGCTTTGGCGTATGACATCCAAAAAACCAAAGATTTCGGATTTAATATGATTCGGAAACATGTGAAAGTAGAACCCGCACGCTGGTACACTCACTGCGACCGGATAGGTATGCTTGTTTGGCAGGATATGCCGAGTGGCGATCGTTCGCCGCAGTGGTTGAACAGGAGAATGTTTGATGGCGCAGAATTTCGGCGTTCGATTGAATCGGAAGCCAATTTTCGAAAGGAATGGAAAGAAATCATGGATTTTGCTTCTCCGTATCCCTCTGTTGTAGTTTGGATACCGTTCAATGAGGCTTGGGGACAATTTAAAACAGAAGAAATTACCGAATGGACAAAAGCGTATGACCCTTCCCGTTTGGTTAATCCTGCCAGCGGCGGAAACTTCTACCGTACGGGCGATATATTTGATTTACACAATTATCCTGGACCGGAAATGTTCCTGTTTGATGCTGAAAGAGCTGTGGTGCTGGGTGAATATGGAGGCATTGGTTTGCCTTTGGAAGGACACCTTTGGCAAACAGACCGCAATTGGGGTTATATTCAATTCAAAAACTCTAAAGAGGTTACCGATGAATACATTAAATATGCCGAAATACTGAAAAAATATATCAAAACCGGCTTTTCGGCTGCCGTTTACACGCAAACAACCGATGTTGAAGGCGAAATTAATGGCTTGATGACCTACGATAGAAAAGTAGACAAATTGGAAGTCGACCGCTTGCGGAAAATCAACAGGGAGATTTGTACCTCTTTGGATAAATGAAATGCAGTTAAATCTGCCCAAAAAACAATAACCGCAAGGAACGCAAAGAGTTTACGCAAAGATCGCAAAGTCATTTTTCCTCTGCGTCCTCTGTGTAAATCCTTTGCGACTTTGCGGTGAAAAATATTTTTTGAGGCAACCTCCCGTTAATTTCACTTTGGTTGATGCATCATCATGTCTTCGATAAGATGGGTGATGTCTTCCTTAGGCATCTTCCATACTAAACGCTCGTGGTTTCCATTCGGATCGTCTTCCCAGGTGTTACTGCCATTGGAAGCCACCGTCATGCGTCCTTTCACGGTGTCGAAATAATCTCGGCAACCGCGTACTCCGACCAAAACAGCCGTTTGATCCCAACTTGAACGTCCGTTGAGATCAAGTTTCAGTCCCATAGAGAATACATCGTGAACAGGGTTATTCGTAAAATCAGCGGCAATAAGTCGTTTGCCGGTCAGAATTGTTTCACCTATTTCAAAACCGCTTAAGGTAACGGGAGTAGGCCATTGTTCAAAAACAGTGACAGATGAGTTAGCATCTGTGCATACATTAAATTCCCACCCTTCGGGAAATTTTCCTGCCATAGAAATCAAACGTTTCACTTTTTTCTTCACCAGCGATGTACCATTCAAATCGGAATATTCATCCGGCTGCGATTGCAATAAATCAGCCAAGTTGGTTAGAAAACCAACGGTGATGATGTTGACACTGTTATCAGGTTGACTGCTAAGAATCTGCCTGTAAACCTTTACGGCATCCGGAGCATCTTCCGTTCGTTTGGTTTTATGTGGATATTTATCCGGTAAAATTTCAGACCAGTAATCATGACCCGAAAATCGTGCGGAATCCGTGATATAGACTCCATTCAGGGTAGCTCCCAATGGAATATCCGGACGGCCGAAATAGCGGTTAATTACTTCAATACATGGCACAGATTGAGTGTACCGGTTGGATGAGAGCGTAGCTAAAATTTTCACTTCACCACTGTCGGCCATAGCATGCAACAATGCCAGTGCACCCACATCATCATAATCTGGTCCCATGTCTGTATCAAAGATAACTGCAGCTGTAGAAACAGGAGGCTGCTGTGTTTGTTTTTGACATGTTGTTAAAAACAAGCAAAACAAAGCGATTGTAATCCAAAGTAATTTTTTCATTTTTATGTATTATTTTTTTAGATAAGTTATAGGCACCAAAGATAAGTTTTTTTTATTAAAATTCATAATTGATATTTTATTATTTTGTATTTTTGCGCTTTATCAATCCTATATCATTATTTTTTAACTCTTTGTTCTTAAAATTGGATAAAACAAAAACAATCAGCGATCCTCAATTGGGAGAAATTGTATTTCGTAAAAATGCAAAGGCGAAAAGTTACATCATTCGTTGGAAAAACGGAAAGCTTAGTGTAACTATTCCTATGTATGGAAACTTTACGAGAGCGAAAGAATTTCTTTTGGAAAACAAACAAAAATTGCTCCGAAAAATTCATCAACAGCGAACAGATCAGCTCCCTCCGGATATAGACGAAGTTGCATTAAGAAAAAAAGCGCAGTCACTACTTCCTGCACGGTTAGCCTCATTGGCCGAATCGCATGGTTTTAAATATACAAATGTGAAAATAAGAAAAAACAAGACCCGTTGGGGTTCTTGCTCATCGAAAGGAACCATAAATCTATCGATTTACTTGATGCTACTACCCGATCATTTGATAGAATACGTTCTATTACACGAACTTTGTCATACCGTACAGATGAATCACAGTCCTGCTTTTTGGGCTTTACTGAATCAATGTACGCAAAACAGAGCCTGTGATCTTCGAAAAGAGATACGAAAATGTTCTATTACCTACATACCCATATAAAACCCTGCGACTTGGAAGAGCAGAAAATCCAATTAAACAATTCCATAAGGAAGTCTATCTGTATGCCGATACACCTACCGCACGCTTATTGGCAGACGAACTTCAACTGCCCAAAATCTGGGACAGGAATATGCCCATGTCGAAGCGATAGGGATATACTTACTTATTGTACTTTATACGATAAATATCTTTTACTTATTGTATAAAGTACGATAAGTAATCAATTATATTATATTTAATTACAAATTTTATTTCAAATTATTTTATACTATTAACCGATAAAATTTGATTTTATTTTCACACTATTGGTATTCAATATGTTATTTTAAAAATGACTTTTTATCTTTTTTCTTTAGAAAATACTCCAGGCAACTGTTAAGCCGGCCATAACAATAGATACCATGCTCATCAGTTTGATAAGAATATTTAAAGATGGACCGGAAGTGTCTTTGAATGGGTCTCCAACCGTATCTCCAACAACCGTTGCTTTGTGATTGTCCGAGCCTTTTCCTCCATAATTGCCTTCTTCAATGTATTTTTTTGCATTGTCCCATGCGCCGCCGGCATTTGCCATAAAGATAGCCAGTACGAAACCTGCGCCTAATCCGCCGACTAACAATCCGATTACTCCCGCAACACCGAAAACAACACCTATCAATATGGGAACAATAATGGCTAAAAGCGAGGGAAACAACATTTCACGTTGCGCGCCTTTGGTAGAAATTTCTACGCAACGCGCATAATCCGGCTCTGCCTCTCCTTCCATAATGCCTTTTATTTCGCGAAATTGACGGCGAACTTCCTCGACCATGCTTTGGGCGGCACGACCCACTGCATTCATTGTCAATCCGCAGAAAAGGAATGCCATCATAGCGCCGATAAATATACCTACCAACACGATAGGATTTATTAAAGACACATTAAAATATACAATAAAGTCATTGATAGTCGTTTCTAACAGCTGGGCTTTATTTAGAGTTTCATTTCCAACATTTACAAGTCCGTCAGCCGATGCTTCAGCCAAACGAATAAGTCCAATTTTAATTTCCTCAATATAAGATGCCAGCAAAGCCAATGCCGTTAATGCAGCCGAGCCGATAGCAAATCCTTTTCCTGTTGCAGCCGTTGTGTTGCCAAGTGCATCCAAAGCATCTGTGCGTTTACGTACTTCTTTTCCCAGACCGCTCATTTCAGCATTTCCGCCGGCATTATCGGCAATGGGACCATAAGCATCTGTTGCAAGCGTTATACCCAGAGTAGAAAGCATACCTACGGCAGCAATACCAATACCATACAAACCTAAACTGAGATTTTCTGACAATAACATATTCGACACATCAAACTGAATGGCGCAAAGGTATGCCAACACGATAGCCATACCGATTGTAATTACCGGAATAGCCGTAGAAATCATTCCCAGACCGATACCCGAAATAATAACCGTTGCAGGGCCTGTTTGCGAACTTTCGGAAACTTTTCGAGTGGGCTTGTATGTATGCGAAGTGTAATACTCGGTCGATTGACCAATAATGATACCTGCCACCAAGCCTACTAATACAGAGCAAGAAATGCCAACCCAATTTGTTACTTGCAAAGCATATAAAATTCCAAATGTAGAGATCGCAATCAGTGCAGAACTTACGTTCACTCCTTTGCCGAGCGCCGAAAGTAATTGCTTCATGGTAGCGCCTTCTTTGGTACGCACTAAGAATATACCCATGATAGACAGTATCACACCTACCGATGCAATCAACATCGGAGCAAATATTGCTTTTTGTTGCATGGCGGGATTTTTCATAAATGCCGCAGCCCCGAGAGCAGCCGTTGCCAATACCGAACCGGCATACGATTCATACAAGTCGGCTCCCATGCCTGCCACGTCGCCTACGTTATCACCTACGTTATCGGCAATAGTTGCAGGGTTTCGCGGGTCGTCTTCGGGGATACCGGCTTCTACTTTGCCAACCAAATCGGCGCCTACATCAGCGGCTTTTGTGTAAATACCACCGCCTACACGCGCAAACAATGCCTGCGTAGAAGCGCCCATACCAAACGTTAACATAGTTGTGGTAATAACAACCATTTTGTGTCCGGCAATGGCATCTTCGGGTATGAAATGGTTAAGTGCTATATACCACAGTGCAATGTCTAACAATGCCAATCCAACCACCGTCAGCCCCATCACAGCGCCCGAACGGAATGCAATTTTCAAGCCATTGTTCAACGAATTTTTTGCAGCATTAGCCGTTCGCGCCGATGCGTAAGTGGCCGTTTTCATTCCGAAAAAGCCTGCCAAACCCGAAAAAAATCCTCCTGTCAGAAAAGCAAAAGGTACCCATGCATTTTGCAATCCGAAAAATGCCATTACCGTAAAAATAACGGCTAAAACAATAAATACGATTATAACAACTTTGTATTGTTGTTTTAAATACGCCATAGCGCCGTTACGCACGTGCAAGGCAATCTTTTTCATAGTGTCGGTACCTTCATCTTCTTTCATCATTTGTTTAAAAAAGTAGAAAGCAAAGCCTAACGCAATCAAAGACGCCCCTAATACAGAAAAAATTACTTTGTCCATTATGGTAAAATATTAATTTTTGAAATTTAAAAAACAGCCGCAAAGGTAGTGAAAAATTACGAATTACGAATTAAAAATTAAAAATTATGAGTTTACCGTTTACCCTTGTTAATCCTGAAAATTCTGCAATTCTGTCTTGATTTCATTTTTTTTATTAACTTTATATCGCTAAATAATAATATTAACGTCAGTTCAATATAAGTAAATCCCGTTAGGGATTACATATCAATAGAATGGGAATAATAACCTAATTTTTTGTCCGTAGGACATTCATCGGTGAAAGCCCTACGGGCTATAATTAATGGGATATATTCCATATTTCTATTGATATAAATGTCCTGACGGACAAAAGAAGCCATACTACGGTCAATCCTTTCTTTCGGGAACGAAGCATTTTCTATGCTTCCCTGCCGGTACAGCATCAGGCACCGAAAGGGCTTTGGAACTTCCGCCTGAAAGCGGTCTATTTAGTAGCTGTTTTGGATTTCGTTCTCTTCAACGAAACGGAAGAAGACCGGAACAGCGTGATTGAGCGGGTACATCTTGTAAGAGAACAGACTCAAACGCGCTAACGCACACGCTATCAACGAATAGCCTCAACGCGATGTGTTGGGCTGATATAAGTTGGGCTTTCAGCCCGTTTACTCTTTAACTCTTAATTCTTAACTTTTAGTTTTTAGTTTATTCCTTGGGTGATGCTCCAATATTTCGCTTCGCAAGAAATCACGGTCTAAGTGGGTATAAATTTCGGTAGTAGCAATTTTTTCATGCCCCAACATTTGCTGAATTGCCCGCAGATTAGCGCCTCCTTCCAACAAATGGGTAGCAAACGAATGACGGAAAGTATGCGGGCTGACTGTTTTGTGAATACCGGCTAATTCCGTTTGTACCTTTATAATATGAAAAATCATAATTCGGGAAAGCGCCGTTCCTCGCCGGCTCAAAAACAGGACATCTTCAAAACCTTTTTTTATAGTAATGAAATTGCGGTCGGAAAGATAAAAATTGATTTCCTTGACAGCAACGGGGGAAATAGGCACCAAACGTTGCTTGCGTCCTTTTCCCTCCACTTTGATAAATCCTTCGTCCAAATACAAATCCGAGAAACGCATACCAATGAGTTCGGAAACCCGCAATCCGCAACTGTACAAGGTTTCCAAAATGGCACGGTTACGTTGTCCTTCGGGCAATGAACGGTCGATGCTTTCAATGATGCGGTTTATTTCTTCAATGGTCAGAAATTCCGGCAATTTCAATCCGATTTTAGGTGATTCGAGCAATTCGGTCGGGTCTTTTTGGATATAATTTTCCAAGCATAAAAACCGGTAAAACGATTTGACCCCCGAAACAATTCGTGCCTGCGAACGCGGACTGATGCCGATTTCGTGCAATCCAGCAATCATTTCCTGTAAATCGTCCAATGTTACCTCTTCGGGCTTTTTACCAATTCCGCGAAGGTATGCCATCAGTTTATTTAAATCGTCCGAATAGGCTGCAACCGAGCGTGGCGACAGGGACTTTTCAAGTTGTAAATAAGTATGGTAGGCTGTCGATATTTCTTTATAATCGGAATTTATCTGCATACAATACAATAGATATAAATAAAAAAACTAATTTTGTAGTTGCAAAGATACATAAAATTATACCGAAAATGAAGATACAAATTATCAATGGTCCCAATCTGAATTTGATAGGTGCTCGTGAACCGGAGATTTACGGTTCGATTTCTTTCGAGGACTATTTGCAGCAATTACTTACCCTTTATCCCAAAATTGAAATCGGTTACTTTCAGTCTAATGTCGAGGGAGAGATTATCAATAAACTTCACGAAACCGGCTTCGATTGCGATGGAATTGTCTTGAATGCCGGCGCCTATACGCATACCTCACTTGCTATTCGCGATGCCATAAAAAGCATATCAACACCCGTAGTCGAAGTACATATATCCAATGTCCACGCAAGAGAATCGTTCAGGCGGAAGTCGATGCTTGCCGGCGTCTGCAAGGGAGTAATTGCAGGGTTTGGTTTGGATTCTTATCGGTTGGCTATAGAAACATTCAAAGTCCCTGTTATTTCTACGCCTGTTCTGATTTAGGAGGGTTATTTTTCACGACTTGCCCGCAACGAGTTTGAAATTTGGTATGCCTCATCAATCACTTCTTCGGGATAGTCGTTTAATTCGAGTATCCGAATGGCATTCGTAGTTGATAGAGCGCCTTCTTTCAACACGTAATCGAAATGAATTTGCCGGTTTTGAATTGTTTCAGTGAAATGGTATAAGTCGTATTCTTCGGATAATAAATCGGTCAGTTCAATATCATGCGTAGAAACAAATACCATATTACTATTTGAACGGGAAAGATAAGACAAAACGGATTTACCGGCAGCAATCCGCTCAATGGTATTTGTACCTTTAAATATTTCATCTAAAAAGAATATATTATTGGATATGGAGTCGCTTTTATCCAATAAACCTTTGATTGTTAATACTTCTTCAAAATAGTAACTAACCGAATGTAACAAATCATCTGTAATCCGAATCGCTGAAAACAGCCGCATTTGAGTCAGACGAAAGTCTTTGGCGAAACAAGTATGAATCGTTTGAGCCAATAATGTGTTGATTGCTATTGTCCGGATAAACGTTGTTTTACCCGACATATTCGACCCTGTAAGTAAAACGGAACGACCATTCGTTTGCAGAGAATTAGAGATGCAATCGGGAATCAGAGGGTGATAAATTTCCGTAAATTCAAACGAATGAATATTATCGGTTATTGCGGGCTTACAAAAATAAGGCACTTCTCTTCGGAGGGTTGCAACAGAGATGGCAGTATCGAATTTTCCAACATACTCGAACAGCGTTTGAATATCATCGCGTTTTTTATCTAATTTTTTCAAGAGGTCGAATACAAACAACGGCTCGATTAAAAACATTGTTTTTACAATTTCCCATACAACAAAAATTAGGGCTTCCACATCTGATTGTGCTCTGTTTTCAAATTTAAAAAACACACTGTGGTTTTTCAACCGATGAATCGACTCTCTTGCAGTCCGAACGGCTTGGTCAGGCGGATGTACGTTCCACTTCATAAATTCATCTGCAATCTTACTCAAAAGCGGTAATTGAGGTATTGAATCCATATACACAAAGATATTCCGTTTGTTCCAATAATGAATTATCATATTTGCAATATAACAGAGTATCAAAAGAATAACTGCCTTGTGAAAAATAAGGGTAAGAATCAAACACAGCAAACTAATGCCGGAAAGCAGTGGAATGACCCAAAACCATTTGGGCTTGGGAATATAATCATCTAAAAATAAATGAGAAATATAGAAAGATTCCCGCTTGTTTAATCTTGATAATAAACCTTGTGCTTTTATTCGCTTCTCTTCATTACCAACAAAATAGTCGATCAGCGTTTCCTGTTCATCAAAGTTTAATTGGGCATCTATTACAAGCAGTTTATTGTACAAATACTGTTGTCCGATTTTTGAACTTGTGCGGTCGATAAACGAAAAAAGATCATAAAAATCCACATCGTCCATCAGTTGGTCGGTAATCGTCTGAAATGCAGTAGAATTATTTTTATTTTTGAAATAATGTTCAATCAGTTCGAAATGAAAATCCTCGTTTTTCCGTTCATTCCAAGCATGAATGGGTTTCGGATTTTTCTTACGGAAAAGATTTTTGAAGAACATATAACCGATGTTTTACGGAAGTGACCCCGACAGGACTCAAACCTGTGACCTACAGAACCGGAATCTGTCGTTCTATTCACTAAACTACGGGGCCCTTTGATTTTTCGGGTGCAAAGATAGCATTAAATTTTCGGATTACACACAGACAAATAAAAATTATTACTGGATTGCTTCGCTTCGCTCGCAATGACGGATGCGATATTTTTCCTTTACTGCGCCATTGCGAGCGAAGCGAAGCAATCTATAGAATTTATAGGGGAAAAGTAAAGAAAAAATAGGTGATTTCACAGGATTAGCGCATTAAATTATCTTTTAGTTGATTGAAATGAATTAATTTTTACCTTTGTAAATTGTTTTAAGCATTATGAGTTATAAATATTTACAGATGGAAACACTTTTTTCGCGACATTTTTTATCAATACTGTTGTGTCTATTTTTGTTCTCTTGCGGGTCTGCAACGGTAGAACACAACGACGATGGAGTAACGGTTTCTCTGAATACTTCTTCATCGTATTCTCTTAGAAAAATTCGTTTGCAGGTAGTTACCGATAATATCATTCGCGTGACATCTTCTCCCGATACCATTTTTTCCAACAGAGAAAGTTTGGTTAATGTCTATCCGGAAACACTCAAAACAGGGTGGATAGCAACGCAATCGAGCGATGAAGTGAGTATTAAAACATCTGCTATCGTAGCAACCGTTTCGTTGAGAACCGGAAGAGTTACGTTTTTCGACCATACGGGACAAAAGATTTTAGCGGAAAATACAGGCGGAGGGAAAACCTTTCGAAGGATGGAGGTGGATGGAGAAAAAGCATACTCCATACGGCAAGTTTTTGAATCACCCGACGATGAGGCTTTCTATGGTTTGGGGCAACATCAGTCGGATGAATTTAACTA
>Ga0082212_10001582_pt1 | contig 33576 bp, 24 predicted proteins | sample TergutNt197P3_FD_71548 | JGI IMG/M metagenome (GOLD analysis project Ga0082212, IMG submission 71548) | Neocapritermes taracua P3 segment gut microbial communities from Petit-Saut dam, French Guiana - Nt197 P3 | ecosystem: Host-associated > Arthropoda: Insects > Digestive system > Gut ... | reverse complement strand
TATGGAACTTACAATCCCTCCCGGATGCACGGCCTTACTGGAACTGCCGGAAAACGTAGACGAGTATACAGTCGACGGCAAACCATATGGGAAAACTGCGTCCCGCGAAATAAAAAGCGGTCAGTACAAGATTTCTTTTGCACACTGATAACACGGATTTAGTCGTATAAAGAAGATTTTTTTATTATAGTAATGGCAAAGAATAAATTACAGAAATTTGACGAGATGGCGGGATTTCCGAATGTGTTTCAGTATCCTTTCAGCGTATTGCAGGCGGCAGGCGGTTGTCCGCTGAAAGGGCAATGGAACAGGAAAGTCTTTAAAAACGGTCATCCCATCGTCCTCGAACTCGGATGCGGACGGGGTGAATATACCGTTGGACTGGGTCGCTTGTATCCTGATAAAAATTTCATCGGCGTAGACATCAAAGGCGCCCGGATGTGGGCAGGCGCGATGGAATCGTTCACAACAGGCATGAAAAACGTCACATTCCTCCGTACAAATATTGAATTGATTACATATTTCTTCGAATCCAGCGAAGTTTCTGAGATATGGCTCACTTTTCCCGATCCGCAAATGAAAAAAGTTAACAAACGCCTGACAAGTACGCGTTTCATGCAACTTTACAGCGAAATTCTAACCGAAAACGGCTTGGTACACCTCAAAACCGACAGTCACTTTATGTACACCTATACCTGTGAAATGATAAAGGCAAACGGGTATTCCGTTCAGGTTTGTACGGACAACCTCTATCAGTCAGGTATTGCTGACGAAATACTTTCAATACAAACGCATTACGAGCAGCAATGGCTTGAACGTGGCCTGAATATTAAATACATTCGATTTGTATGCACGCCGCACGAAACTGTCATTGAGCCCGATGTCGAAATAATACCGGATGCTTACAAAAGCTATAACCGCAAATTATACTGTCCGCAGATTTGAGCGGATTCGCAACGATTATTATATCCCATCAAAAAAATTTAGAAAAAAAATGTTGTAAATAAAAATATTTGTGTATTTTTGTGGTCGGTGCGGATGTGTCCCTAAACGAACGCTTCCCGATTTTGGATTTAACGTTGGCATCACTAAAATTATATACTTAAACATATGAAACACTTTGCTAATCAACTATCGACTTTTGCCGTTCTAATTGTCGGCATCCTACTTTTTTCTGCATGTGACGATAAGGAAACTACTTTGGAGCTATCGCCTCACCATCTTGTCTTTAATGCAGACGATACCACAGAAAAATCTGTAGCGATTGAGACCGACGCGACCGAATGGAGTTATCGCGTACACACAAGCAACTGGTTGGATGTGTACACGAAACCCGGTGAATTTAAAAAATTATTTATCAGAACTCATAAAAATTCGGACGTTAACGGTTCGCGTGTTGCGTTCATTACAGTTTCAGCCGGAAAAACGGCTTCAGTAGAGCTTTCTGTTGAACAGCTCAAAAAAGAAACAAATGACCTGTCGGTTAGTCAGGACCACCTTGATTTCAACATGAATGAGACCGGCCAAAAACGCATTACCATTGATACGGATGCACCGGTATGGGAAGCTTTCACAAATGCGCCATGGATAAAACTGGAATGGATAGCGCAGACACTCACGGTCACTGTAACCGAAGCCAATCCATTGGGTTATGTACGTTCAGCAGATATCGTTATTACTGCAGGAAATGCACTCCCGCTGACTATAACAGTAACACAGGGCGCGACGGTTACGCTCGCGGTTTCACCACCCACCCTCTCGTTTTTAGCAAATGGAACAGGCACTCAAGCAGTAACGGTTACAACGAATGTATCCGGTTGGGTCGCTACCTCAGCTGCCCCGTGGCTAACCCTTACGCAAAGCAACAACCTTTTAACAGTTTCTGCTTCGCCAAACACTACTGCATCCGTTCGCTATGCAACCATCACAGTAACAGCAGATGGCCAGGTGAGGACTATTTCAGTGACGCAGGCGGCAGGTGCAGTTCCGACAATAGCCACGCGAACCTATTATCGCGCAACTGGCATCCAATTAAATGAAAATCTTGAGTTTGACGCATCCTGGACAGGTGAAATCATTCCGAATAATTCATTACCCCTATCGACTGTTACCATTACAAACTGGAGCGGTAACTGGGGACCTAACATTTGGTGCAATTATGTTGACGGAAAATACAGATTGGATATCACATCGAAAATCGGCGATGATACAGACGACATTCATGCCGGATATATGTGTATGGGGACATACAACCTCACCACCAAAGAAATTCGTTTATACCCGGGCGTTGGTTACGACGTCAATTATAATGCAGTAACAAAAGTTTTTGACTTTTCAGGAACCTATAACGGATTGCCGACCTGTATTGCGATGGTTGCCAAAAACAAAAATTCAGGTCAATGGAATACGAACCGTACCTATTTTAATATCTATACAAACCTGAAACTGGAACTTATTTCGACCTATTCCGCCGAACCGCAGGGTAACACTAATCCAAACCCGCCATCCGGTTTAGAAGGTAGAGATATTTCAAAAAACGCAAATGTGAAAATCATTTTGCCGAAATAAAAAAACAGCCTCCTTCGGGAGGCTGTTTTTTTATTTCTTCACCGGTACCGTTTCTGGAACGAGGCCTTTCTTCGTCCTTCGTCGCATTTGTATTTCGTATGCGACAGGTACGGCAACAAACAAAGTCGAATAAGTCCCGACGATTACGCCAAGCATTATTGCGAAAGTAAAACTGCGGATGGTAGCGCCACCCAATGTGAAGATACATAGAATTACGATCAACGTCGACAGTGAAGTATTGAATGTACGCGCCAAAGTTGAATTTAGAGCGTCATTGATAACCTGCGATCGATCGCGCTTCGGATAATCCCGGATGGTTTCACGGATTCGGTCGAAAACGACTACCGTGTCGTTAATTGAATACCCGATTACGGTCAGGATGGCTGCAATAAATGTCTGGTCGACTTCCATTGAGAAAGGAAGAATTTTCCATAACAACGTATAAAACGCGATAATACATAAGGTATTGACCAAAACCGAAACCAGTACGCCGACAGAAAACCCGACGTCCCTGAAGCGTCCCAAAATGTATAACGCCATAAATATCATGGCAAAAATAACCGCCATCACAGCGCTATTCCTTATGTCATCAGCCATGCTCGGCCCTACTTTCTGGGAGCTTTGAATATTTTCATCGGAAAACTGTTGCAGGGTGATGCCGGCACGGAGGTAATCTTTGACGCCCGAATAGATTTTTTCGATGATTTCCTGATCAACATCCGGGTGGTTATCGGCAATCTTATAGTTGGTTGATACGCGAACCTGATTAGCAGAACCGATGGTAATCACGCTGACCGCCCCATCTAACTGCTCGCCGAGCGAACTGCGAAGATCATCGGTACGGACGTTCTGTTCAAAGCGCAAGACATAATTCCGGCCTCCCGTAAAATCAATGCCGGCATTGAGTCCAATCGTAAACAGGGAGACAGCCCCCAGCACAATGAGGCCAACCGGTATCAAATAAGCGAATCGGCGCACACTGAGAAAATTAAATTTCGGATTGGTTAAAAAGTTTTTGGAAATATTTGTCGTAAATTTCAGATACTTTATTTTATTTTTTGCGATCAGCCATTCATAAACAAGCCGCGTAAGGAAGACAGCCGTCAGGAATGAAACAGCAATACCTATCAATAACGTCCATGCGAAGCCTTTGATAGGTCCGGTGCCAAAAATAAACAGCACGATACCGGCAATCATCGTGGTAAGGTTACCGTCAAAAATTGCGGAGAACGCATTGCTATAACCGTCGGCAAGCGCACGGGCAAGTTGTTTACCGGAGCGTAATTCCTCCTTGGTTCGCTCATAAATCAGCACGTTTGCATCAACTGCCATACCCAGTGTAAGTACCATACCTGCAATTCCGGGCAAGGTAAGCACCGCCTTAAAGGAAGCAAGTATACCCAGCGTAAAGAATATATTGACAATCAATGCACTGTTGGCAACCATGCCGGGTACGACGCCATAGATCGTACACATGTAGATCATCAATATGATCAACGCTATAATAAATGAAATAATTCCGGCATTGATAGCTTCCTGTCCGAGTGATGGCCCAATAATATCCTCCGCCGCAATGATTACCGAAGCCGCCATCTTACCGGATTTCAATACATTGGCTAAGTCTTTCGCTTCCTCAACCGAAAAGCCGCCAGTTATTGCCGAACGGCCGCCAGTTATTTCCCCGTTCACCTTTGGAGCTGAATAGACCATATCATCTAATACAATCGCGATACAGTTACCTATATTCTCTTTCGTCAGGCGTGCCCACGTTTTCGCGCCTTCGGCGTTCATTGCCATACTAACCTCCTGTTGAGCGCCGCCACCTAACTGGTTTTGAGAAAAGTCAGCAACAGCATCTGTCACAACATCGCCGCTCAATGCAGGCGAACCGTCTCTGTTTGAAACTTTTAACGCATACAGCTCAAAATACTGTTCGTCGGCATCTCTTGATTTAACAGCCCATCGAAAGATAACATTCGATGGCAAAAGTTCTTTTACCTGCCGTATGTTCAACATACTATCGATAGCGTTCATATCCGGCCTTCTGGCCATTCCAACGACCGGGCCCGGCGCAGGTTGCCCGCCATAGACATTTGGATAAAGCAGAGCAAACAAAGGATGCAGCCTTGCAAATTCCTCCTGCGACTGTGTAGTCTCTGGCTGTTCGGTTTGGAGTTGCTCCAACAACGAATCAATCTGCGATGTAGCATCGGCAATTGTTTCAAGCGACATATCTTCAGGCGTTTTTAAAGGTTCTGACGAAACGTCGCCCGCAGGTTCAGTCCTGTCAGCATTGTCATTCGCCGTATTTTCCGTGTACGATTGCTCCTCCTTCATACGAGCTAACAGGGCGTCGGCCTCGCTTAATGCGTTAAATAATTGTGGAAAATCGTAGGTCTCCCAAAACTCAAGGTTTGCGCTCCCCTGAAGCAATTTACGAACGCGTTCAGGTTCTTTGACACCCGGTAACTCAACTAAGATACGACCGTCGGTTTCAAGTTGCTGGATATTCGGCGCCACAACGCCAAACCGGTCAATACGCGTACGCAGTACATTGTATGAATTATCTATTGCGCTCTTCAACTCGCTCTTTAAAACAGCAATAACCTGTTCGTCTGTGCTCTGAAGATTGATTCGTTCTTTCAAGTCAAAGGTGCTAAAAAAGGGCGATAACCGCTTACCCGGTTCCAATCTCCTATATTCATCGACAAACGCGTCAATAAACGACCGTTGGCTCGTAGCCTGACGCGCATACGCCGCATCAAGCGCTTTATTAAAACTTTCGTCCTTGTTATTACCTGCACGCGAACGGATCACATCCGCCACGTTCAGTTCAAGGATCACGTTCATACCGCCTTTCAGGTCAAGGCCTAAGGCAATTTCATTCTCTCTACATTGCTTTAAAGTATAGCCCAGCCATACTTTTTTGTTAGCTAACGAATCCAAATAGAAAACTTCCTTCGCCTCGTCGCCATTCGCATAAACTGCAGCAGCCCTGTTATATTTGCCTGTCACTATCGAAAATGACAAATAAAATATACAAACTAAGGCCAGCATAATCGCGAATACTCTCACAAATCCTTTGTTTTGCATTGATTTTTATCTATTTATGTTATTACTTTTTTTATTTTCCTTTTTTTCAAGGTGCAAAGATAGCGTATATAATTGAAAATTGAAAATTGAAAATTGAAAATTATTTTTCGATTTTTTTTTATATCTTTGTCAGTGTCAAAGATATATTATCCATATGAACAAACTCCTATTTATACTGGTCAGTTGCGCTTCAGCAATCTGTACATCTGCCGGACAAGTCGATACCGTCGACATTTTTAGTCCATCTATGAATTTGAACGTGAAGAATATTGTCATCTTGCCTGTTGACTATGAGGAACATACGAATTTTCCGACGCTCTATCTGCTGCATGGATACAGCGGCAATCACAAAGACTGGGTGAATATTAAACCGGACCTGCCCGAACTGGCTACCCTTTACCGGATGATTATTGTGTGTCCGGATGGCAAAAATTCGTGGTACTGGGACAGTCCCGTAAACCCGAAAATGAAATATGAGACTTATGTATCTAAGGAACTGGTTGATTTCATCGACCAAAACTACAAAACAAAAAAAGACAAGTCCGGACGGGCTATCACCGGCTTAAGCATGGGCGGTCATGGAGGATTGTGGCTTGGCATTCGCCATCAGGACGTATTCGGCGCATGTGGTTCGACCAGTGGAGGCGTCGATATTCGACCGTTCCCTAAAAACTGGGAAATGGAAACGCTACTGGGAGTGTATTCGGACAATAAGGAACGTTGGGATCAATTTACGGTTATCAATCAGTTGCACCTGATAAAAAGTGATCTGACGATTATTATTGACTGCGGAACGGAAGACTTTTTCTATGAGGTTAACGAACAACTGCATAGAGAAATGCTGAACCGGCATATCAGGCATGATTATCTTTCGCGACCCGGCGCGCATAATGCCGGGTATTGGCGTAATTCCATCGGATACCAACTGCTGTTTTTCCATCATTTTTTTTTCAATTCGCCATAAAAAAAGAAAGGTTGTCTCACGACAACCACAATCTTCTTTGTTAACCTTAAATCTAATACCATGAAAAACACGGTGCAAAGATAATGCATTTTATGTTATTCAGCATAATTTTTCAGCAGAAAATTCAAATTTTTACGTTTATTTAACTTAATCGCCTTATTTTTTACATCATTTTGGTATAAAAACACTGCGTTCTACAAAAATTAACGTCGAAAATCGACGCCCCACAATAATTTTTCTCTTAACGTCCGGTAAAAAGTATGATTAAATCTTTTCACCAGACGCGTCCTGAAATCAGCCATCTTTATTTTCAATACGATACCATCGGGCATTTCTTCCCAACGTCCGTCTAACGCGACCAGAAAAGAATTGGTTCGGCTTTCGACCTTCAATGTGACCGTATAGTCGTCGGGAATAACGATCGGTCGCACATTTAATGAATGGGGCGCAACCGGACTTAAAATAAAACTGCGGTTTTGTGGCAACAGGATCGGCCCGTTCACGCTCATCGAATAAGCTGTTGAGCCGGTGGGTGTGGCTATTAAAAGACCATTCGCCTGATACGATGTTAGATAGTCGTCATTCAAATACGCATGAATGGTAATCATGGTCGCTATATCGCGTTTTAAAACCGCTATCTCATTCAACGCATAGTCAAAATCGCCGGATGGACGGGTGTCGCAAAATAACTGTAACAGCGTTCGCTCTTCGATTCTATAGTCGCCTCGAAACAATTCTTCCAGCGTTTCGTCTATTTGATCGTCGCTGACGTCCGCCAAAAATCCAAGATTTCCGGTATTGATCCCCAGTACGGGAATCGTATGGTTATGAATCTGCAATACCGTTCGTAAAAACGTGCCGTCGCCGCCCACACTCAACGCGATGTCCAAATCCATCCCGCTTTCGCTAATATCTCCCGTAATATCTGGAAGATAGCCGAGTTTGTCATGCAGAACATCATGGAATGAAGACTGTACAAAAACGTCGGCTTTCAGGACGTTCAGTTTTTCAAACAAGCCTTTAATCACATGCAACTGTTCCTCTTTGCACTGGTTTCCGAAAACACCTATTCTCATATTTATGAACTTTTATGCTGTTATTTCAGTAATATCATGTATATTTGCACTGGTTTTTTGCTGCAAAGTTATAAGAAAGAGTTATAATTACAGAAATTTATCATGATAAATTTAAGTGTAAACATCAATAAAATTGCGACGTTACGCAACTCAAGAGGAGGTAATATTCCTGATTTAAAGCAAGTTGCGATGGATTGCGAACTATTCGGGGCACAAGGAATTACGATACATCCTCGCCCTGATGGCCGCCATATCCGCTATGATGACGTTTACGAAATCAAACCGGTTGTCAGGACCGAATTAAATATTGAAGGGTATCCCGACAGGAATTTTGTTGATCTGATAACTAAGGCGCTACCGGCACAGGTTACGTTAGTACCCGACGCCCCCGACGCCCTTACCTCCAATAGTGGATGGGACATAAAAACCAACTTCAACTTACTGACTGAATTAATTGAATTGTTCAGGTCGTATGGCGTACGCAGTTCACTGTTTGTAGATACTGACCTGCATTCGATTGAGTGGGCTTATAAAACCGGAACCGACCGTATCGAGCTGTATACCGGACCCTACGCAACAAATTTCGAAACAGGAAAAGAGGCGGCAGTTAAACCTTTCGTCGAAGCGGCGCTCTATGCCAAAAATGCAGGGATGGGAGTCAATGCAGGACACGACCTGAGCTTACGCAACTTAGCCTGGTTTGCATCGAACATATCCTGGGCAGTGGAAGTCTCCATTGGACACGCCTTAATCAGCGACGCCTTGTATCATGGCCTCGAAAAGACTATTGAATTGTATAAGGCGTGCTTAAAATGAAACAATATCAAACTTATTTAATAAATACAACATGAAGGTTCTTTTATTATTACAACAGGCAACAGGCAGTCTGGCAGGACAGCCTCCGGTTCTTACCGATGCAGTATCAACCACGCTACCGACCGAAGCGCAAATAAACATCCTCGACCTTGCACAAAAAGGAGGGTGGATTATGATAGTGCTGCTCGTATTATCCATCGTAGCGATCTTTATCTTTATCCAACGATTTATGATTATCACGCGTGCCAATAAAAAAGATGAAGGCTTTATGAACCGTATCAAGGATTATATCCACGACGGTAAAATAAGTTCGGCCATCAACTTGTGCCGCAGCGCCAATAACCCGTCGTCGCGTATGATCGAAAAAGGCATTTCACGTCTCGGTCGTCCCATGAACGACGTACTTGTAGCCATCGAAAATGTGGGCAATATCGAAGTGACCAAATTGGAAAAAGGATTTTCAATTATGGCTACGATTGCAGCCGGCGCGCCGATGATTGGGTTTCTGGGTACAGTCACCGGCATGGTTCGCGCTTTCTTTGATATGGCCAATGCCGGTACGAATGTGGACGTCAGCCTGCTTTCAAGCGGCATCTACGAAGCGCTCGTGACAACAGTCGGCGGGCTGATTGTCGGTATTGTCGCACTTTTTGCTTATAATTACTTAGTTGCGCAGGTTGATAAAGTCGTGAATAACCTCGAATCCCAGACAATGGAATTTATGGATTTACTCAACGAGCCGGTCAGTTAAGAGTTAAGAGCTAAAAGTTAAGAGTTAAGAGTTAATTCATGATCCATAATTAAAAAATAACCATGTCCCTCAAGCGAAAAACAAAAATCAATGCAAATTTCAGCATGGCGTCGATGACCGACATTATCTTCCTGCTGCTGATTTTCTTCATGGTTACCTCAACCGTCGTCGTACCCAACGCCATCAAAGTCAATTTGCCGCAGGCACAAAAACAAACGGCGGCCAAGCCGCTTACGCGCATTACAATCGATGCAAACCGGAATTTTTATGTGGGTTACGGCAATCAGCGGGAGATGCAGGTATCATTCGACGACATCATACCATTCCTGCAGGAACGAATCGAACAGGAACCGGATATGTATGTAGCCCTGTATGCCGACGAAAAAGTCCCCTTTAGCGAAGTGGTGAAGGTGATGCACATCGTTTATATCAACCAGTTTCAAATGGTTATCATGACGCGACCACCCGAAAATTTATTGAAATGAACCTCGACAAGGATGACATCACCGCATTATTCGGAACTGTAATACTCCATTTGGTATTGCTTATTCTCCTTTATTATGGTGTATTACGAACTTTTGTGCCCCTGGATGATGGCGGTATTCCTGTTAATTTCGGCGATTTCACAACATCTACCGGCATGTATGAGCCTCCGCCTTCAACTGTTCAAACGCGCAGAGAAACGCCTCCCCGTACAACTGTGACGCCGACGCCTAAAACGGAAGAGCGGGTTATCACGCAGACTAAAGCGGAAACAGTTTCCGTTCCCGAACCCAAAAAAGAAACGCCGGTAGTCGATGAAAAAGCCCAGAGAGAAAGAGAAGAGGCGGAACGTCGGCGCAGGGAAGAAGACGAGCGCCGGCGCAGGGAAGAAGAGCTTCGGAAACAACAGGAGGCAATCAGTAACCGCGTATCTAATGCTTTCGGATCGGGCAGTTCGCAGGATAACCGGCAGGGCGACGCATCGACAGGCGCAGTGAACCAGGGTAGTCCTTTCGGTAATTCGGATTCAGGTCCGAACACAGGAACCGGCGGATTCGGCACATTCAATCTCAACGGACGCTCCATCGGCGCCGGAGGCTTGCCCCGGCCAGCCGATAACGAACGCGAAGGTGGTAGAATCGTGATCAATATCACCGTCGATCCGGGTGGAAACGTAATTCTGGCAGAGATCGGACGAGGTACCAACATCGATAACGCAATCATGCGCAGAAGTGCATTGGAAGCCGCGAAAAGAGCAAAATTCAACAGGATACAAGGCACAAACAACCAAAGCGGTACGATAACGTATAATTACAATTTGAATTAATCATGCATATCTAAACCTTTATTTTTATGAAAGCATTTGTATTACTCGCAACGGGCTTCGAAGAAATGGAAGCCATCGGTACAATCGACATCTTGCGACGGGGCGGCATCGAAACCGTCACCGTATCTGTCACAGGCGACAAAACAGTAACAGGCGTTCACGACATACCCGTGATTGCAGATGTATTAATCGAAAATCCCGAAAATGAATTTTCAACTTGCGACGCACTCGTATTGCCCGGCGGCGGGCCCGGAAGTGTCATGCTAAGAGACCATCCAGGCGTCAGGGATGCTGTTATGCAAGTATTAAAAAACCGGAAGTTAGTTGCTGCCATTTGCGCCGCGCCGCGCGTTCTCGGTACGCTGGGACTTCTTGACAGCCGTAAGGCAACCTGCTATCCGGGTATCGAACCTGAACTGTACAACGCCAGTATCGTCCCCGAACCTGTCGTCATCGATGATAACATCATCACCGCCCGAGGACCCGGATTTGTAATCGATTTTGGTTTAGCTATCCTGAAATATTTGGGCGCTAACGACAGGCAGGTCGCCGGTGATATGTTAATTGAAACGTAGAGATGCGCGCCACTTTTCTACATTAAGGAGAAGTTACAAATTCTGCCATTTATTATATATCTCTTATTCTAAAAGGATTAAATGACACATCCGTGTCATATGCGTCGCTGCCGTCTATCTTCTTTACGTAGCGTACCACCCGAATTGTAACCGGCAGTACGATGACTTCATAGGCTGATTTCAGAAGCGCTTGTGTTCCGACGAGGATGAGCAGTTTGTCATTCGGTATAATTCCGCCAAAGGCAATCGGAAAAAAGATCAGTGAATCGATGCTTTCGCCTGCAAGGGTCGATACGATAGCGCGCAGGGAAAAGTTTCGTCCGGCGGACGAAACTTTCATTTTGCTCATGATATAGGCGTTCATGAACGAACCGGCAAGAAAAGCGCACAGGCTGGCCGTAACAATGCGGGGCGTCATGCCAAAGACAAACTTAAAATGCTCTCCGCCCTCCCAGAATGGCGCAGCAGGAAGTATGATAGCCAACTGTGCTACACCGACTACTGCAAAGTTCATCGCAAAAGCGCTCCATATCACCAAACGGGCTTTCTTGTAACCCCAGACCTCTGTAATACAGTCATTAATAATGTAAGATACAGGGAAAAGCAGCAGTCCTGCCGTTGCCGTTATCGGCCCTAACATCAGAATCTTCGTCTCCAACAAGTTGGAAACTATCAGGCATACCACAAAAATAATCCCCATAATCATAAACGGAATCGAAACCAACTTTTTCATATTTGAAAATCAAGAAACATCCAAATCCAATAACTAAACTCTAATCTCTAAACTCTAATCTCTAAATTAAAATTTCTGCATATCGCAAAGGCGTCTGTACAAACCGTTGATTGCCAGCAAAGCATCATGTTTTCCTCTTTCAACAATCTCGCCTTCGTGCAGCACGCAAATCTCGTCGGCATTACAGATGGTCGACAGCCGATGTGCGATCACGATTGTGGTACGGTTGCGCATCAGGTTTTCGAGCGCTTCCTGTACAAGCCGTTCTGATTCGGTATCGAGCGACGAGGTTGCCTCGTCGAGGATCAGGATTGGCGGATTTTTCAATACTGCGCGCGCGATACTGATACGCTGCCGTTGGCCGCCTGACAGTTTTCCGCCGCGATCACCTATACTTGTATCATACCCGTCTTCGGTCGCCATGATGAACTCATGCGCATTAGCGATGCGGGCAGCCTCTTCAACTTCCTGACGGGTTGCATTTTCGACGCCGAAAGCAATGTTGTTGAAAAACGAGTCATTGAAAAGAATTGCTTCCTGATTGACATTCCCCATCAAACCGCGCAAGTCATGCAAAGAGACCTCGCGCACGTCGGCGCCGTCAATTGTCACACTACCCTTGTCTACATCATAAAATCGTGGCAACAAGTCCACTAACGTGCTTTTCCCTGAACCCGACTGCCCTACCAACGCAATCGTCTTCCCTCTGTGGATGCATAAATTAATACCTTTCAGCACCCATTCATTTTGATAGCGAAACCATACATCCCTGTATTCAATCGCGCGATGCAAGGCAACTGGTTTAGGATGAACGGGTGTTCTGATATTCGATTCCGCGTTCAGTATCTTATCCACCCGTTCAACCGAAGCAAGGCCTTTCTGTATCGAATAGGTTGCTTTGCTCAGGTCTTTCGCCGGATTGATAATGCTGTAAAAGATAACTAAATAATATATAAATGTAGAAGCGTCAATCGGGCTGTTTTCGCCAAGGATCAGCGTCCCGCCAAACCACAAAATAACCACAATTGTTGCCGTACCGAGAAACTCGCTCATCGGATGCGCCAGCTGTTGCCTGCGGTAAATGCGGTTGGTGGTATGCCTGAAGGCATCATTGGCTTCTTCAAAGCGTTTTTGAATCTTTTTCTCAGCAATAAAGGCCTTGATGATACGCAGTCCGCTTAATGTCTCTTCGATCTGGCTCATCAGCACGCTCCATTGCGCCTGTCCCAGTAGCGATTTGCGTTTCAGCGTCTTCCCTACCTTGCCCATCACATAGCCGGCAACCGGCAACAGGATAAAGACAAACAGCGTCAACTGCCAGCTGATAATCAGCATGGCCGTCAGATAAATAAAGATCAGTATCGGATTTTTGAAAAGCATGTCTAACGAATTCATGATCGACGTCTCTATCTCGTTCACGTCGCCCGATATCCGCGCAATGATATCGCCTTTACGTTCTTCCGAGAAAAAACCGAGTGGCAACTCCGTAATTTTCCTGTTGATTTTATTCCGTATATCGCGCACGACGCCTGTCCGGATGGGGATCATTGTATAAAATGCCAGGTACATCGCCAACACTTTCAGCAACGTCATCACGACCAAAAACACGCCCAGTATAAGCAACGTAAACGCTCCGCCATCCTTTTCGATGATATGTGAAATATAGGCAAAAAAATTGTTCTTAATCAATTCGAACATTCCTTTCCAGGCATCCCACGAAGCCAAATCCCAATCCCACGGCTGAAAAATATATACCTTTTCATCCGTTTTAAACAGGATATTCAGGATAGGTATGATCAGCGCGAAGGAGAAAAGATTCAGTATCGCAGAAAGGATATTGAACACGATATTGAGCGCCATATATTTCTTATAGGGCGGCACAAATCGCTTCAGCACTCGAATAAAATCCTTCATAATAAATTACTGATTGTATTATCATTCCACATGATTACTCCATTCAGATGACGCTACAATATTTATCCGGTTTTCCATCGCATTTTTTGTTATGGCATTATAGGAGATAAATTGATCTATTTGTCCTTTCCCCAAAATGTACATATCTTTGCAAATTCACAACATTATCAGTTCATTTTAACGCACCGCACCGGATAGGCATCCGCATTATCGCCGAATTCATCCTGGTCATATAGTATGATGCCGGGTGAATAAACGCGATGAGAGCCTCCGGGTATGTAAATCCCACTTTTTCCGCTGGCAGGCGTACTTGTCCAGTAGTACAATTGACCTCTTGCCGCAGCCGTTCCCGAATTGCGCAGTTGGCCGCCGGCAGAATAGACTGTTTGTCCGCCAACAGTCTCATGGTATGAATTACGACCCTGCCGCATACCGGCAGTAGGCCAAACGCCTCTTAATGTGCTCATATAAACATATTCCCAATGCCAGTGATCTGTATTTTTAAAATACCAGGTAGATTTTTCAGGCAAATATAAGGCGCTTAAATCCGTCTTGGCAGGTACTTTATATCCATACGGACATGGATCATTATCCGTTTTGCTATTGTCCATCCAGCGATTCGGATTGCTGCTTCCCGACAGCCAGTCTACCGGGGTATTCAGGTTGGTTGAGGTTGTTTTATAACTGATAAAAGTCATTGGGTTTTGCTTTGCAAAATCAGCTGAAGCCGATATAGAATCAACTTTCCATTCAGCGCCGGTATTCACAATTGAATTATTTTTTACCATTGAAAAAGGCGTAGCGTAGGTCTCATTGTTAAGTCCGTCGCCACCTAAAAACGGGTCTTTTCGTCCCCACTGATAAACGAATCCGAAATTATTCACCCTTGGCGAAACCGTTTCGGCGGATGTCGCCCCTATATTCCGGTCTAAGAACTTTAAATTGGCGCCGCTTTCCAGGTAATAGGTCGTATCCTTTACATCATCCGTAATCCAGATATGCCACGACCATACAATTGCACCTGTTACTTTATTTTTTAAGGCAAGCGCCACATTCCCTTTTGTATACCGCCCGATACCGGACCCTATACGCATCCTGAAATAATTATCGTCCTTTTCAATGGTCGGGTTTATAAGGTCATTGATAGTAAAATCATTTCCTCCATCGTTTTTTGAAGCCCAGAGCCAGACAATCGTATCTCCCTGAAGCGGCGCTGTCCCGTTTCTGATATTTAACGGAAGCTGCCATACGCCTGCATAAGGGATGATATAGCAATTAGCAGCCTGTGTATTAGGGATACCATTAACGCGGTTGGACACGGTATTTGATTTTGAAGTTACGATGTGTATGTCATGAATTGTATTCGATTTTAATTCTCCTATATCATGCGTAGAAACTATTGAATAATCATTTAATTCAACGATTGCAACCAGACAATCGTTCGCATTTATTTTTACCGGATTTACAACTAACCAGACGGACGGTCTCAATGACTCTGACTGGAGACTCGGGCTGTTTGATAACTGAGCCGTAATTTTATTTACAGACGACGAAAATACAGGGCCTTCATAGTCGGGCGTTTCAGGAGCTTTTGATAAATCAATCGTATATTCTCCCGCTAACTTGTAATTAAGTGGCGTTTCGAGATTATTTTTATTGGCAATATACACAGTAATTTTTTTTATTGGCTCTAAAACTTGCATTTCCGGAGAAATATTGACCCTGAAACGTAATATGGAAAATACATTGATAAAATTAACAGTCGGATTTCCGTTATTGAGTACAAACGAAGTAGACGGTTTGGAAATCATCAACATGTTATGATTCAATGAGCTATCCATCAACGAGTCTGCAACCGTCTGGTCCTGTTCGTCGGCTAACTCCGATGATAGTGTAGTTCCGGTAACATTATTGCTAAAGGGGTAATACGCATAGATCGTCCCGTTCGTTTCATCCGTATTTACGGTAATGATATTAGATGCTTCCGTATTTCCAACCGTACTAAGCATTAATTCCTGATTTTGAAGCATACTTTCGCCGGTCGATGCTTTATTCAGGAATACGCCGGCGCTTAGATTCAAATTTGCATAATCTTTTGCCCATACTATCGTAGGAATAGCCGGCTTCATGTCTACAAATGCATATGTTTCTATTTTACCGGAAAAAGTCGCACGGCATGTAAGCCTGAAAGTACGGTCTATCACCTCCTCTTCCGGTTCTTTCGGTTCAATCACAACTTCTTCTTCGACTACGCTTGAAATACAACTTTCAGCAACGGCGCATAACAATGCCAACAAAAATAAAAACGAAAGTATTTTTTTCATAATCAATCTTTTATATAAAACTCTATTGCAAAAAACAGATTTATAATATGCATGATGACGGTATTGATTATTCATCAAAGCAAATATAAAATATCGTTTTGCCACCATCAAAAATCCCCCGTCTTTCATCAAAGGGATTTACTATTTTAGAAGGATCGGGCGTAAGATTATCTTTCGGCGCTATGAAATTTTTATTTCTCAATGGACCCGAGCTTGCGAAATATACAGTGAGGGGATTAATGTTATTCGTACAAACAAGCCAGTCAAGTTTTTTATTGTATTGCAGTACCAGTTCTTCCAGTTGATTATTGCTACAGTTCAACTTTTTAAGGTTGGCAAATTTTTCAATACCATCAAGAACGCTGATATTCTTGTTAGAACAGTCAATTGCTTGAACCCGTTTGGCTTCCGACAATGAAATCAATCCGTCTTTGTTTTTATCAAAATTCTCCAACAGGTAAGCCTTAAAATTCACATCGGGTATTTCAATAAATACCTTACTTTCTTCGTCGGCACAGGCAGCAAGAAAAAACAGTACCGGCAAAATGCTTATAAACAAATTTAATTTCTTCATTTTTATTATATTTAAAATTTGGTGCAAAGATAGCGTAAGTTGAAATAAAAAACAAAATTAGTATACATATTCCAATTTTTCTTTGAAACGTTTTGCTCAATGACTGTTTGAATTTCTCTTTGAATCATGTTTTTTTCCGCAAAAGTAAGTTTTTTTTAAATCTACAAAAACCGCTCCGCTTGAAGTCGATTCAAGCGGAGCGAAAAATTTCTCTTGCAAAAGAGATACATTAGAAAAAAAAGTTATTCATTACTCATTACACCAATAAACTGTTATTATTCATTATTTACAATTATCTTTTGCCTTAGGGGCCTAATTCGCTTAACAGGTTATCCGTACTGTTTCCGAAAAGTCCTAACCTGCCTTTTTCCTTCAAATAATTCACATCTACCACGCATCGCACGGAGGCGCCGTAGGATTTTTCTATCTGTACCATGCCCATACTTTGGGATGAGCCGGTGTTCTGTATTAAAAGACCCATATTAACATTCATATTGGCAGGAATAGAAGCTGAACTCCAAAGATAGGATTGTGTAGTCGTAGCTGCTACTCCGGCGCCTGTACTGTAATTAACATAGCCGCTTAACGGGTAATATCCCACTAACGGATGGAAAAAACCGTTTTCCTTATAATAATCGGTTATCGGACTCAATAACGGATCGGAAATTTCACCCAGCCAGGGATTCGTGGAGGAAGGCCCTGCGACCTCAATGACTTTCGGAATACGCCAGCCTTCAGGGCATGGATCATAGGGTGTTTTATTCCCTCCGTTTGAAAACCATAAATTGCGATCTTCTTCAGACAGCGACCAACTGGTAGCGCCGGTTCTTGTATAGAAAGTCAATGGATACTTGATGGATGTTTGAATGGCGGTTAACGGGCGTACAGCGCCTGATGCAGCCGGAACCGGGGCCGTTGAACTTATCGAAGGATAAGTGGCGTTAGTCCAGGCAAGTCCGGCAGGAAATGCCCCTGGGAACGGGTCTTTTCGTCCGAACTGATAAAATAATCCGCGTGCCCTTCCATCACTGTCGTACATATTCGTAAGCGCGCCAAGATTACGATCCATAAATGCATTTGTTTGCGGTATAAAGGCGTTTGTTGATGAAAATGAGGAATACAGTTTCTGTCCTGCCGCTTCGTACGGATTATATTCGGTCACCCAGATGTGGAAACTCCAATAGATACTATCACCTGATGGGGTTTGAACATGCATCGCAACGACTGCATTGCCGGGCAGTCCGGCCTCGACATAAATGTATGCCGAATCTCGCTTATTCAGGTTGATTACAGAAACATTATCAACTACATTTCCAGCAGGATTATCATCCCATAACACAGTTGAGGTAATATTTCCATCCGGTATTGCCTTTCCGTTTTCATAAAAATAATCCTCCCAGACACGATAAACGCCCGACAACGGAATATAGGCCCGTGTTTCATTAATCGGCCAGTTCCCTGTCTGTCGCGGACGCAAAATATAACAGTTTGTCGGTATCGGTATGGTATCGCGCGGCTGTATGACAAAATCACGGTAATACTGACCGTTCAGTTCCATATACAGCGAGGGGCCATATTGCGGTTCGTTTGTTTCATTGTAAAACCTGTATATATAAACGCGCTGCGGCACATCATTACCGACGCCCCTGACCGGGTAAACCGACAGGTTTATCCATGTTTTCCCCGTGTCAAGGCTTACGAGCACGCCCTGATTGCGATGGCTTGCATCCTGTAGTTTCAACTCCCATTCTGTCTCATTGGTTACTTTCATATCTATCCACGATGCGCCTTTTGAATGTAGGTCGATAGCAAGAATGTCCGGATTGGGGATGCCGTTATAGATCGTATCGCTTGCAAGGTAATTCTTAACTAACTTAAATGGTGTCGGCAAACTGATTTCAGCGCCATGGCCTTCTATTTTTTCAATCGGTTCGACTACATTCCAGGGACAGGCATGAATCGTTACGTAGACAGAATCCATACCCGGATCTTTCATGTTCACATTGACATGATACCAGTAATTGCGACGGATATCATAAACAGTATCGCTCCCCGCAATATATTTTGCAAGGAAAAATTTGGCGGTACGTACATTTGCAGGCGAATTAATGGTCGCTTCGATTTCAAATCGCACTGCTTTGCTTGTATCCTTTCCGCAATCGGCTGCATACGTGTAAAAGGAATCGGGAAATGCAATATAAGTAGGGGAGTTGTCGACAACAATCGGCGTAAAGGTACTCCTGACGTCTGTAAGCGTATATGTAATATCATTCGTTGCGGGTTTATCCAGCAGATACACCTTGTTAGCGCCATTGTACATTGTTACTTTCTGGACTGTGATGTTGTGTGATGCTGCAAGGGCGCTTTTTGTAAAACTCATCGTCACTTTGGCAACCGCGCGCTCCACGTCAATCGTTATTTTGTTGGGATTTGTATACGGCCGCTGATCTGTAACCGGAACATACAGTTTTTCACCTACCATCAAAAATGGCGATGCCGGTACTGCACTTAACGCATCCGACAGTTTTTGACGCAACGCGGGGTAGCTTACTGATGAAGGATTGGCAAAAGGTATCGGATATAGGGTGGATACATTTGCCTGTGCGTTTACTACCGTAATAAAGTGTTTTGTTCCAATCTTAACCATTTCGGGGCCTACCGGTGCGGTTGACCCCTGTAAAATCTTTTCGCACGTAAATGAATGATCAAAAATATATACAATGATGTCGTCCACTCTGTTTTCAATGTCCGAACCGGCAGTATCGGTAACACTTCCGTAGTCGGTCCCATCCGCATAGGTTCGAACAATTCCGCTCAGATCCAGCGCGATTGGAACCATTCCTTCGCCCTGAAACGGATCGGGATCGTCAACAATAACAGTATCCAAGCAGGACTGCATTGTTAAAACCATGCCCAACAGTATAACCCATATATATTTCGTTCTCTCTTTCATTTCAATTTTAATTTGCACCACCTCCTTCAACTTCTGTTACTTTATGCCAGGGTAAAACATGAATACCTCCTGTCACAAATGTATCGGCAGCATCCTGAACTATATACACATCAACGCCATAATGGTCGTATTTATCAAAAGTATTTTGCCACTGGTTCTCGGGAAGTTGCATATCGTAGTAAAACAGATAGCCGAATCCCGTTTGACGGCTGATAATATCTTCATTATGAATACTTATCATATACCGTTCGTCCTTATTACTGTAATCAAGCGACAGCATCAAGGGAATGTCTTTAAACAGTCGTAATACCGAAAAGTCATAGATGCGCGTATCCATAATTTGTTTGAAGTCATTCGAAAAATAATAAATCTTTAACCACTTGAATGTATCTGCCTTTATCTCGGAGGCCAACATGTTATTATCATAAGGAGCATATGTAACCCCGAGCGGGTCATTGCCGTTATCAAATTTATATTTTGCATTTACGCCGGATAAGCGAACCTCCATATTGTCGTGGTTAATTCTGTCGGATAACGGAATATCCTTATAATGCCAATGAAGCGTTACGCGCACATGCTTGGTATCGTTTGTCAGTGGAATCGTATCAATTCGGCTGGCATATAGCGGGATTTCAGCTTGAATCTCGCCAAAAAACAATTTTTCCAATGGCGAATTATTGAGGGCGCCTGCCGTTTTCTGCAAAGTCAGTCTTGCCTGTTGCAAAGTGGTTTCACCCTTTACAAAAGTTGCAGGCGTAATTTCAAAAGGTTCGGTAGACAGGGCATTACACCAGGCTATTATATGATAGTTTCCCATTGGAAGGTCCAATGGAATATTAAAATTCTTTTCATAGGGGCTTACAGCAGCCGTTGTAGTATATATATATTTTTCTGAATCAAATACATACAGGTTGATTTTTTTTACATCGTCGTAAAAACGATCACGATTTCCGGTATGGTTCGTATAAGTAAAGGCAACGGCATAATTGACCATTGGAGGACAATCATCCAATTCGCCGTGAACGCAACTTTGTCCGATTAACAGCAGGCAGAAAGCCGATAATAATAACTTAATACGTACCATTTTCTTTTCTTCTTTGATTTTATTCATCAATTTTTTGTGCCTGATTTTTTTAAAAAAAAACCGGGCACAGGCACAACTGTGCCCGGTTTTTAAATGTGATTAGTCTTATATAATTAATTATAAGATACTTCAGCATCCTGATTAACTTTGTGCCAGTCAAGGATATTGATTTCAGCAGTTACGAACGTATCAAGTTCAGGAATCGGTTCACCTGGTTTGATGATCGAATTAGGATCGGCAATACCGGGACCTTTAATCTTACTGATATTAATATCATAAACATGATTACGGCGTACCAATACTTCATCCTGTGCAGAAGAAGTGAGCGCAGCTTGCGGATCTTTTACCCATACGCGATAGAAGCATTGACCTAAGTAATAACCAAACAAAGCGTTGTTAGTTTTTGCAATATTAATTGCATTTGCAACTGCAGCATTTACATTATTGTACGGATCTGTTTCGTCTTTGTCAAGTTGAAGTTCCCATGCATAATATTTATGCAAATTTTCAGTTCCGAAAATAAACACTTTTTCAGCAACAAGATAATATAAAGTATCCGTACCTGATCCGGTGGCTCCGTAAGTTAATCCAAAATAAGTATTTACATCGTAACCCGTGCTGCTTACGTTTACAACGGGAGTTGCTCCATTCCATCCCTTTTCGGGTGCGTTGGTTGTTACACCGGATTGATCTAAGTCTGTTAATACATTTTTAGGGGCATAAACTCCGCCTACAATAACGTATGTTCCTTTATCGTGCAATTGAGGAAATTCGGTGCCGTTTTCCGTACACATGGCAAAATTGAACGGAACCGCAGGCGTACCTGTACCGGCATTCGCAGGCGACAAAGCCAGGTTATTGCCGGCTGTTTCCATTGTTGTTTTAACATTTGCAACCGTATTTGAATTTGTATAGTACACTTTTGTAGTGCCAAATACGCGCGTATTATCGTAATTATCATACCATAAATCGCTTGTAGTAGGAGTAAGAGAGAAAATAGTATCACCTGTAGCAAGCGCATAGTTCGGACTTGCTACTGCCGATTGAGTTCCTGCAAAAACCTGGAAGGGACGCGTACTTTTGTTAATGCCACCCAACGACCAGATACTTTCGCTTGAACTATTTGTCCACGGGGTAAATCTTCCTTTAGAACCATCTTCCTCAGAGCTATAATAAGGCGCTGTGGCTGAATTACTTGGTATATCGTTATCAGCAGTGATGCGTAATGAAATCTTGGCAAATGCACGCTGAACGCCTATTTCTACATGATTTTGTCCACCTGCTTTTGAAGTTGCTGCACTAATATTGGGCAATAATTCAAACAAGCATTTACTTGGATAATCATAACCTCCTGTATTTAAATCATCCGGACCATCCCAATTTGTCATTAAACAAAAGCTTTCGCTACCTGTTGTAGACGAATAAGCAGTTGTAGAAAATAATACTCCTGATGCCTGTGTAATGGAACCACCCGCTAATGCTCGTATCAAACCTGCTGAACCGCCATTTACTGTACCTGATGCAGGAGCGGTTAAGGCAACATTTGTAGCAGTTGAATAAAGGATTTGATTCAAAGCAGAAAAGTTTGTTCCTAAAACAACGCCGGTATCAATTGCTGTTGTAAAAGCGCCGCCGTTGGCCACTAATAATGCCGGAGCTGGTGTATGGCCAATATTACAAGCCACAAAAATTTTCTTCCATCCATTCTTCACCATCAACGTAACCGATTCAGGAGAACCAAGTTCACCTAATGCACTACCGGCTGTAAGATAAGCCATCGCTTCAGGCGCCATGTTTGCGCCGTCCCATTTGTAAATGTAAACGGCAGCGTCGGCCACTGCTGTTTCTCTTGCTTCAGCGGAAAATTCTTCACTACCGGCATACGTACCTTTTCCACCTTTAAAATTCAGGTTAAACGTAGCATGCGTGCTTTCGCCTGTGCCTTCTAATCCACGATTCGGCCCGTCAGGACCATCGATCAATACATCATTGTTGCAGCTCATCAGTGCGGCTGCAGCAAACATTCCTAAGAAAAATACTTTTAATTTCATAATCATTTAATTTTTAATAAGTTAATAATAATTTTGTTGTTGTTAATAATTTTGTTGTTAATAATTTGTTGCTTCTTTTTTTTTAATAAATTTTACACTTTTTTTAATTTTAATTTTGTCATTCATTCATTCATTCTCATTTTTCTTTCCTTTCCCATAGACGATTTGTTTTAATTAATATTCTTTTTTATATTGTTTGTTAGACATCTCTTTCTCCATCCTCGCGGACTGCCACTCAGGGCAGTCCTTTTCTTTTTTTTTAATGCTAAAACGTTATTCATAATTCATTACTATCTAATTCTTCGTCGGTTGGCGGCGCCGGATGAGGGGTCGGGCAAGTCGTCCTCTTCTTCATTGACGCCCGCTTCGCGCCGGTTATTCACATTGGCCATTTTTCGCTGCAATTCCCTCAGGTTAGCCTGCGCTTCCCTGACGCCGCTGCTTTCAGCGCGGCGGAGCATCCGTTCCGCTTCGCGATAGTTGCCGGTCAGGAGATAGAAGACGCCCATGTTATTGGCATATTCCGGCGTCGACGGGTCTGACAGCTTCAGGTAGCGTTCAGCGTCGCGCAGGTTATTCCGGGCAAGCGCTGCCGCCGCGCCGTTCAGGTTTGCGGTCGGGTCCTGCGGAAACTCAGCACGGGCTACTTCGAACACTTTAAGGAATTGGGGACTGCCTGCCTCGAAGGTGTTGGCCACAATAAACATCTCATTCAGACTTAACAGCTGGGGCGCTGTCGCAATATTTTCAATCGCCTCTTCAAGCGAAAAGTCTTTTACCGTATAATTGACTTCGCAAACTACCCGACGCAGTTTCGGGAACAGTTCGTCGAACATAATTTTCCAAGGCCGTCCGCCTGCAAGTTGCGTCAGGGCTTTTTCGCGCGCATCCAGATCGTTTACCGTATTCATGATATGGAAAATCTCGGATCTGTTGGGTATCGGAAAGTCCTCGAGCAGAGCGCGCAGTCCATTCCAATCCTCACCGCCGGTACGTGCTTCAAACAGGCTCGATGGAATCGTGCTATTGTTCATGAAATAGCGCATCAGCGCTTCGGAGCGGTCGCGCGACAGTTCGGTGTTGAACCGGACGGAACTTTCGGGCGAAGCGTAACCTACCATGTATACACGTTCTACGGTTATGTCCTTATTGGTGGCAATCGTGCGAATCATCCTGTCGATCTTGGCTAACTCAACCGGATTATTCCGGAAGTTGGGCAGAATCTCATGGTTGCCGCGTGGGAAGTCAAGATACGCATTCCCTATCTCTTGCCGATGCTTGATCGGTTCTACTTCGGGTTGTATATAGGCTAATTGCGGACGTACCTGATAGACCGGTTCGGCAATGATGTCTTTTGCCAATTTGTCGAAGACACGCGTACGGGCCATACTGGTCAGATCGCCACAGCCGCACAAGTCTTCTTCCACATCCAGGAACGCTTCGGTCATCCAAGGCTCAAACGGAAGGGACAAGTTATAATTGAGCCGACCCTGTGGTTTCACGACGTCGTAAGGAGGGTTGTTGATAAAATCGGCGTATGCCTGGTCGTTGAGTTCCAGTTCGCGCACCCATGCTTTATGCCGGATTGCTCCCTGAATAAAGACGCTTGGGAGTTCAATCTCTTCGCTGTCTGTCCCGATCACGGGGGTAATGATCTGGGCATGGTTGGCTTTCAGGTTGAGGTTGGTCATATCGATATCCATATTGATCCGTAACGAATCCCCGTCCTGCTTCATGTAACGTTTGATATATTGCACGCGATTACGCTGATTCTGCTGCACCGACGAAGTCCTTTGAGAAGACGCGGGTTGAGCCGATCGGTTCGACGGCTGCTGACGTTGCGCATCCACAGGAATGGCAAGCGTTAGCGCCAGTCCCAGCAACAGCATCATGATGTACCTCATTCGTTTCATATCTTTATTAATTTTCAACTTTCAACTATTTCAACATGAATACCATGGCAATACCAGCGCGGGTAGGCCCGAAATAATGCCTTTGGGATTCACCAATTTTTCGCTTGCAGTCCGTACAACTGTTTTTCTCATACTTCAGATAGGCATAACCGAAACCAAGGGTAAACTCCATGCTGAAGCGGGGCGCAATAATCCAGTGGTAGCCGTATGAAACGCCAGCGCCTAAAAGCCATCCTTCGTATGAGTTCACATAAATCCCGTCGTGGTCGGCGTTCCTCCATAAAAAATCATTTGCCGAATCGGCCACTTCGCCTGCCTTGGGATAGTACGGATGATACCCAACGCCCTGAATGTTTACATTATCGTGCGCTACAGGACGCATTGACACCGGATAGGTTCCCAGAAACTTCCCGTCTTCGTCTTTATAGCGGCCCCAGTCGAATGGCAGTTTGATAGCGCCTACATTGTACAAGCCGCCGTGCAGATGAGCGCCAAAGAAGTGTCCGTTAAATTTTTCGCATAACCACCAGCGTACTTCGGGCTGTATTGCCAAATGTTTTATTTTCGCATCGCGTCTGGAAGCGGAAGGGCTTTGTACGGTCAATTCGTTTTCGTATAAACCCACCCATTTATTGCCCAGCGTCCATGGATTGTAGTTGACCCAGATGTCCAACGTTGTTTTGTGGTTCAGGGCAACTTCATATCCAAGATTGATGGTAGTGGTAGCATCGTACAGGAGATTGGTTTTTAATGCCATTTCCTGTGCTTCCATCTTCAGGCTTGAACCCAAGACCATCAGCGCTACTACGTTTAACAATAATGCTATTTTTCTCATATTCTCTTTTATTATGACAAGTTCACATTTCGGCTCACATTCATTTTTCCGTTTACCGGAATTGCACTTATCATCATTATTAATTTTTCTTTTTTGGGGGAGGAGCGGTTTCCTCAAATTTTTTCAACCTCAACTTTCACTGTTTTTCTTGCTTTCATCATTCGTGAATTTCATCGTTTTTGCGTTCCATACGGCATTATAACAGCGTTTCTTTCGGTTTTTTCAAGACTTTTCAGCAATTGTTTCACTAAACATGCCAACTAATCCGATGCAAAAGTCTCACTTTTTTTCCGTATAAAATTCCCTTTTTAGATAAATGTATTTACATATTTGCTACAATCTCAAAAAACTCACGAAGTCATCGCACATTGTAATGATTACAATACATTTTATGTCAGTTTTCATCGCATATTTTACGTTTATCGTAAATAGTATACACCGTTTGTTCAATAACTGCATTTTCTATACAAAGTAAATATTTATTTACGAATCCTACTGGCTTTAACCTTTTCATCGACGAAATTTATCAAAGAACAATCTGTACGCGCGTACATTATATATATAAATAAGAATCCGCACTTTTTTTAACCGTACCTGCGAACTCGAAATATTGTCAAGAAACAGTCTTTTTCCGTTTTTTACTATCGTGGGCCTCCTTAATAATCTTGCCGGGCGTTTTTTTGTAATGTTGCATACAAAAACGGTTGAAGTGCGTCGCTGAATTAAAGTTAAAATGATCCATTGCATCGGCAATCGTTATCTCGGGGTCGTTCAAAAACACAAACAGATGTTTGGCTTTCTCCTCAAGCATCCATTTTGCGGGCGACGTGCCGAATTCTTTGCGAAACTGCTTGTCGAAATTTTTGCGCCCCATCCCCACAAGCCCGGCTAAGTCAGTTACGCTTCCTCCACCCAGTTGTGAATATTTTTCCAGCACTTTATTCCGGAAATATAACGACCTGCCAATCAGTGGTGCAAGGAACATTACAATATCTTCGCGCGGACAAAAGGTTCGCAACAGCAGGAAAAATTCACGGTGTTTGAGGCCATGGAAGTGTACACAATCCATTTTTAACGCCTGAAAATAATTCAATTGCCGTAAAAACAGTACAACCGGTTCGGGTATTGAAGTAGGATGGAACTGATAGGTAATTTTATCGGCATCCGGCAGATAGGCATTTAGGATTTGTTGGTCGCAAGCAGCCAGTAATGCATCGAAATACAGTACAAAAAGCGACGTTTTCTTCAATGCCCTTACCCGAACCGCCGAAGCGCGCAGTAACAAAATCATTTGATTGGTCTCGATAGGACAACTTTCATATTGGTTGCAATCGATCTCCAACATGCCTCCCAAAACAAAAATAATGAAGTTATACGGCAAATTATGGCTCTGAAATAATTCGTCCGCTTTAAGTTCGTGATAGGTGAAAGCCGTTTTTTCGCTCAACTGAACTTTCTTGCATACACCCAGATCCCTAATTTTAAAAATATCAGTCATAATGAAATTATCCTTCACTTTCAATTCGGGTGCAAAATTACTTATATTTTTCTAATCACCAATTTTTTTTACCGCAAAATTTTGTTTTCAAGGTAATTCATAATTCATAATTCATAATTTATAATTATTTTCCCTATCTTTGTCAAAATTTTGCACCCATGAGCGCATTACAAACTTTTCAAAACGTTGCATTTAAAGATACCTCTTTTGCCAACCTGATGCAAAAAAGGGTGTTCAACGTGCTGTTGATAGCCACAAAATACGATGCTTTCATGCTTGAAGACGACGGACGGGTCGATGAACAGATTTTCAATGAATATGTGTCCCTGAGTTTACGCTATCCGCCGCGTTTCACCCAAGTGACGACCGAAGAAGAAGCGCTGGTCGAACTGGCAAAAGAAAATCTGAGTTATGAATTAATCATTTTCATGCCGAATATGGTCGACCGCGATATCTTTGGCACACCCAATAAAATCAAATGCCTCTATCCTTCGATTCCGATTGTCGTACTGACGCCCTTCTCGAAAGAAGTATCTAAAAGTATAACCAAACAAGACCTTAGCGCCATCGACTATGTTTTTAGCTGGTTGGGAAATGCAGAGGTGCTCCTTGCTATCATCAAATTGATTGAAGACAAGATGAACGCGCCACATGACACGAAAAGTGTGGGTGTACAAATCATCCTGCTTGTGGAAGATTCGATTCGGTTTTATTCGGCTGTTTTACCGCATCTTTATCGTTTCATACTGAAACAAAGCATGTCGTTTGCAAATGAAGCGCTCAACGAACACCAGAAAACGCTTCGCATGCGGGGACGTCCAAAGATCAAACTTGCACGGAATTATGATGAGGCTTTGCGTATCTACCGTGATTATAAAGATAATATGCTGGGTGTCATCACCGATGTTTCCTACAAACGCAATGGTGAAAAAGACCCATTGGCAGGTTATCATTTTGTGCGTCAAATTCGTGAGGAAGGTTATAATTCTCCCATTATTATGGAGTCATCCTTCAAGGATAATGAAAAATATGCGCGTGAACTGGGTATTACCTTTCTCTACAAACATTCAAAAACATATCCCTACGACCTTAAAAAAACGGTCATGGATCAATTCGGATTTGGTGATTTTTTGATTCTGAATTCTGAAACAAAAGAAGAAATAATGCGGATCAAGGACTTGATCGATTTACAGCATAAAATATTTGAAATACCCGATGAATCGTTTAAATATCATGTAGAACAAAATCATTTTTCACGTTTTTTGTATTCACGTGCCATGTTTCCTCCCGCAGAACGTATCAAACCGGTAAAGGTTGGAGATTTTGAGAATTTAAACGATATCCGGCAAGTCATTTTTGATGCGATTGTCGAATACCGGAAAAATAAAAATTATGGTGTCGTGGCTATTTTCAGAAAAGAACGGTTCGACCAATTCAGTAATTTTGCCCGTATCGGTGAAGGCTCATTAGGCGGCAAAGGTCGCGGTCTTGCTTTCATCGCTGCCATGACAAAACGTAACCCGCACTTGGAATATCCGAATTTTCCGGTAACTATACCGAAAACAGTCGTGCTTTGTACCGATATTTTCGATCAATTTATGGAATATAATAATTTATATACGATCGCACTTAGCGACATCGCCGACCATGAGATGTTACAACATTTCTTGCAAGCTACATTACAAAACGAATTGATTGAAGACCTGACCACTTTTTTTACAGTCGTAAAAAAACCCATCGCCATACGTTCGTCGAGTCTTCTTGAAGACGCACATTATCAGCCATTTGCCGGCGTTTATTCTACGTACATGATACCCTATTTCAATGACGCAGGCAAAATGCTTCAGGCCGTTAGTCAGGCGATAAAAGGGGTATATGCCTCTGTCTTTTTTAAAGACAGCAAAGCCTATATGACGGCTACACGAAACCTGATCGAAAGTGAAAAAATGGCCATCGTCGTACAGGAAGTTGTCGGACACAGTTATGGTACTCATTTGTATCCAACCATTAGCGGCGTAGCAAAATCGCTTAACTTCTATCCGATCGGAAAGGAAACAGCAGAAGACGGAATCGCCAATATCGCACTTGGATTGGGTAAATATGTCGTTGACGGCGGCATGACGCTGCGCTTCTCGCCACGCCATCCCAACAATATCCTTCAAATGAGTTCGCTCGAATATGCTTTACGTGAAACGCAAACCCATTTTCTGGCATTGGATATGCAAGATAAACCACTTCTCATTGACGCAAACGACTCATTCAATCTTTTGAAATTATCAATCAAAGATGCAGATAGAGATGGCATATTGAAATTTATTACCTCGACTTACGACCCGCAGGACATGGTTATTCGCGACGGTTACTATCCAGAAGGACGAAAAATACTTTCATTTGTAAATATACTGTATTACAATCTTCTTCCATTAAGTGAAACGCTTGATAATTTGTTAGATATTGGCAAAAAAGAAATGGGTCGACCCATCGAAATTGAATTTGCTGTCGACATCAAACCGGACTGTCGCGATCGAGGCGCTTTTTATTTGCTTCAAATAAGACCTATTGTTGACATGAAAGAAGTGATCGAAGAAAATCTTTCGGTTGTTCGTCACGAAGATACGATTCTGTTTTCAAACAGCGTCCTCGGACATGGCATTATTAACGATGTGTTTGATATATTGTATGTTAAATCAGCCTCATTTGATTCGTCAAATAATGTTTCTATTGCGTATGAAATAGAACGGATCAATCGTCGTTTTACTGAAAAAGAACAAGGTTTTGTTCTGATTGGACCAGGACGTTGGGGAAGTAGTGACCATTGGCTGGGCATTCCGGTCAAATGGCCTCAGATTTCAAATGTTAGAGCCATGGCCGAATATACCCTCGCAAATTATTACGTCGATCCAAGTCAGGGGACTCATTTCTTTCAAAATCTCACATCGAACGGCGTTGGTTACTTCACGGTGAACCCGTCTAAAAACGATTGTTTCGATGAGTCTTTTCTTAATAAGCAACCTGCCACATATGAATCGGAGTTTTTACGTCTTGTCCATTTTGATAATCCGGTCATCATTAAAATGGATGGTAAAAAAAGCATCGGCATCATCCTGAAACCCAAATATTAACGAAAATAAATCATTAATCATTAATAAAATGTCTGCCATTAAATGTCACCTCTCAGATTTGATCTACCTGCAAGCCGAAAAATTTGGCTCGCGTGCTGAACTGATGGTTCGCGACGGTAAAACCGAAAAATGGAACACGGTCACATGGAACGCTTTTGCAGAGCATGTGCGCCTAACTTCGCAAGCCATGCTCGAATATGGTATTCGTGTACAGGAAAATGTGGGTATCTATGCACCTAATATGCCTCACTGCTATTATGTTAATTTTGGCGCTTACGGGATTCGAGCCGTCGAAGTATCTATGTATGCCACCAGCTCGCCCGAACAAATCCGGTATATTGTCCAGGAAGCTGAGATTCGCGTGCTCTTTGTAGGCGAACAATTGCAGTACAATAATGCGCTCATCGTACAAAAAGAAACTGGCGATACGCTCAAACAGCTAATTATCTTCGATAATCAGGTCGTCCGTCATCCAGAGGATAAAACCTCCATCTATTTCGACGAATTTATCCGGAGAGGCGACAATGCCTATTCCGAAACCGAAGTGAAGATACGGCGTAACGAAGCGTCGGACGAAGACATCGCATTGATTCTTTACACTTCGGGTACGACAGGCGAATCGAAAGGTGTAATTCTGACGCATGAAAACCTGCTGGAAGCGATGCGTATCCACGAAATCCGTATCCCTATGAATAGCGATACAGATGTGTCGATGTGCTTTCTTCCCCTGACGCATATCTTCGAAAAAGCGTGGTCGTGTTACTGTTTTTACAGGGGCGTATGCGTTGCCATCAATCAGGACCCCAAGAAAATTCAACAAATCTTACCCGAAATACGTCCAACCCTTATGTGTAATGTGCCGCGTTTTTGGGAAAAAGTGTATACAGGCGTACAGGAAAAAATTTCGGGAATGCCGGATTTGCTTCAGACAATCTGTCGTCATGCCATTAAAATCGGTCACCGTTATATCTTCGATTACCGGAACCCGGGGGTGACATCGCCGTTCTGGTTGAAGTGTATCTTTCATTTTTACGATAAAACCGTTTTCACTTTGCTGCGTAAAAAGGTTGGCTTGAATCGGGGACGTCTTTTTCCGGTAGCAGGCGCGCCGTTAGCCGACCATCATGCGCAATTCCTTATCTCGGTAAACATGCCGATCTGCTACGGTTATGGCTTGACCGAAACGACTGCTACGGTTTGCTGTTTTCCTTTCGACAATTTTGTGCTCGGTTCTATCGGTAAGGTGATGCCCGACGTGGCTGTGCGAATCGACAGCGAGCAAAATGAAATCCTGGTAAAAGGGAAGACAATCACGCCCGGCTATTATAAAAAACCCGATGAAACCGCCAAAGTTTTTACAGAAGACGGGTTTTTCCGCACCGGCGATGCCGGTCGACTGGAAGGCGATACGCTCTTTTTCTTAGAGCGCATCAAAGATTTATTCAAGACGTCCAACGGAAAATATATTGCCCCACAAGCCATCGAACTGAGCCTGAGCGGAAACGCCTATATCGAACAAAGTTTTATTATCGCCGATACTTATAAGTTTGTAAGCGCCCTGATCGTACCGAACTTCAATTCGCTCGAAAGTTATGCACAGAAAAAAGGAATCACATGTGATAGCCGTCAGGAATTGGTAGAAAAAGAAGAGATCATACGGTTGTATCATGCGACTATCGAAGAATGTCAGAAAGCGTTTGCTTCGTATGAAAAAATCAAACGTTTCACGCTGCTTACCGTTCCTTTCACAATGGAAAAAGGCGAATTAACCGACACTTTGAAATACCGCCGACCGGTGATTGCGCGCAATTATGCGGCACAAATCACCGCCATGTACAAAGAATGATTTAATATTGAATATAATTCCTAATTCTTAATTGCCTATATTACCTGTTCCAGCGCCCCCATCGACCTGGCCAAATCTTCTTCTGTCAGTTCGTAGTTCGACAAGTCGCCGGCAAAATACCGATCATACGAAGCCATATCGACTAATCCGTGACCGGATAGGTTAAAGAGGATCGTGCGCTGCTTTCCCTCTTCTTTTGCCAGCTCCGCTTCACGGATAACGGCGGCGATGGCATGTGAGGATTCAGGAGCAGGAATAATACTTTCTGTCTGCGCAAAAAGAACCCCTGCCTTGAATGCATCTAACTGCTTCACATCGGTCACTTCCATCAGGCCATCGCGATGCAACTGACTTACAATTGCGCCGGCGCCATGGTAACGAAGTCCGCCGGCATGAATATGAGGCGGCGCAAAAGTATGACCTAATGTGTACATCGGCAAGTAAGGCGTATAGCCGGCTTCATCGCCAAAATCATATTGGAATACGCCGCGGGTGAGCTTTGGACAGGAAGCAGGCTCTGCCGCGACGACACGTACCTCTTTGCCGTCCGTAAATTTATGACGTAGAAACGGATAGGCAATACCCGAAAAATTTGATCCACCGCCAAAACAGGCAATAATTACATCCGGATATTCGCCGGCAATCTCCATTTGCTTTTCGGCTTCCAATCCGATCACCGTCTGATGCAAAGACACATAATTCAGTACGCTTCCCAGCACGTACTTGCAGTTAGGTGTCTGCATGGCCAGCTCTACCGCTTCCGAGATAGCTGTACCCAGGCTTCCCATATACTGTGGATGTTCGGTCAATATCTTGCGTCCCGCTTTTGTACTCATACTGGGTGAAGCGATGACCTGTGACCCGAATGTTTGCATGATGGAACGGCGATAAGGCTTTTGTTCGTAACTGATTTTCACCATATAAACGGCCAACTCCAGCCCAAATGCTTTGGATGCATACGACATGGCGGCGCCCCATTGTCCTGCGCCAGTTTCTGTTGTTATATTGGTTACTCCATCTGTTTTACAAAAATATGCCTGTGCGATGGCAGAATTGAGCTTATGAGAGCCTACCGGACTGATACTTTCGTTCTTAAAATAAATATGAGCCGGCGTATCAAGCGCTTTTTCAAGACCGTAGGCGCGCACTAATGGCGTAGGACGCCATAGTAAATACATTTCGCGCACCTCTTCCGGTATATCTATCCACTGATCAGAGTGATTCAGTTCCTGATGCACAAGTTCTTTCGCAAAAAGCGGATACAAATCATCTGCTTTCAGCGGTTGTTTCGTACCGGGATTAAGTAACGGAAGCGGTTTGTTAATCATATCCGCACAAATATTATACCACTGCGCGGGCATTTCCTTCTCCTCTAAAAAAATCTTTTTCGTCTTCATACTATCTAATATTAATGGTGTTTTTATAAAACAAGTCGCAAATGTAGCAATTTTTTTGCATGTTCCAAAAAAAACCCTATCTTTGCCACACTTTTACCGCAAGCCCAGATGGCGGAATCGGTAGACGCGCTGGTCTCAAACACCAGTGGATTCATTTCCATGCCGGTTCGACCCCGGCTC
>Ga0082212_10001581_pt1 | contig 33581 bp, 23 predicted proteins | sample TergutNt197P3_FD_71548 | JGI IMG/M metagenome (GOLD analysis project Ga0082212, IMG submission 71548) | Neocapritermes taracua P3 segment gut microbial communities from Petit-Saut dam, French Guiana - Nt197 P3 | ecosystem: Host-associated > Arthropoda: Insects > Digestive system > Gut ... | reverse complement strand
CCCGACATGCCCGCAGCCGCCAATTATGCAAACGTCATAAACGATTTCCTTCATTTCCATCGCCTCATAAAATGTGTTTTATGCCGGCCGCTTGTCCTGCTTTTTTTACCCATAAGTCAGGCTGGGCTGATATGGAGTGCGGGAGCAAGCTCCTTTAAACAAAGCGATAGCAAGCTACCACACTCCATATTATAAAAAAAGCGGGGAGGCTGCGTTTTGGCGGCCTCCCCGCGGCTTGCTTATCAGATCAGACCGTTTTTAGAAACGGATACTGAGCTTACCCTGAAATGTCCGGTGACCCGCCTTGGTAGCCATGAAACCCACTTGGGCTGCGTTGTTCAAAGTGGCCTGCGGCAGATTGATAACGTCGTAGCGCGGTGCGTGGTTCCACGTGTCCGCGGTTCCCGATGCCATCGCGTGGTTAAAAATATTCGACGCGTCGAGGCGGAAGTCAATTGTTTTCCCTTCCATGAATTCAACCGCCTTGGACAAGGCCATATCAAGCGACCAGCGACCGGGGCCCGTAAGAGAATTCGGAGTAAAATTACCGAGGCGGCCGGGCTCCGCGTTCCTGATCACGATCGTTGACGGATCGTTCGCCAGCGCTATAGCATACCGCTGGGTACGGCAGCGGCCTTGCAGCTCCGTCGCTATAGTGTTGCAGATCGGATCGGTGACTTTTTGGTACTTGTTGTCGCCGAAGAAGGTTGCATGACTCCACGTGCCGTCGGGATTCCAGTGTTCTTCGATCTTGCCTGCCTTGTTATCCCACAGTTCAGGACGTACAACTTCGGCCTGGTTGATGCCCCAGCGGCTGCTGCCGCCGGTGATAGACATGGGGTTGCCGCTGCTGATATTGGAAACCCAGCTCAGCCCCCAGCCTTCGATCGCTTTCCTGAAAGCGCCCGAGGCGTCACGGAAGAAAAACCCGTTGGCGCCGAACGGCAGTGTATATGAGCCGTAGGTGGCAAACACGTGTGAACGATGCTGGTCGGATAGATAGTAACGGCGCGCGCCGGTATCGAAATCCTCGACACCCCGATCCGCAATATTCCGGCTCCAGGTGTAAGTGGCCTGGAAACTCAGTCCCCGCAGCGGACGCATCGTCAACTGCGCCTGCATCGAATGGTAATTAGTGTAGCCGGCATTAGTCGTAATGTTGGCGTTTTGAAGCTCAGGGTTGGTGATGATGAAATTATCGGGCAGTGAACTTGCCTTTATGGCGTTGCCGGGAAGACCGAGGGAAACGGGGCCATATCTTGACAGGTTTTGTGCCGCCGAGTTGTAGTCGCCGTCTGCCAGGTTGTTAAATATATTACCGCCGCTACGGCCTATTCCGTTGGCTTGCATAATGGTTGTCACGGGGTTTGCTATAGCGACCGGCCCGCTGTTAAGTATCCTCGCTATAGTAGGAATCTCGTCGGGGGTTGTCGCCGCTCCCTTTTTGCGAAGTGTATCAAATTCCTCGAACAGGCCGTTCGACATATAGTTCGGCGTGTTCAGGTTTGTGGCGCTAAGCAGATTGCGGCTAAGATTGGCGATATAGCGGACATCCAACGTGAACGCTCTGCCGATCTGCCGCGTCACTGACAGATTTAAGCTGTGCGTGTAAGGGTTTCGCAGGTTTTCATCATATACGCTCACTGAGCCGGACATATCCAGGATTTGCGCCATTACATTCATTGTCGGAGTGATCACGGCATTGTTGCCAATAAGATTGTTGACGGTCGCAAGGTTCATATATTGGCGGGTTGCGTCTTCATTGTTGAGAGTATGCGTGTAGGTACTCGTGGTGCCAGGAACCGTTGCGATAATTGAAGTCATGTTGTCGAAGTTGGTTATGGGCGAATAGGAAACGGAATAGCCTCCTCGCAGCGTCGTCAGGCCCTTGCCCCACCATGGCAACTGGTATGAGAAGCCGACATGCGGCGCAAAGTTGTTAAAATCTTTGTTCCATGGGCGCAGGTCGGAGTGGTCGGAATTCGGTCCCACGAACTGGTATCTGGATCGTTCCGTAGGGGAATCAAGATCAAGCCATCTCATCCAGGTCGGACCCACATCGCCCTGGATATTGCGATTGCCGCCCGCAAGCGCGACGGTCATACCGTTCGCCTCCCACGGCACGCCGAAGTATTCGTAACGGATGCCCAGGTTGAGGGTCAGGTCGCTAGAAACCCTCCAGTCGTCCTTGAAGAAAAAGCTGATTTCCTTGCTGCGGTAGTCGTTTATGTATTCGTACTCGCCCTTGTTAATATCGTTCCAGCGGTAGTTGCCGCCGTCTTTCGTGATGTAGAAAGCCTGCTGGACACTGTTCACGCTGCCCGCAAGGTAGTTCAGCATGTTGCGCACCATAGGCTGCTGTCCGGGCGACGATCCTATCGTGGTAGCCGCGGCGTTGTTGTTGCCGTTACGGACAGCCAGTCCGGGCAGCATATTTGGATTATCAGCGCTGCCGGCGTTATATTGCCTTATGCCGGGCCAATCCCATTGGCTTTGTTCAAGGGTCATCGCGGCGGTGCCGCCCATGTCGCCGGTTACGATCCCCGGCACATAGGATCTCCCGTTTTTGTCGCCGTCCTGGAAGTACCACGCCTGGTTATACCTTACAGTGACGCCGCCCTTGAACGAATGAGCGCCCTTTATCCAGGTAACGGTATCTGAAAAGTTATAACTGTTGTCCGTGCCGCCCCAGGTGTTGTTCATAAGGCCGCGGCTCATAAATGGATGGCTGATGGACATGGTGTTTATCATGGGGCCAATTATGGGGCCAAACAGCAGATCGTTATAGCTGACAACGACGGGCCTGTCATTGTAAGGGAGGTTCATTCCCGACGTCAGATCCGCAAGGATAGGCGGCAGCGCCCCGTCGCTAGAGTCTATGGAACTCGTAACGTAGCCCGTAACACGGTTGTATCCGAAACGGAATTCGTTTAAAAGCGTCGGTGCCAGGGTCGAAGTCAACGACAGGGTCAGGTTCTGCGGTTTGCGCCAGTTCCGGCCGATGTAGCTGTTCTCCTGCCACGCAGTGCCGCCGTCCTCGCCGGCGTTCTTTTCAATCGTGTAGGTGCCGCTGAGCCGGTGGGCGTCGCTGAGGTTGTGGTCTATCTTGCCGGTGAACTGCCTGCGGCGGTTGTCCTCGCCCGTCCCGAAGATGTTGTTGGTGCCCTTGGTCGTTCTCCACCACCTGTGCGCGGCAAAGTTCAGCCCGTCGCCGAATCCGTAAAAGTTTGCTTCGGGCATCAATTGATGTAACTTGTTGACGTAACCTGTCTGATCGAAACTGTTACGGTTTGCGTCAAACGCGCCTGTGATGACACCGGTCGGCGGAGTGTAACCGGAGCAGTCGTTGTAAACCGAGCTTCCCGGCTGCGCGTATTGCTCGTTGATTCCGCCCAGCGCGATTCTGTCGGCTGACGTCAGCGGGCCGAATACGCTCTGATAATACAGTTGGCCGGACGTTCCAGCGGGTTGGTCGTGCAGTATCGGCGTGCCGTTATGGATATCCGTAACCGTTACTCGGCGCGGGAAAGGCGCATAACGGAAAAAATCACCATTTTCCTTATATTCATCCGCGTCATATCTTCTGTAATCACCGGAATCGATGGGATTTTTGCTCACAACGCCGTCAAAGTAGCGATATATCCCTTTTCTGGCGCAGTTGGTCAACGTGGCGGCTGCATTCCAGGACTTGTTGCGGACGATCTGCTGATCCCAGGACGCGAAAAAGAAGGTTTTATTTCTGATGATCGGGCCGCTGGCGCTGAGCGTGTAGTTGTTAACGTTGCGCCACGGCGGCGTGACCTGCTGCCGCTTGTCTTCGAATTTCATGGCGTCAAGCAAGGTGTTCTGGACGTTCCAGACCCCGGAACCGTGGAATTCGTTGCCGCCGGACCTGGTCGTAATTTGCACCTGACCGGCTCCGCGGCCGAGTTCCGCGTCAACCGGAGAAAGGATCATTTTAAATTCGCCTACCAGTTCCTGGTTGACGTAGCTGGTGGAGGTGACGCCTGAATTGTAGCGGATATCTGTTGCGGAAACGCCGTCACGGGTGATGTTGATCGACCCGCCGCTGATTCCGGCGAACGATTGCTGGGAGGCGCCGAAAATAGGCTCTTCAGCCTTGATTACGCCGCCCATGCTGTTGAGCAGCTCCATAACGTTGCTGCCGACCAGCGGCAGTTCCGAAACAAGCTGTTCCTGCATGACGGTTCCCGATGAAGAACCCGCTTCCAGGAGCATGCTTTCGGCAACGCCGGATACGTCGATAGACGTGACGCTCCCGGCCACCAACATTTCAAAATTTACGGTTGACGCGCCCACTCTCAGGCGCGCGTCCGTCACGGTTTTTTCTGTGAACCCGGCGGCTCTGGCCGTAATTCTGTAAGTGCCGGACTGGAGATTTGGGAAATTGTAGACGCCCGCGTTGTTTGTCGTCGTCCTCGTTTCCACTCCCGTATCCACGTTGATCACGGTCACTTCGGCACCCGGGATCACAGCCTGCGAGCTGTCCATCACGCGTCCGCCGAGAGTGGCCGCGCTTTGGGCGAACAACTGCGATGGCAAAACGGCAACCGCAAGAAGCGCGATCAGCATGATCGCCTTCATACGGTAATTCTCATTTTTCATTTGATCTTACCTCGTTGCACAATAAAAGCCCCCCATCCGCCAAGAAAGAGGAGAGAAACAAGTAATATGCTTTTGAGGCCCTTCTTCCTCAAAAGCATTTTCTTTTTTTACGGTTATGTAACTCGTTGCATCACCGGCTACATTAACACAGAGCTTTTAGATTACACAAGTATTTTTGTTTTGAATCTGTTAGGGTTTTACATGCAATTTGAAAATATCATCCGCAAAAATCCGGCAAACAGCTAAACCCCAATAAATCAAGGCCAAACGGCCGTTGAAATGCAACAATTGATGCAAAATGTTACATCGCGCAGGAGGAATATAGTCGCTTTTGAGGAAGAAGGGCCCGAAAGTTTTAGCCCGGATAGTTCATGCCGATTCGTAGCGCGGTTGCGCCCTCACATGCGGGAAGCTGCGAAGGGCTGGAAAACTACGAATTCAACCGAGCGCAATTGATGTGATTTGAGGCATTCGAATAAAGATGCTATTTTCCGCCGGCCGGGGCGCCGGCGCTTCCGGTGTTTTTCTAAATATACGCGGCGGCGCGAAAGGCTGATCTAACCGCGCCCGCGATCGTTCCCACTTCGGCGGCGTCTCCCACGACAAAGACTTCGGTTTCCGGAGCGCAGCGCCGCAAAGAGTCCGCAAGCTCGCTTCGTGACGTCATTCCGGCGGCCAACAGTACCGTGTCGGCGGGAAACGCGGCCGTTTTACAGGACGCCGTGTCTAGGCATACGACTTTGTCATCCGTCACTTCCGTAAGCGCGTACCCGAATTCAACGGGGATTTTCAGCTCATCTAACAGCGTCTTAAGCTCCATGGCGACCGCTCCGCCGGCCGATTTGTCAAGACCGGAAAAACAGGACGCCGTTTCAATGATCCGGACGTCTTTTCCTTCCCGCTTCAGCCCTATGGCGCTTTCAACTCCAACGGCGCCGGCGCCGATTATTACGGTCTTTTCGCCGATTTTGACGGCGCCCTGATCCGCTTCCGGCGCCCAATAGACGTGCGCTTTTCGTATGCCGGGAACATCCGGAAAGACGGGATCGGATCCGACCGCTATTATAAGGGCGTCATAACCTTCGCCCCGCAGAAGTTCCGGCGTCGCCTCAACGTTAAAGACAATGCGCTCGATCACCTTGTCCGCCTGCCGCCGCAGATAGTTCAAATAATCCCGCATATCCTGCTTGAACGGCAGCGCGGAACCAGTGGCGACGTGTCCGCCGAGTTTGTCCGTCTTTTCATAGAGGGTGACGTCATGGCCGCGCTCGCAAAGCGTCAGAAGGGCCTGAATCCCGGCGGGACCTCCACCGACGACCGCTACCCTTTTGCGGACATCCGCCTTTTTAACGCGGCCTTTGGGAAATTCGGTTTCATTACCAAGGAAGGGATTTACGGCACAGTTTATGACGGCGGGAATAATCAGACGCAACCCGCAATACTGGCAGCGCAGGCAGGGGCGATGATCGCCCTCCCTGCCCAGGGCATATTTGCGCGGCATTTCCGGATCGGCCAGAATCGGGCGGCACATGGCGACAAGGTCGGCTTTCCCGTCGGCGATGATTTCCTCCGCCTGCCGAATGTTCATGATTGAGCCGACCGCGCAGACGCGCAGGCCGGGAAAAGCCTTTTTAACGTCCGCGGCGTAGTGGACGTTGTACATCCGCGCCATCAGGTAATTCTGCCACCAGTTGCGCATGTATCGCAGATCGCCGTGCAGCCCGGCCGAAACATGCAGTATGTCGATTTTGTCCCTGATCAGTTCGACGAATTTCAGCGTTTCTTCAAACCGCATGCCGACGGGATGTATTTCGTCCGCCGAAATACGATATTCGATGATAAAATCCTTGCCGCAGAGTTCCCTTATCCGGTCAAGCGTTTCAATCGCGAAACGCGCGCGGTTTTCAAGCGGGCCGCCGTATTCGTCCGTGCGCTTGTTATACATGGATCCGGCGAACTGGGAGATGAGGTTCCCGTGCCCGCCGTGAACCATGCACATCTTAAAGCCCGCCCGTTTGCAGCGTTGGGCGGCCAGCGCGAATTTCTCCACGGTCTCTTTGATCTTCGCCCTGTCCATTTCGATGGTGGGAACCGGATCACGGCCAGCCAGTCGCGCGCGTTGTAATTCGCCCGCCGCTATGAAGGAAGATGCGCTGTATGCCGCACGGCCGGTTTTCTCGAACTGGGAATCTTTGCCGTTGTGATTGATCTCAAGCGAGGCAAGCGCGCCGTAGCCGTGACACATTTCGACAAAGCGCGTTAAAGGCAGGATACAATCGTCGCCGCCGAGGTCAAGTTGGCGTTCCTCGTCGCAGGCTTCATGGATATCGACCACGGAATTGCCCACGTGTATTACGGCGACGCCACCGCGCGCGATTGATCGAAAAAAATCGACGAATTCCGGAGTGACCCTGCCGTCCCTGCTTGCGAGATTCGGCGACGGCGGGGCCATTTCCAGTCGATTTTTAAAAACAACGTTCCGAATTTTCAGAGGTTCGAAAACATGTTCATATCGTGAATTCATAATTTTTTAAAAAATGCCGGGTAATTGTCTTTGCGGGATGAAGCGCAAAGCGCACGGAGCGCAGGAACCGAAGGCATATATCAGTACATATGTCGAAGGTTACGAACACTGCGCAACGCGGCGATTCGCCCGCACAGGCAAGTACTCGGCATTTCTTTTATTCGGCGCCGGGTTTGATCCGCATCCCATAAAATGAACGGAGAACGAAAACCATTGACACGATCAGAAACGCCGCGGCGAGGGTCATCTTGAGTCCCGCGCTGGAAGCCGTCATACTCACCGCCAGCTCAACCGCCAGGAGGCCGAACAGCGTGGTGAACTTGATCACCGGATTCATCGCCACGGATGACGTATCCTTAAACGGATCGCCCACGGTGTCGCCTATCACCGTAGCGTCATGAAGCGGCGTCCCTTTTTCCTTCAACTCCACTTCGACGATCTTTTTAGCGTTATCCCAAGCCGCTCCGGCGTTCGCCATAAAGATGGCCTGGAAAAGTCCGAAAAGCGCGATGGAAATCAAATAACCTATGAAGAAAAACGGTTCAACGAACGCAAAGGCCAGGGTGGAGAAAAACACCGTCAGGAATATGTTGAACATCCCTTTCTGCGCGTAGCGCGTACAGATGGCGACCACTTTTTTGCTGTCGCTCACAGACGCCTTTTCCACTCCTTCGAGCTTGATGTTGTTCTTGATGAATTCCACCGCCCGATAAGCGCCCGTGCTTACCGCCTGCGTCGACGCGCCGGTGAACCAGTAAATCACCGCGCCGCCCATGATCATGCCCAGCAGGAACGGCGGATGCAGCAGCGACAGGTTCTGAAGGAATTCCGTTTGCAGGCCGTTGGTCAGAAGCACGATAATTGAGAAAATCATCGTCGTCGCCCCGACTACTGCGGTTCCGATCAAAACAGGCTTGGCCGTGGCCTTGAACGTGTTGCCGGCGCCGTCGTTTTCTTCCAGCAGTTCCTTGGCTTTTTCAAATTTGACGTCAAAACCGTATTCTTTTTTAATCTGCTCTTTTGCATCAGGCATCTGCTCGATAAGCGAAAGCTCAAATACCGACTGTGCGTTGTCCGTAACCGGACCGTAGGAATCGACGGCGATTGTAACAGGACCCATTCCCAGGAAACCGAAAGCGACGAGACCGAAGGCGAACACGGCGGGGGCCAGCATTAGGCTGGTGAAGCCCATCGTGCTTACTCCATACGCTATTCCCATCAGCGCCGCCACTGCGAAACCCAGCCAGTATGAACTGAAATTTCCCGCCACGAATCCGGAAAGAATTCCGAGGGAAGCACCTCCCTCGCGTCCCGAAGCCACGACTTCACGCACGTGCCTGGATTCGGTCGAAGTGAAAGCCTTGACCAGTTCGGGGATAATCGCGCCGGCAAGAGTGCCGCAGGTGATGATGGTCGACAGTTTCCACCATAACGTACCGTCGCCAAGACCGCTGAGAAGGAGGTAGGAAACAACGTAGGTGATCGCCACTGAAATAATGGAAGTCAGCCATACTAGCGAGGTGAGAGGCGCTTCAAAGTTCATTTTTTCCGCGTTTTTGTAGCGTGCTTTTGCGATCGTTTCGTTAATCCAGTATGACAGGGCGCTGGCGATAATCATCATGATGCGCATAACGAAAATCCAGACCAGTAGCGACACCTGGAATTGCGGCATAACCGCCAGCAGAATAAACGTTACAAGCGCGACGCCGGTAACACCGTAAGTTTCAAACCCGTCCGCCGTCGGGCCGACCGAGTCGCCGGCATTGTCACCGGTGCAGTCCGCGATCACGCCGGGATTGCGGGCGTCGTCTTCCTTGATCTTGAACACTATCTTCATGAGATCGGAGCCGATGTCGGCGATTTTGGTGAAAATACCGCCGGCGATGCGCAACGCGGCCGCCCCGAGCGATTCACCGATGGCGAAACCTATGAAACATGGCCCTGCGTAGTCTCCCGGAATAAAAAGTAAAATACAGAGCATTATAAATAGTTCTACGCTGATCAGAGCCATGCCGATGCTCATTCCGGCTTTCAGCGGGATGGCGTAGCAGGGATAGGGTTTGCCTTGCAGGCTTGCGAAAGCCGTCCGCGAGTTGGCGAAGGTATTAATGCGTATGCCGAACCATGCGACGCCGTAGCTTCCGCCGATACCGATAAGGGTGAAGATCAAAATAGTGATGACCTTCGCCGCGGCAAAATCCTGGAGGACGCCGTAGTAAATCAGCACAATGGCGCCGATGAATATTTCCAGAATAAGGATGAACTTGCCCTGTGTGACCAGATAAGTTTTACAGGTTTCGTAAATTAGTTCCGAAATTTCAAGCATCGCTGCATGAACGGGAAGGTTCTTCAACTGCCCGAATATGACCAATCCGAACACAAGCCCCAGAACACAGACGACCATACCCGCCATCAGCAGGGTACGGGCGTTTATGCCTCTAAACTCGACCTGTCCCAAATCCGGAAGAACCAGCGACGCTTCGCCGCCGTGATGCATTGCAATTTCGGGTCTGGAATTGGAAGATTCATGGTGACTCAACTGCGCGGAAAGCGTCGGAGGATCCTCGCCCGTGAAACCCTGCGCCTGGGCCGACATCGTGGGGAGAACGGCGAATACACCGCCGAGAATCATCATAATCAGGATTGCCGCTCTCACGCGGGCGACAATACGTCCGTTAAAAAATGACGACATCATACTCATCAAAACTCTCCTGAACTGTAAATAAATGGATACGAAACCTAACCCGGATATTTCATGCCGATTGAACGGCGGCGGCGCAAGAGGGCATGTCTACTGCGTTGCGCTTGTTTTGTCTCCTTGACATATTGGCTAATATGCCTTCGTCGCCAAAACTGCGCGCGTCTTGTATCCACGCCCTCTTGCGCCGCAGGAGCGGCAGAATCGGTATGAAATATCCGGGCTAAAACTATTCTACCCTGAAAAAACAGTTAATTATACAACAGCTTAGCCAATTGCAAAACATCAAAACTTGTTGAGTGGCAACGTAATCAAGAACTACGAATGAACACGAAAAAATCCCCACAGACGCGCATATATAACGGAGGAAAACACAAATTCATAAAAACTCTGTGCCCTCTGTGTCTCTGTGAGAAACTGCAAATAAAACCACGAATAAACACTGCACGAATAAATAAAATACTTCCATTCGTGATTCTAAAAACCCGGGTTTTATAATTTCCTTTGCGGCTGTTTCGGTATGCGTATTTCAAATCCGGCGGCGCTTAGCTGCCTGCGGTAGTTTTCACGCAGAACAGTAAAAAACGGGTGGTATTTTTCCGATCCGTAATCAGGAAATGTCCAGGGGAAAGATTGCCAGCGCCTGTTCTGATAATGAAGCGTCACCTCGGCGTAAATGCCACGGGCAATCAGTATTCTATGGAAATAATTCTTGGTGGAAGCCAGTACGATCTTCGATTGCTCCAGATATCCCGGATCGAGATTGACGGGACGCGGAACGGCCGGGTATCTTCCGGCCATTACCGCTTCAAGCTCATTTGAGGCAATTTTCACGTCGGCGACGGCCGGCGCCTCGATAAGATCTGCAAAACCCAGAAAACGGCGATAAATCGGGTTTCCCATTTCCGCGTCGTAATAGTGAGTGCGATCGAAAAGGAAAAGTTCGCTGCGGGCGTCGATAGCGCCGAAAAATTTCGTCAGTTCTTTTTCCGTTTCCGGCAAAAGTTCCGGAATGGAGGTAAGTACGCCGACGATTAATTTAACCGGAAGCGCCGCTCGAATATTTCCCATGAATTTTCAGTCCGTCAGCCGACATATCTGGTCGGATCGGCGACGCCGGATTCGGCAAAACCGCGGCGGCGTAAAATACAGGAATCGCAGACGCCGCAGGCCAGACCTTCGGACGTGGGATCGTAACAACTATGAGTGATGGAATAATCTATGCCCTCGTTAATTCCGGTGCGAATTATTTCCGCTTTTGTCATAGTCAGGAGCGGTGCGTGAATCTGAAAACGGGAGGTTCCCTCAACGCCCGCCTTTGTCGCCAGTGCGGCGAGTTTCTCAAAGGCTTCCAGAAATTCCAGTCGGCAATCCGGATATCCGGAGTAATCGACGGCGTTGATGCCGATGAAAATGTCCTGCGCTCCTATAATTTCGCACCAGCCCAGCGCAAAGCTGAGAAAAATAGTATTGCGCGCCGGAACGTAGGTAACGGGTATTTCAGTGGACAACCGGTCGAAAGCGCGCTCTTTGGGAACTTCGATGTCAGCGGTAAGAGCCGATCCGCCGAAAATCCGCATGCCGATCGGGACGACGATATGATTCCGGACGCCAAAAGCTTTCGCGACGCGCCGGGCCGCCTCAAGTTCGCAGCCATGGCGTTGTCCGTAGTCAAAGCTGAGCGCGTAAACATCGAAGCACTGTTTCATTGCAAGGGCGATCACCGTAGTGGAATCGACTCCGCCGCTGGATAGTACTACGGCTTTTTTCATGACCTGTTATTATCCTTTTCAGACATGATACGCAATTCTTTGACGGTAATTTTTTCTACAAGGTTCATAATCTTAACCGTAATTTGTTTATTTGTTAATTTGTTAGAATAACAAATTTGGGGAGAAATAATGCTGCAAATCAAGGGGCTTGGTAAAGAATACAGGGGAAACTGGCTCTTTCGTTCGCTCGACTTTCAGATTAACGGCAAAGACCGCATCGGTCTTGTCGGCGACAACGGAACCGGAAAATCGACGCTGATGAAAATGCTTGCCGGGCTTCTGTCGGCTGACGAAGGCGAGGCGATCGGCGCGAAAGAACTGACTTTCGGTTATCTCCCGCAGGACGGCCTTTTCGCGCGCGGGCACACGTTGCTCGAAGAAACGCTGACGGTTTTTGAATCGTTAAAGGCGATCGAGAATGAAATTCGCCGCCTTGAAGATGAGTTGGCCAAAAGCGCCCCTGATACTCCTGAGCACGAAAAACAACTGGAACGCTACGCGTTGCTCTCGCAGCAGTTTCAGCTTAAGGAGGGCTGGTCGATTGAAGCCAAAGCCGGGGCTGTATTGCAGGGACTCGGTTTTACTAAAGACGACATGCCGCGCCCCTGCGAGGAATTCAGCGGCGGATGGCAGATGCGCATAGCCCTGGCAAAACTCCTTTTACAGCAACCGAACCTTCTTCTTTTGGACGAGCCGACCAATCATCTTGATCTCGAAGCCCGGAACTGGCTGGAAGATTATCTGCAATCATATCCGCACGCCGTGATACTGGTTTCGCACGATCGATATTTTCTGGACGCTTCCGTCAACCGGATTACGGAAATACGCAACGGTTCTGTGCATTTTTATCACGGAAATTACGCCGCCTTCACACGTCAGCGCGATGAACGCATGGCGCAGCTTGCGGCGGCATACGAAGCCCAGCAGAATGAAATTTCCAGAATAAAAGCGTTCGCCGATCGGTTCCGCTACAAGGCGACAAAGGCGGCACAGGTGCAGAGCCGGCTCAAGGAACTGGAACGGATGAAACTTATTGAAATTCCTCCGGAGGCGAAACCGATCCGCCTGAAATTTCCCGAAGGCCCGCGCACCGGGCGAACCGTCCTTGAACTGTCGGACGTCGGCGCGGGATACGGCGAAACGCAGGTTTTCCGCGATCTGAATTTCATTCTGGAAAAAGGCGAGCGCGTCGCACTTGTGGGGCCGAACGGCGCCGGAAAATCAACACTGATGAAAATCCTTGCCGGACGGCTTCCGCTCTTTTCGGGAGAACGAAAAGAAGGACATAACGTCGTCGTTTCCTATTTTTCGCAGGATCAGGACGAACTCCTTTCCTCGACTAAAACCGTCTGGGATGAAGTTTATTCCGTAGCGCCAAGCTATATGGTGCCCCAGCTAAGGACAATGCTCGGCTGTTTCCTGTTTTCCGGCGACGCGATAGAAAAACCGGTGTCGGTGTTAAGCGGCGGCGAACGCAGCCGACTGGTTTTATGCAAACTCCTTTTTTCCCCGGCCAACTGTCTTCTTCTTGACGAGCCGACAAACCATCTGGATATAAAATCAAAGGATATTCTGATGGACGCGCTCGGCGAGTACGGCGGCACGCTGGTTTTCGTCAGCCACGACCGGTATTTTCTCGACGGGCTTGCGACAAAGGTTCTGGAAATAGGGAATGAGACGGCGGTTGTGTACCTTGGCAACTACGAAGATTATCTTTTCAAAAAAGCCGAACAAGAAAAATCGTTGGCTGAATCCGCCGCGGTAGCGCCCGTGCCGTATTCTCCGTCCAAAACCGCCGCGCCTTCATCTGTTGCGCCACCCGCTGAAGTTCGCAAAAAGAAGGTTAATCCATATAAAATCAAACAGCTCACCGACCAGATCGAAAAACTTGAGGGGCGGATTAATTTATATGAAACACGCGTCGCCGTTCTAAACCAGATGTTGGCGTCGGAAGAACTCTATCGGGATCATCAGCTTTTCCGTACAACCATGGATGAGCATGACAGGCTGGAAAAAGACCTGGGCGTTTGCATGTCCGAATGGGAGCGATTGAACTCGGATCTGGAAGTTCTTACTAATTAAGAAAACGCTGATTTATGGAGTGCGGTGGCAAGCCGCCGCGCTCCATAAAGCGAATTCATCCCATATTTCTTCCTGATACGCCGGCGTTACCATGTCAAACATTTTCTAAAACTTTTATGTCGTGTGCCCGAAAAAACCTACGCTTTATACTTTCCTTCCTTCAAGCGCCGCTATCCGTTTTTCAAGCGATGGATGCGTGGAAAAGAGCGAAGATAGTTTGCCGCCGGAAATGCCCATCGCCTTCATGCTTTCCGGTAATGGCAGGTTGGACATGCCGCCAAGACGGCGCAGCGCCGCGGCCATTTTTCGGTGTGATCCAAGATATTCCGCGCTGCCGGCGTCGGCGCGATATTCACGCTGACGTGAAAACCACGCGACAATCATACTGGCGAGGATGCCGAGCACTATCTGACAAACGATCACGGTAATCATGTAACCCACTCCGTTTCCACGCCGCTTTTCATTGCCTGACATTGCGTTGTCAATCACAAATCCGATTACACGCGAGAGGAAAAATACGAATGTGTTCAGTACGCCCTGAATCAACGTCAACGTTACCATATCGCCGTTTGCTACGTGCGCCACCTCGTGCCCGAGCACCGCTTCGATCTCATCGCGTGTCATGCCTTTCATTAGGCCTGTGGATACCGCGACAAGGGCGGCGTTGCGCCGCGCACCGGTAGCGAAGGCGTTTGGCGCGCCTTCATATACGGCGACTTCCGGCATGGCGATTCCCGCCTGATTGGACAGCCGTTCGACCGTGCGCAGCAACCACGTTTCGGTTTCGCCGCCCGGCGCCTGCGGATTGATGACTTTGGCGCGCATAGCGTGTTTCGCCATAAATTTTGACATCATCAGCGAAATCAGCGCCCCGCCGAAGCCGAACACTGCGGACATTGCCAGCAACATTCCCAGGTTTAATCCACTGGCGGTTAGATACTGATTGATTCCGAATATCCCGCAAATCACCGACAGCACGACCATGACGGCCATATTGGTAATTAAAAATAAGAAGACTCTTTTCACGAATATTTCTCCTTTAAATTAATCGACATTTCCTTATTTTTCGACAGGATTGGAAATGGCTATTTCGTGGACGCGCCCGTCGACGTTGATGCCTTTTCTTTTCTTTTTGCTCAGATCCATCTGTATCTTGATGACGGTAAATGAAGTAATGTCGCTGAATTCCGCCGGGTTATCGTTTATGGTGACTTTCGCATCGGTGGTGTCCAGAAGGAATTTCTTCTGATCGGGAATACGCGAAACGAGAATTAGATTTTCAGATACTGAAACGGAAAGCAGACGATAGCTCCCCGATTCCAACGCCCGGGCCGGGATGCAAAATACGGACATCAAGATGCAGAGTGTAGCAATAATGACACTCAGGAAACGCGGAGTAATTCGCTTTATGGAGTGCGGTGGCTTGCCGCCGCTTTTGGCGCGGGAATTTGCTGCCGTGCCAGCCATGCAGGAACCGTTGTCGTTACAAGCAACATAGGCGTACAACGTGATGTGGTTATCGTAACGTTGTTGAATGCGGCGGCTTGCCGCCGCTATGAAAGCGGGAGCAAGCTCCCGCACTCCATAAATCAGCATCGTATTAAGGTGAAAAATTCTTTTACGTTTCATGTTTTACGACACCTCATCATTATTTCAGCATCTCACGACCACTAGCCACTAGCCACTAGCCACTAGCCACTAGCCACTAGCCACTAGCCACTAGCCACTAGCCACTATTTTGACGCCGGCGGCGCGTTTCAGGTTCATGAATACAAAGAATATCATATAAATAAAAAGCATCACTGTGTTATGTATATAACTTGGTTATGCGAAGGATTTCGACATTTCTGCTTTTCTGTATGATGGCAGTCCCCGCATTTGCCGATGAACCTTTGAAACTGCTGATTTTTCCACTGAGCGGTTCCGCGGAGGGAGTAGGCGCTTGGGTTGGGGAGGGAATCGCCCTATCTCTGTCCGGGCAACTCGCTGAAGCCGAAATACGCCCTTTCTCGCATGGAGAAACGGAAGATCTGTTCATGGAAAACGGCCTTCCTCAAGGTGTGACGTTGAGCCGGGGCAGCATGATTTTCGTCGCGGAACAGGCGGCGGCGGATTTCGTCGTCATGGGAAGCTACGCGGAAAACGAAGGCGGCCTGAAGCTTTCCGGCCGCCTGCTGGACATGAAAACCATGAAACAGGGAAGCGAGTACAATGTTTCGGGAAGTCCGGCGACTTTGCCCGATATGGAAAACGAACTCGCCTGGATGATTTATTCCGATATCGCGCGGACTTCCGCGGTTTCCCGTGATCAATTCCGCGAACGCATGCGCCGGATTCCCAATTCCGCCTATGCCGCTTACGTTGAGAGTCTCGATGTTTTCGATGAGAGTCAGAAGCTGCAATTGCTGGAAAAAGCTGTAAAGGAATACGCGGATTTCGCGGAGGCGCGTTTTCGAATAGGGCTGATTTTATACCAGAAAAAGGATTATGCGCGCGCCCTGCCGCACATGGAATATGGCCGAAAACTTCAGAACGAGCGGCTTAAAAGTGAATTCATGATTGGAACATGCCGCCTGCAGCTTGACGAAACAAAACAGGCGATCGAAGAATACACGCGGCTCCTTTCCGCGACCCGCCATGCGGCGGCGCTTAACAATCTGGCGATCGCGCATGTCCGAAGCGGCGATAACGTTCAGGCACTCCGCGTGCTGACGGATGCCCGTGAGCAGGAGCGCGATAATCCTTCCATTGCAATAAATCTGATCATCGCGCGTTATCTTGCCGGCAACGCTCCGTCGGCGATTGAAGCCGTCGAAGAGACCCTTTCCGCCTATCCCGGAAACGGTATGCTTTATTTCCTGTCGTCGTTCCTGATGGGGGAAGCGGGAAACAAAACGAGGGCTTCGGAGGACGAGGCACGAGCTGCGCGATTCGGCATTGACGTCGATGGGCTGTTACGTGAAAAACCGCAGACATGGATGCGCGTCATCCTGAACTGGACAAACGAAGAATGATAAAACGCAGGCGCTGACGCTTGACAAATCTGTGCGTCCCGCATAAACTTGCCGCCTGTAAATAAGCCGAAGTGGCGGAATTGGCAGACGCGCTAGGTTCAGGGTCTAGTGAGCTTAAGCTCGTAGGGGTTCGACTCCCCTCTTCGGCACCAAAATCTCTTTCACCTCTTCTGAATTGCCGCCTGCCACTCGCGAACCCGCGCGATGTCCTCCGTATTTAGGAAACGGAAATTGTATCTGTTATTTCGGGAATTCCTGAATGACAGAGTGTTGCCTTCAATTCTAAAGTCCTGCATGCCCCTGTAAGCTTCATAGAAACTGTGATCGCTTTCCACCGCCCGGAATTCCATTCCTTCCGCGCTGAAGTAAAGCGCACCGCGGCAGCTTGAAAGCGTATGCCTGTGTTCAACGTAAACGGCCTGCCTTGACATTTCATCGACGCGGGCGCGTTCCCTCAGATCCCTGATGATTGCATCAAGGCTTTCCGGTGTGTACCTATCGGCTCCACCGAGTTCTTTAGCCTTCAGGAAATGCTCCTCGGCCGCCTTGAAGTTTTTATTGTGATTGTAAAGTACTCCGACGTTCAAATGCGCCAGAACATGTTTGGAGTTCAGTTCCAGACATTTCTCAAAATTTGCGATAGCAGTGTCCGTCTGTTCCATATCCTGATAATTCGCGCCTATGTAAAACCAGGCTTCATCGCTTTTCGGTTCAAGCTTCAGATACTCGTGCCATGCGGCGATGGATTTTTCGTATTCGCGTGAGCTGTAAAGATCCAGCGCGGACTGGCGCAGCGCGGTAATTTTCTGCCGCGACAATTGTTCCGTTTTCGCGGTTTGTTCAAGCTTTGCCGCCTCCTCAATTTTTGCGTTCAATTCCGTCAGACGGGTTTTGCTGTACTTGTCATCGGGAAAATGCTGCAGGAGTCGCTGGAAATCGGCGCGCGCGCCCGCCAGGTCCTGTGCCGCGATTTTCGCGTCGCCGCGATCCTGCAACTGTTGCAGGAGCCGCGTGAGGGCCGTGCGGGCGTAAGCGTTGTTTTTGTCGATGCGCTGAATACTTCTTATGGTGTCAAGCGCGTTGTCTTTGTCCGGCGGCGTCAGGCTGCCGACTTTCATGGCTGCTTCTGCGCGCACCCGCCAATTTTCAATGAGCGCCTCCCTGTCCTTGGCGCTTGCGGCGCTACGGTCGGCGATATCCGCCAGGAGTTCCGTTATGGATTCATCGTCAGGGTATAAAAGCGCGAGCCTTTCATATTGTTTCGCTGATTCCGTCCAGTTTTCGCGGGCGTAGGCCAGTTCCGCCTGCCGCCGCACCGAATCGGCGACCTGATCTCTGGCTGTAAGGGCTTCGCCGTCGGTCGGATCGATGGCCAGAATTTTTTCCGCGAAATAAAGGACGTTGTAGTCCTCGGGAGGAGGCAAAAGAATGTTTTCCTTTTGGGCGCTTTTCAGCTTTTCGCTAAAGTCCGCGATTTCGGCGAGCTGTTCGTCGCTCAACTGAGGCACGAACGGAGAAAGTGTCAAACGCAGCGTTTCTTCCGCGTATGGAGCTACCACGACCTGTTGAACGAGGTCGTCGTACCCCTCTTTCCTGACACGTATCTCATGCCCGCCGCTTACAATTTTGGGAATATTCAGCGGCGAGGCGCCGCGAGGCTTGCCGTCCACGTAAACCAGGGCTTCGTCCGGCGTGGTTCTTATCGTCAGCGTGCCGTATTTCGGTTTTAGGTACTGGTACAGAAATGCGGCGGTGAATCCTGTAACGGCGAATACGGCCAGGATCAGCAATCCAACTATAAGGGTGCGTATTCGTATTTGCGAGGGCGGCTTCTCGCCCGGATCTTTCTCCGGATCCCCGGCCAGGGTGGTTCCATGAACCGGACAATATTGAAATTCATCCGGATATAATTTGCCGCATTCTGGACATGCTTTCATAAAAAAACCAGATTTTATCGGAAAACCCTGGCGAAAACGGCATCCACGTTCCGCAGCTGTTTTTCCGGATTGACCACGGAGCGAATTTCCTCAGGGGTCATGACTTTTGTTATGTCGGGATCTTCCTCAAGCGTACCAAGGAAATCTCTATCTTCGTAATTTTCATCCCATACTTTCATGGCGCATCGCTGAACCCAGCTATACGCGTCTTCACGCAGAACGCCTTTCCGCGTTAGATCAAGCAGTAATTGCCCGGAATAAACGAGCCCACGACTCAATTTTATATTTTCCAACATTCGGTCGGGATGCACAACCAGCCGAGAAATAATTTTCGTCATGGCGCGGAGCATGTAACAGAGTAAAGAAGTCGCGTCCGGCAGGATTACGCGTTCGGCCGAGGAATGGGAAATGTCGCGTTCATGCCAAAGAGCGACGTTTTCAAGGGCCGTCAGCGCGTAGCCGCGAAGAAGACGGGATAAACCGGAAATCTGCTCGCATTTCACCGGATTGCGTTTATGCGGCATCGCGGAAGATCCCTTTTGTCCGGAGGCGAAAGGTTCTTCCGCCTCGCGCACTTCCGTTCTCTGCAAATGCCTGATTTCCGTCGCAAATTTATCGAGCGAACTTCCGACGATGGCGATTGCGGTGATGTATTCGGCGTGCCGGTCGCGCTGCAAAGTCTGCGTGGAAACAGGCGCTGGAGTCAGTCCCATGCGTTCGCAGACTTCGGCCTCGATATCCGGGTCAAGATGCGCGAATGTGCCGACGGCACCGGAGAGTTTGCCGACGGAAACGCCTGCCGCCGCTCGCTCCATACGTTCGCGGTTGCGGCGCATTTCGTCGTACCAGACCGCCAGTTTGAGGCCGAAAGTTGTGATTTCGGCGTGTATGCCGTGCGTCCGCCCAATCATAATGGTACGGCGGTGTTCCTCCGCCCGTTTTCGAATCGCCGCGCCGAGTTCGTCGAAGGTCGTCAGAATGATTTCGCTTGCCTGCCGGAGCTGTAAACCGCGCGCGGTGTCTACAACGTCCGTGGATGTTAGGCCCCAGTGAATATAGCGGGAATCCGGGCCGACGAATTCGGCGACGCTGGTCGTAAAGGCGATCAGGTCGTGATGCGTGACGCTTTCAATTTCCTTTATTCTTGCGACGGAAAAATCGGCCTTTTCCTCTATGGTTTTAAGGGATTCTTCCGGTATCCAGCCCCTTCGGGCCAGCGCGCGGCAGGTTTCAAGTTCCACGCGCAGCCAGCAGCGAAACGTATTTTCTTCCGACCATATTCGCGCCATATCTTCGGGCATGTAACGATCAATCATACCGGTTCCTTTAATAACAGTACGTTTCGCTGATTTTATTCGGGTAGGCAAGTTCGATTTTCGTTTGCCCGCGGCCGAGGCCGGATCGTTCTCCCAAAGCTTCGCGGGCTTTGATAAGAGCCACGTCGGGATTGTTGTTTTGCCTGCTCAGATGCGCCAGCACCACATGCGCTGCCGTTCCGTCAAAATCACCGGCGAGAAATTCGGCCACCGCTTTGTTGGAAAGATGGCCGCTGCGGCTGCTGATGCGTTGTTTGAGCGCCCATGGGTAAGGCCCCAATTTCAGCAGATCGTCGTCGTAATTGGATTCCAGTATGATACCCGCGCAGCCTTTCAGGCGTTCGATAACTAGGTTCGACATGAAACCAAGATCCATGGCGACACCTATGCGAACGCCGTTCTTTTCCAGAACGAAACCCATGGGATCGACCGCGTCGTGCGGCACGGAAAAACTGGTAACGGAGACGCCTCCTATTTCGAAACATTCGCCGGGGGAAATGGCGCGGTGTTTAGACGGATTCACTTTTATGTCGGAAGCGGCAAACGCCTCCGCCGTCATAAATACCGGAATATCGCGCTTTTTAACGAACGTAGTGATGCCGCCGCAATGATCGCCATGATCGTGTGAAACGACAATGGCGGATATCTTTTCAGGTGAAATGCCGTATTCAATCAATCGCCGTTCGATTTGCAGACAGCTCAATCCGGCGTCTATAAGGATATGGGTTTCCCCGTCGCTTACGAGCGTTGAATTGCCCGAACTGCCGCTGCCGAGAACGTTGAAGCATAATCCCATGCGCTACTTGTTCCTGAAAGGCACTGCCTTTATGTCCGCTCCGTCGCCGCCGCTAAGAACCGTCAGAACAAAATGTGACGGATCCAGAATCCTGTCGGCGAGTTCGCATATTTCCCGTTCCGTTACCCTATCTACCTCGGACAGGGTTTCTTCAATGTCATGCAGCCTGCCGTGGTAGATCATTTGCTGCGCAAGGTTGGTCATGCGGCTGCTGGAGCTTTCAAGACCGAGCGTTATCGCTCCCTTAATACATCCTTTCGCCCGCTTCAGCTCTTCGCCCGATACCTGTTCCTGCCGCATTTTCCGTAATTCTTTCAGCGTCAATTCCACTACTTCAGCGGCTGTTTCGTGCGCGGTTCCCGCATAAACCGTCAACGTTCCCGCGTCGCTGTAAGCCGCCAGCATCGAGTAAATCGAATAGGCAAGCCCCCTTTTTTCGCGGATGTTCTGAAAGAGGCGTGAACTTATGCCGCCGCCTAGAATACCGTTAAGCAGGTGAGCGCAGTAACGTTCCCTTGAGCTCATGGGTGGGGCGGTTGTTCCCAGGCAAATATGCGTCTGCTCAAGATGCGCCTTGCGCCGTACCGATCGGCCTGGGCTGAAAACAGGCTGCTCGCGCGCCGTTGTCCGCCTGCCTGTTTCCAGGTCGCCGAAATACTTTTCCGCCAGCCGCTGAATTTTTCGATGCTCGATATTACCGGCGGCGGACACAATGATATTGTCGGCGGTAAAATGCTTTTTGAAAAACTTTTTGACATCTGTGCGTGAGATTGCCGCGACGGTTTTTTTCGTTCCCGCGATCGGCCTGCCCAGCGGATGCCCTTTCCAACAACGTTCCATGTAAAGATCGTGAATCAGTTCCTGCGGCGAATCCTCGATCATACTGATTTCTTCAAAAATTACGTTGCGTTCACGTTCTATTTCCCCGGCTGGAAAAGCCGGATTAAGAACGATGTCCGCCAGTAGATCGAAGGCCATGGGTAGATGCTCGTCAAGCACCCGCGCGTAAAATCCTATGTATTCTTTTTCGGTAAATGCGTTGAGCTGTCCACCGACGGCATCGATTGCTATGGCTATCTCCTCGGTGGAGCGCGTGGCGGTACCCTTGAAAAGCAGGTGTTCGAGAAAATGGGAGATGCCTGAAAGACGCGGGTCTTCAAAACGCGAGCCGCATTTAATCCAGACGCCCAGTGAAACCGACCTGAGGTGTGGCATTGCCTCGGAAAGAACCACGAGGCCGTTTTTCATTTCCTTTTTTTTTATATCCATGTGCATAACGATGTTTTGTACCACAACGTCCGGTATTCGGAAAGCTGTAAGATATACCGAAATCTTTTCGTAGATTCATAATGGTTTTCTTTGGATGGTGTTGAATAGGTTTGCTATGCGCGTCTTGTGTTGGAAAAACCAGCGCTGATCGTGGTAAAACTGAACGCGGTGCAGTAAAACACCCGCCCTTGTAGTTTCTTCAAAAATGACTCGCCCTGTTCTTGCGTCCCACGACAGGCTGATTGCTCTCCTGTGTTTATCCAATATATTGATTTCACCGCAGGAATTTGTAAAATATATAATTTTCGCCATATATCGAATACATTCGGTTGTGCCGTATTAACGATATTACCCCCGTCGATTCGGCTATTAGGGAAACGCTGATTAAATGACTATAAACAGATTTATTCGCACCGTATGCCTGCTGGCGGCCGCCATGTTGCTGACAGGCTCTCTGACAGGCTGCCGAAAATTCGCGTCTGAGCAAACAATATCCGCAGTTGAATATGCATCATATCGTGACATTCCCGGCGTGACTGAAGAAGAAATCGCCGTGATCGAAGCGTTTCGCTCCTCCGGCCGCGAGTTTTCATACGGTATTCTGGATTCTACCGAAGTATTCCTGAAGAACGACGGCGAGCGTGACGGGTTTGCCGTTTTATTCTGCGATCTCTTGTCCAAACTGTTCGGAATTCCGTTTAAATATAAGATTTACGGATGGACTGAACTGATAAACGATCTTGAGAACATGTCGCTTGATTTTACCGGCGAGACGACGCCGACCGAAGTGCGGCAGGGATCAATGGATCAATTGTTCAACGTAGACGGCGAAATGGTGCCGGGCAAGGGATACATGATGTCCGTTCCCATTGCCGAGCGTATGTTCCGCGTTTTTACGAGAGCCGACTCTTCCATACACCGGGAAACCGATTTGGCGGGGTTGACGATAGGCTTTTTGGAAGGCACCACAACTGAACATGATATCAAACAGTCGTACCGTATCAAATTTAACGCGGTGGAAATCATCGTGCCGGAGGACGCGGGAGACGATGTGGACGACTACGATATTGCGGTGCGTATGCTGGAACGAGGCGAAATAGACGCTTTTGTGGAAGAAGCTACGGCGGATTCCGCGTTTATCAAGTACAACCAGGACAAAGAAACCATACGCTCAATGATTTTTTTCAAGATGGTACATTCGCCCGTTTCGCTGACTACGGTAAATCCCGAGCTGGCGGCTATAATATCCGTAGTCGACAAGTACATAGAAGCTGGCGGCTCATACAGGCTGTACGACCTGTACACAGAGGGCGATTTCAGATATTCAAAGCACAAACTTTATAACTCGTTTACACCCGAAGAAAAAGCATACCTGGAGGATCTCGAAAAGCGCGGGGCTGCCGTGAGACTGGCATGTGAACATGATAATTACCCGGTCGACTTCTATAACGAAACGGACGGGATGTTCGAAGGTATCGCTCTGGATGTGCTGGCTGAAATAAGCAGATTTACCGGTCTGCGGTTTGACACGGCCGTTTCAAAAGACGTTTCATGGGCGGAGATATATGAAAAATTTACGCATGGTGAAATCGACATGGTCGCGCAGCTTTTGTATTCGGAGCAGAGGGGCGAAAATTTTCTTTGGACCTCGGTCCCATACGCAAGTACGTCTTATGTCTTAATGTCGAGGTCGGATTTCCCGTTTTTAGCGCTCCATCAGGTCGCCAGGATGTCTGTCGGGGTTATTAAGGCATCGGGAAAAGTTGACATGTACCGCGAGATGTTTCCCGCAAATAACAATCTGGTGGAATATGATACGCAGTTCCAGACTCTGGATGCGCTGGAGCGCGGTGAGATCGATCTTCTGATGGCCTCGGAATACAACCTGCTTGCCGAAACCAATTACCGTGAAAGATCCGGGCTTATGATAAACATCAAGCTGGATCAGCCGATGGAATCATATTTCGGTTTTCCAAAAAAAATGTCGGTATTACGTTCAATAATCGACAAGGCGCAGATGTATGTGGATACAGGGATCATTGAAATGAGCTGGACGGGGCGGCAATTCGACTACTCCAAAAAGCTTGCGGCGGAACGCACTTTGTATATGACGATTTTTATCGCCCTGATGGCGCTTGTGATTATCGTGATGATGTTCGTGCTGATGAAGAATGTGAAGCTCAGCCGTAAACTGAAGGACATGGCGCGTAACGACGCGTTGACGAACATCTATAACAGGCGCTATTTCATGGAGATCGCCGAAATACAAGCCGCAAAATCGGAAAGAACCGGCAATGACAGTTTTATTATTATTTTCGATCTGGATCATTTTAAGTTGGTAAACGACACACACGGCCATCAGGCCGGTGACAAGGTGCTGAAGGATACGAGTCAAAGGGTCGCAAAAATGATCCGCCCCTATGATACTTTTGCGCGGTACGGCGGCGAGGAGTTTGTAATCCTCATGGCCGACGTCGGCAAAAAAGAAGACGTGATATGCGCCACGGAGCGAATCAGGATGGAAATCTGCAAAGCGCCGGTGGAATTTGAAGGCAAGGAGATACCGGTGTCCGCAAGCTTTGGTATAGCATACGCCGCCCCGAAAAATAATACCAGCACTGCGATCAAATATTCGGACGAGGCTCTGTATAAGGCAAAAGAAGCCGGGCGCAACAGGGTGGTTTTCAATGATAGCGGTGAATCCGACGCGGATATCACGAATGAACACGAATAAATCAATTCGTGTTCATTCGTGATTTTATTTGCCGCTAACCTTCATCGGTGTCTGAATCCCGAAAATCCGCGAGATAATCGTATTCGGAATCGTCGTCGTCTTCTTCTTCGCCGAAGATCTGTCCTCCTCCTCGTTCCCGGATGGGCCCCTTGCGACCCGCCATTTCGCTCTTGGCGCCATACTGTGTCTTTCGTTTATGCGCCGGCTTGGCGTCTGCGCCGAAATTACGCCGCCGGCTTTCAGCGCGGGCGTTTTTGGCGTTATCCATCATGTCCGGAGTAAATTCCGGAGTTCCTAAAGAGGGTTTGGGCAGCCTGGGCGCGGGCGTAAAATTCGAACGCTGTGCCGGACGCAGTGTGCCGCCGCCGGATTTTTCACGGGCGCGAGCCTCATTGATAGTGACATTTCGTCCCTTGAACGGCTGATTGTTCAGCTTGCTGCTTGCTTCAGCGGCTTGACCCGGGTCGCTGAATTCCACGAAGGCGAAACCCCTTCGTTTTCCAGTCTCCCTATCAACGGGAATTATGACGGCCGCGACGGTGCCGACCGGCGAAAAGAAATCCCTGAGTTCCGTTTCAGTCGCATCGTAGGGTAGATTACCTACAAACAAACGTACAGACATTGTTATTCCTTGTAAGCCTCCAATAAACCCTTATCCCGCGCGGACATTTAAACAGCGCTTCCTTTTCCGGTGGAAAATATGTTTTTAATTTCATGCGTGAGGATTCGGGGACATTGTCATTTAATAGATTTACGCTGAAAATCTTTTTCTTATCATTGGCAAAAACGGTAAAACCGGAAATCCATATACTCCTAAAATCAGCTTATTTGAAAACTATACAGAATAATCGTCATAAAGAAAAGAAATTGTTATTTTTTTCTATGAATATGTATCTAAAAGCAGTTTATGGAATGCGCCGTAATCAGCCTGAAGGGTTAGGTAATGTTCAGGTTTTGTTTCCGGAGCGGTGAGACTCTGCGGCGCCTCCGGTGAAAATCCGAGCAGTTTTTCGATTTCTTCCGGGAACTTGGCCGGGTGCGCCGTTTCCACTGAAACAGCCGTCGTCGTCGAGGAAGTTTCCCGCAGGTAGCGTTCAAGACCCAACCAGCCGACGGCCCCGTGTGGTTCCAGAAGCAGTTTATATTCCCGCCATGCTTTTTGAATCGTTTCACGGGTTTCCGCGTCCGTGACGCTGGTAGTCCACAATTCTTCGCTCATTCGTTCCATGTCGGGTTTTTGCAGCAGTGCCCCTGATTCGTCCAGCCGGCCGTCAAAAAGGGCGATTACGCGGGCGAAGTTGCTGGGATGCCCGACATTCATGGCGTTTGAAAGGCACGCCATTGATGGAACGATTTTGTGATATTCGGTTGTTACCATGAAACGCGGAACTTCGTCGTTTTCGTTGGTGGCGATTACAAGTTTTTCAAGCGGCAGACCCATACGCGAGGCGAGCAGCGCGCCCATCATGTTGCCGAAATTTCCCGACGGCACGGAAAAGACGATGGGCTTTTCTCCTTTGGTCAGCCGGACGGCCGCGTAAACGTAATAGACAATCTGCGGCAAAAGGCGGCCTATGTTGATGGAATTGGCGGAAGTCAGTTCGATGCCGCTCAGGGTTTTATCCGCGAATGCCCGCTTGACCAGCGCCTGGCAGTCGTCGAATTTCCCTTCGACGCCGACTGCGGTAATGTTATCTCCGAGCGTCGTCATCTGCTTGCGCTGCCGCGCGCTTACTTCGGCCGGCGGAAAAAGGATCATAACCTCGATGTTCGGAATTTTGTAAAAAGCGTTTGCTATGGCGCTGCCGGTGTCGCCGCTGGTTGCGGTCAGAATCACGAGCCGCCCGCCCGCGTCCGCAACGTTCCGGCGCAGCGTTCCGAACATGCGTCCCATCATGAGTCCTGCAAAATCCTTGAAAGACGCGGTGGGGCCGCGGTCAAGGCGCATTACATGTCTTTGCGCGTCCGCACGTTCCAGAGGCACGTCGAAAACGTAGGCGCTCCGGCACATTTCCGCGAGTTCGTTCCTTTCAAACGTTCCAGCCGTAAATTTTTCAAGGACGGCGGCGGCGATCTCCGGATAGGATTTATCATGAAGCGACGCAAGCTCTCCCGGCGCGAAACATGGAATTTTCACCGGAAGATAAAGCCCTTTGTCGGGAGCCTGGCCGCGCAAAAGCGCTTCCGCCAGTTTTACTTCCGGCGCCTGCCGGTTGGTGCTTGCGTATGACATCGAATCCATCTTACTTTTCTCCTTGCTAGTATCTCTTATTGTCGCCTTCCTTTTCACCACGCCCCAGCCGCGCGTCAATCACCGCTGGCCGCCCGGCACGTACTGCCGCCAGCGCCTCTTGCAATGCGGGCATGACTTCTTCAGCCGTTTCCACGGCACGGCCGTATGCCCCCGCTCCGCGGGAAATCATGGCATAGTCGGGCTGAAACTCAATGCCGGCCTCGCGCGCGTATTCTTCGGTGAATTCGCCTTCGCCCAGCATGGCCTGCTGTGAGCCGCGCACCACGCCATAACCTTGGTTATTGCAAATCACGGCAAGGAAAGGAAATTGATATTGCCTGGAAGTCCATAATGCGGATGTCGGACAACCCCAGACGAAGCCGCCGTCTGTCATTATAGCCGCTACCAGCTTGCCGGGTGCCGCCGCAGCAGCTCCCAGGGCGGCTCCCGGCGCCCAACCGATAGCCCCGGAAGGACAGCCGAACCAGGTTCCCGATTGCCTGCGCACAATTTGTTCGGTAACTGAAGCACAGTGGCTGAGGGTGTGATTTACGAAAATAGCGTCGTCGCCGATGAGTTTATTTATACACCAGCACAGATAGTCCGGGGAGATCGGCGATCCCTTGTCGCGTACCCGCGCAGTTTCATACCAGCCCCGGCGAATCTCGTTGTTCCGGGCCTCAATACGCTGCGAACGCTCCTGTAGTTCCCGTTTCTTTTCAGGCGTTATTTTCTCCCGTAACAATTTTTCCAACGCCGGGATTGCTTTGCGGGCGTCGGCTTTTATGAAAATATCCGCTCCGCGTTCCCACAGCAGCCTGCCCTGGGTCAAAGGATCAATATCAATATGCAGAATCCTGGCTTCCGGACGAGGAAGCGGGGCGCTGCTTACGTATGGCATGGCGTAGTCTATGGCTAAAATTACATCGGCCTCATCGTAACCCGCGTCCTGCTTGCGGCTGCCGCCGATCTGCTCGATACCCATGCACAGAGGATGGTCGCTCGGAAAATTCATCCAGCTATAGCCGGTGAGTACGGAAGCTCCGAGCATCTCAGCCAGTTTCACCAGCGCAGCCACGTTCTCGGGATAACGCCCGGCATTCCCGCTAACCAGAAGGGGATTTTTAGATTCAAGGAGGATGTCGGCCATTTCCGCCAATGCCGAGGGATCAAACGTCGGCAAGGCGGGAATCTCGGCCGGCGTCACCGGCGTCGCCGGTTTTTCAATTTTCTTATAGAGATATGCCATGGGGAAAGACAGGTAAACCGGCCCCGTGGGTTCGGTGCAGGCAACCTGGAAGGCTTCCTTCAGGACTTCGTGAAAATCTTCGTCGCCCTGCAGGCAACGCTCGTATTTCACGTTGTTCCGCAAAATGCTTCCCTGGTCGTAGGGTTGACCGTTCCAAAGTGTGCGCCGTACATCGATCTCCTGCCAGGCTGCCATAATTACCACGGGAATCCGCCCCCATTGCAGGTTCTGCATATTTCCGCCCAATTGCAAAGTGCCCAGTTCGGAATGTACCAGCACCACCTGCGGCTTGCCGCTGACCATATAACTTCCGTAGGCCGCCGCGATGGTCACCGCTTCATCCAGGCATAGCACCAGTTGAGGCGCTTTTTTGCGGGCTACCCGTGCCGAAGCCACGACGGACTGCAATTCAATAAATTCACCGCCGGGATTAATGAAGAATTTATCTACCCCATGCGCGTTCAATACGTCAATAAAGGCTTCACCGCTTTTGTACCCGGTCATTTCATTCTTCCCCCTTTTTTATCGGCACTATATTAATCAGCATTTTCTTAAAGCGCTGATTATATCCACCATTATACTCCCTGACGCCGCCGGCTAACATTTATTAACCACAAAGAACACAAAGGGCGCGCAAGGAACACAAAGAAAAGCGAAGCATGGGGCGTTACATTCCTTTTCCGTTTCTTGTGTCCTTTGTGTATTCCGTTGTGCCCTTTGTGGTTATATCCCAAAATCAATATTATATCAGCAGAAAGCACGTTTTATAAAAATTCAATTGCGTTGAGATTGATTATGATCTTTGACATAATTTGCGTCGTCCCTAAGTAGAATTTCCGGACCGGGGAATTACTATTAAATAGTCCAATGGAGGAAAGTGTATGAAATTGTACAAATCTGCGGCAGTAATTGCGGCGTTGTGCATCGGCCTGTTTTTCGGTTATTCAACCGTAAACAACCAGGCCGTCGCGCAGAATAACACGGCGGGAAAAATCACGGTGCTGAATCCGCTCGGCAACCCACCGCCGATCAAACTGAAAAATATGGCGCCCCGCCTCAGTACGCTCGAAGGTAAAACCATTTACCTCGTCGACGACGGATACATAGGCGGAGACAATCTTCTGTATGAAATCCAGGAATGGTTCAAGGAAAACCATCCCAAAACCACGACCCTTTACAAAAGGAAAGGCGGCGGCGGATTTGAGGCGGAGGACCCGGCTCTCTGGGCGGAAATGAAGGAAAAAGCGGACGGCATCATCATTGCATTAGGTCATTGAAGCCAGTGTGCGCCGGCAGTTGTCGGCCACGCCATCACTTTTGAAACGACCTTGGGCATCCCTGCGATCCCGATCGTCCTGTCCGAGTTCTACGAACAGGAAACCGAAAAAGCGCTCAATGAAGGACTTCCCGGGTTGCGAACCCAATGGATTCGCGGTCCGGTCTGGGCGAAAACACGCCCGGAATTGAAACGCGACGTAATCAACGGCAGAAACCCGATTACTGGACAGCCTGTGATGCAGGAAATCGTGGAAAAGTTTACCAAGCCGCTTACGGATGCAGAAAAACGTACGGGCGAAATCATTCGTGACAGGGGCCCCGCGACATTTACGGACACGGAGGCGAATCTCCGTAAAATGTTTGAAGAAAAACGCTGGACGGATTTCCTTCCCATCGTGCTGCCCACACAGGAACTTGTAAATGAAATGTTGAACAACACCAGCCGCGATCCTGATGAAATCGTCGGTAAAATGTCGCCCACGAATACGGGCAATTATTTTGAATACTGGACGTTTACCGTACGCGATGTCGCGGTCAACGCCGTAATGGCGGGCGCCAAACCGGAATATTTCCCGTTATTACTGGCTGTCGCCTCGACGGGAAAAGAATCAATGTCCGTATCCGATAATTCATTCGTGGCCGCGCTACTCATCAACGGCTCCATTCGTAGCGAACTCGGCATCAATTATACGGTTGGCGCGATGGGGCCCTATGCCCACGCCAATACAACGATCGGCCGGGCCTGGACGTTGATATCCATCAATCTCGGGAACTGCGGAAAAGTAGGTACTACCTATATGGGCGTTGTCGGCAATCCAATGAATCTGATCAATATCGTGCTTGGCGAAAACGAGGAGGAATCCCCATGGGAACCGTTCTCCGTCCGGAAAGGATATAGAAAAAATGAAAACGTCGTCAGCCTGTTCGAAGGCTGGGGTGTGTTATCCGCTGCAAACTGGAGATCAGCGTCCTGGGGCAGCGTGATGAATTACCCTGGAATCATAAAGAGTATCTTCGATCAGCAGGGATCGCTGTTTGGTGCGACCGCCATCCTGAGCCCGCCTATTGCCAATTTCGTCAGGGACGCGGGCTATAGTACGGTTGAGGAATTTGAGAAATTCCTTGCCACGCCGGCTCCGAAGGGCCCGGCGCCTGACGCTAAAGCGCCTGCGGGCGCCCAGGCAAAAGGCCCTGCGCCAGGCGCTAAAGCACCAGCGGGTGCGGCGGCGAAAGGCCCTGCGCCCAAAGCGATGGCTCCCAATATGTCGATTATTGTGTCCGGTGGAACAAACAATAATTACTACAGCATCGGAGGTCTGCGTTATTTGCAGAGTGTTCAGATCGACAATTGGCGTTAAGCCATATACATAAGAGGTAATGGCAAAACCATAGGTTTTGTCATTACCTCTTACGGTGTTCTCCAGGGAGAATATGCAATGAAATATAAACATGGCCTGCTTATTTTTGCTGCAATATTGGCAATTGCACTGTTTCCAGGACGGTTGTGGCCGCAGGAATCTAAAATCACAGTTCTAAGCCCTGTCGGACAACCGCCTCCGATAGAACGTATTCCGATGGCTCCACGCATCGACAATCTGGAAGGCAAGACCATATACATCGTCGATACCGGATTTACCGATACACACCAGTTCTTTACAGAAATGCAGAAGCTGCTCGCAGAACGATATCCCAAAACAAAATGGGAAATCCGTATAAAAACCGGAACATATTTTGACGATGATCCCAAGCTGTGGGCTGAAATCAAGGAAAAGGGACATGGCATGATAATGGGGATAGGGCATTGAAGCTCCTGTTCGCCGGCGGTCGTCGGCCACTCTCTGACCGTTGAAAAACTTGGAATCCCTACTGCCCCGATTGCTACCAGGACTTTTGAGGATCTGGTTAAACCCTACGCTTTCAAAAAGGGTATGCCGGGTTTCCGTTTCACCTTTGTTCCGCATCCCATCACGGGAATCCCCGCCGCGCTCTGCAAAAAATACCTTGAAGGGAACGATCCCATTACCGGAAAGCCCATACTGGGGGAAATCATTGACGCCATCACCCGGCCTTTGAGTGCCGAAGACGGCAGTACGGGTACTATCGAACGGCCGACGCCTCGCCTTGTTTCGCCGGATACCGAGGCAAACCTGCATCGTATTTTTCTGGAAAATGAATGGACGGACGGTTTGCCTATCGTGCTGCCCACCGAAGACCGCGTCCGGGAAATGCTAAAGGGTACCAGCCGCGAGCCTGGAGATCATGTAGGAAAAATGCAGGCGTCTTCTCCGCATGAAGCCTGGAGCTACAACGTTGAACAGGTAGCGGTGAACGCCGTTATGGCCGGCGCAAAACCGGAGCATCTGCCGGTCATTCTGGCGCTTGCGTCCACGGGAGAACCCGCGCTTTACACTTCGACCACTTCGTTCGCGCGTATGGTCGTGATCAACGGCCCTATTCGCAATGAAATTAAAATGAATTCCGGTATCGGCGCGCTCGGGCCCTTCAACCACGCGAACGCCGTGATAGGCCGGGCATGGACGCTGCTGTCCCTCAACCTTGGCGCCGCGGGAAAGCCCGGAGAGATATACATGGGCAGTCAGGGTAATAATTACAACTATAACAACCTATGCATGGCGGAAAACGAGGAGGAGCTGCCAGAGGGCTGGGATCCTTTTCACGTCCAGAAGGGGTTCAAGGCTTCGGAAAGCGTTGTAAGCACGTTCAACGGCTGGAGTTTTACTCATCCCGATCAGAGTTTCGGCAAACCCTTTCACGAACAGATTCCTTTCTGGTTGAAATTTATCAGCCCCTTTTCTCCGGCAACGCTGCTACTGGATCCGACAATTATAAAGCAGTTGAAAGAAAACGAGGGTTTTGATAGTAAAGAACAGTTGATCGACTGGATTCACAAAAATTCCCTTGTTACGGTCGGCGCCTGGCTGGATGATTTTTACGCCGTGCAGAATTTCGTACTGCCTTACGGCAGGCAGGGGCAGGAACCTTACGCCTCATGGATGAAGTTGCCGAAGGATGCGAAGATTCCGCAGATCGCCAGTCCCGGCAATATCAATATTCTGTCGCTGGGCGGCGGAACCAATTACTTCTGGCAGGCAGGCGATTTCGGTCATCTGACCAGCGCCTCGATAGATAAATGGCGGTGATTTAGCGGCTAGTGACGAGCGGCTAGAAAATATGCCAAGGAGTTGTTCACATATAAAGTTTACATGTCGTTAATTTTACAGGCAATTGAACCGGAAAATTCAGATGATGTGCAAACTTTATTAATAGGACTACTCCTGATCACCAGCCACTAGCCATAAGCAATAAAAACTATGCGTGTAATATCTGGAAAATATCGCGGTCGGCGTCTGAAAGGGCCTGAAGGACTTGAAATGCGTCCGACCGGCGACCGGCTTAAGGAAAGCCTGTTTGGAATTTTATCTCCGGTTCTGCCGGACGCCGTGGTGCTGGACTGTTTCAGTTGCACGGGATCCATAGGCATTGAAGCGCTGAGCCGAGGCGCGCGCCAGGTCGTTTTTATTGAAATTTCAAACGCGGGCTGCAAGCTGATTCGTGAAAATCTGAAACTTTGCGGAATTGCGTCCGGCGCACGCGTAATCAGGGAAGACGTGTTCGGTGCGCTGCGGGCACTTGGACGCGAAGGATTTCAGGCGGATGTAATCTTTTTTGATCCGCCGTACGATTTCCAGCCCTACAAAGACCTGCTGGAAATAGTTTTCAACCGAGGGTTGATTTCCACGCCGGCCCACGTAGTTGTTGAACACCAGCGTAAGGCCGTGCTGCCGGAAGAAGGGAGCGGCTATCGGCGGACGCGCGTCACCCGCCAGGGCGACCACTGTCTAAGTTTTTATTCCGAATACGCGGGTTAAGACGACGGTTGTGTGCGTATATCACAATGGACGGCATTAGGGAAACACTGATTAATTGTTTGCGCGGGCGAATCGCTGCGTTGCGCGGTGCTCGTAACCTCAACATATTTCTATATATGCTTCGGTTCCTGCGCTCCGTGCGCCTTGCGCTTCATCCCGCACA
>Ga0082212_10001580_pt1 | contig 33581 bp, 25 predicted proteins | sample TergutNt197P3_FD_71548 | JGI IMG/M metagenome (GOLD analysis project Ga0082212, IMG submission 71548) | Neocapritermes taracua P3 segment gut microbial communities from Petit-Saut dam, French Guiana - Nt197 P3 | ecosystem: Host-associated > Arthropoda: Insects > Digestive system > Gut ... | reverse complement strand
CAGGTTTGATGCATCTTGGACACCGGCAAAATAAAATGTCGGAGCAAGCCGCATAAGGCGTTGACCGAAAGTGCAGGGGGGGCTGACGTCGTGGAACGCGCTGAACGCTTTTTTAATACAGCCGGGCCAATGAAACCGGAGATAAACTACTGCATTGACCCGTTGACCCGTGTCGACTGGGAAGAAATCCAAAAGTTGATACGCGATATGCGTTACTTCGTCATGCACGCGCCGCGCCAGACAGGCAAGACAAGCACGCTGATGGCAATGATGCGCGTTTTGAACGAAGAAGGGCGCTTTGAATGTGTTTTCACAAACATTGAAGCCGCGCAGGTCACGCGAAACGACGTGAGACAAGGCATCCCCACAGTGTGCGACGCTGTTTCCTCAGCTCTTGCAAAGCATTCGGGACGGGCGGAGTTGAGAAAATGGTATCTCGAAGAAGGAGTGCGGAAACAAGCGCAAAACCAGCTTTTTCAGCTGCTCAGTCATTGGACGGAGACTTCCGATAAGCCGACCGTCTTATTCATCGACGAGATAGACGCCCTTGTGGGCGACACGCTGATATCAGTCCTGCGTCAGCTCCGCGCCGGGTACAACGACCGCCCGGAGGGGTTTCCGCAAAGCATAATACTATGCGGCGTCCGAGATGTGCGCGACTACCGCATCCATCAGGGCGACGGCGAAATTATAACCGGCGGCAGCGCATTTAACATCAAGACAGAGTCGCTGCGGATGGGAAACTTCTCGCGCGAAGAGACAAACGCTCTCTGGTTGCAGCACACGGAGGAAACAGGGCAGGAGTTTGACGAGGTCATATTTCCGGAGCTATGGGAAGACACATATGGGCAGCCGTGGCTTGTCAACGCCCTCGGATACGAAATAACGTGGAAGCTCCGCGCCAACCGTGACCGCAGCCGCAAGATAACGCTGTCGGACTACAGAGAAGCGAGGGAAGAGCTGATCCAGTCCCGTGCCACTCATCTGGACCAGCTTGTCGACAAGCTGGAGGAACCGCGCGTCTATCGCGTGATCAAAGCTATGCTCTCCGGGGAAGAAGGCGGCGTTGAGGGCATGCGCACAGACGACCAGCAGTATGTCGAGGACTTGGGGCTCATCCGCACAAGGCCGTCGCTTGCCATAAGCAACCGCATTTATAAGGAAGTCATCCCCCGCGAGCTTACTTGGATAGCCCAGACGAGAATCCCCAACCAGGAATCTGAATGGTACATCACCCCGGAGCACAGCCTTGACATGCCGAAGCTGCTTGCCGCGTTCCAGCAGTTCTACCGTGAGCACTCCGACTTCTGGGGCGAGGGCTTCATCTACAAGGAAGCCGCGCCGCAGCTTCTGTTGCAGGCGTTCCTGCAGCGCATTGTGAACGGCGGCGGCCATATCAACCGGGAATACGGCCTCGGGCGCAAGCGGACGGACCTGTTCATCGAATGGCCGCTGGACGAGGGGCAAGGCATTCACGGCCCGCTGCAGCGCATCGTAGTCGAAATCAAGCTGCGCAGGGGCCCGCCGCACAGCGACGCTCTTGAGACTGTCATAGCGCAGGGCCTTGAACAGACGGCTGATTACGTCCGCATCGTGGGCGCCTGCGATGCTCACCTGCTGATTTTCGACCGCGACCCGGAAAAGGGCTGGGATGAAAGGATATGGATGCGCGGGGAGCGGTACGTCAATCTGAATATAGACGTCTGGGGCTGTTAACGAATAGGCAAGCAAGGGGACGCTACCCGGCCGAAAATCGGTTATGCAATTTCGCTTTCGAGCTCCGGCTGCGCTGACGCCAGAAGCCTTGCGGCTTCGTCCGGATCCTTGAACCATGCGTCCAGATCTTCCTTTTGCAGAATGACCGGCATCCGGTGATGGACGGGGGAGACGGCGCCGTCGGCGTCCCTTGTCAATATCGTATAGCGGTATACTCCCCTGAATTCCTTGAAACAGCCGCCGAAATAGAGGGCCTTTCCGTCCGACCGCCGAAACCTGTACTTTTTTTTGCTTTTGCTCCATTCATAGAATGCCGTCGCCGGGATGACGCAGCGGCGGTTTTTCATGCTGTCGCCGAACATTGTTTTTTCAAATGCGGTTTCCGAGCGCGCGTTGTATACGACGCTGCCTTCACCTTTATAACCCGGGAAGCCCCAAAGCATGAGCCGCGGGCCGTCGCCCAGCAGGACGGGCGCCTCGTTTTTCGGGAAAATGTCGCCTGTCCCTACCTTTTCGCCGAGCCTGTTTTCTATGTCGCTCAGGATTTGGGCTATTTCCTCGTTGTCTTTTTCGGATAGGACATACGTTGCGCACATGGTCATTCTCCTTACCTGTCGTTGATTCCGACGTCCGGGAAACTTGCCTCAAGCGCCGGTTTTCGTCGGGTCGTTGGGGATATGGCCGGCTATGAATTTTTTTGTGTGCTCCGGCAGTTTTCCCGCCGCGTGGTCGCGGTACAGCTTTGATATGCAGACATGGTCGTACCTGTTGAAAAACCGCAATATGCGCTTTCTTATCCCAAACGCCGTAAGCACGGAATACAGCAGGATGCAGCCGTCGAAGGGGCAGTCTATCTCGCCTATGTCCGTGAGTTCCTCAAAAAAGTCCTGATGCCTTTCCAAATCGTCGCAAAAGCTGTACGTTATCGCATACAACATCACAATCCCTTGCTTTCGCTCAAAAATCCCCCCTGCGCGTTGTCCTTTTGGGCGTCCAGGCTCAACGCCGGGTAGAGGTATGCTATTCCGCGCTTGATGTAGTCGTAACCGTATCTCCGCCGAATTTTGCCTATTGCGTCGTCTATGTCGCGGCGCTTGATGGCTTTTATTTCATCCGGGAAGATCGACAGCTGGACGCAGTCGTCCATGGCCGATAGGCCGCACGCGCGGACGCCGAGGGAACGTATGGGGTTTTCCGGCATGTTTTCCTTTACCAGCACATAGGCGGCCTCGAACAAATCGAGCGTGCCGTTTACCGGCGCGACGAGCTTTTTTTGCCGCTCGAACGACAGTAGGCCGTTGTCCCTGATGTATACCTGTACGGTGGAGCACAGATAGCCTTTTTCCTTCAGGCGCGACGACACGCTTTCGGATAGCGAATACAGCGTTATTTTTATTTCGTCGTCCGTCACCAGGTCGCGCGGCGTCGTCGTGGAGTTGCCGACGCTTTTTACGACAAGGGGGTCGTACATGTGTATGGCCGCCACGGAGGCCTTGTCCTCGCCGTTTGCGAACCGCCAGAGCATTACGCCGTTCACGCCGAGCCAGCTCTGCAGGTGTTTTACGTCCGTTGCCGCCAGGTCGCCGATTGTGCGCACTCCGTATTTTAGCAATTTCATTGTCGTGGCGCGGCCGACGAAGAGCAGGTCGCCGACGGGCAGCGGCCACGCCGTTTCCCTGAAGTCGTCGCGGTTTATCACCGTCGTGCCGTTCGGCTTTAGCATGTCGCTCCCGAGCTTCGCAAAAACCTTGTTGAAGGAGGCGCCTACGGAGACTGTAAGGCCCAGTTCCCTTATCATGGTGGCGCGCACCCTGTCGGCGGCCTCCCGGCCGTTTCCGACGCCGCAGCCCGTGACGTCGAGCCACACCTCGTCCAGACCGTAGCTTTCGACAAGCGGCGAAAAATTGTCCACGTAGATCCTTCGCGACATTTTCGCGTAGGTCATGTATTTTTCGTGATCCGCCGTTACGAATCTTATGTCCGGGCATTTGCGCCGCGCCTCGTACATGCTCTCGCCCGTTTTGACGTTGAATTTCTTCGCTATGTCGTTTTTGCTCAGGATTATGCCGTGCCTCGCCTCCGCGTTGCCCGTCACCGCCATGGGCACCTTGCGGAGCGACGGGTTGTACAGCATTTCCACGCCCGCGTAAAAGGCGTTGAAATCCGAGTGCAGGATAATGCGGTCTTCCATCTCTCGCCACCGGGCACTAGCCCTCTTTCAAAAAGTCGCCGCGCGGAATATACGGCAGATCGAGCTCATAACCCTGCCTGCCCATTTCGTTTATCTTGATCAGCAAAAGGTTTATGTCCGTGCCCATCTCGGCGGCTATCTGAAAGGCGTCGTACCCGCCGCGGGCAAGCCGCAGTACCTCGTCCCTGTCGAGAAGCAGGTGGGCGGCGTATACGTTGGCGTCGTATTCCGAACGGTTTTTCATGTCGTAAAGGGTGTATTCCTGGAATACCGTGTCCGGGGTGAGCTCGCGGTGGAGTTCGTCGTGCCCCAGCTCATGCGCGCACACGATACGCCGCACATGCCCGGGCAGGTTGCCGTTGATGAAGATGCAGCGGTTTCCGTGTATTACGGAGTACATGCCCTTGAGCCGTTTGAAATCCTCGCGGAAATAGACCCTGACCCCGGATTCGCGCGCGATGGCAAAGGGGTCGCGCGTGTCATGCCTGCCCAACGCGCCCTCCGCCTTTTGAAAAATATACTCCGAACGCACGGCGTAACCTCCTCCCGGAATGTGCGCGGGCTTTCCGCCCGTTTTGTGCCCGGGGCGAGCCCCGGGGGCGCGGCTCAGTCGGCGGCCGCCTGCGTCTTTGCGTCCCAGTATGCGTCCGTTATCGCGCGCAGGGCCGCGTCCCTGTCCTCGTCATCGAGCTCGCCGCCCGCGAACATGGCCGTCACGCGCGAGACGAGGACCTGTATGTCGCGCCGGGCGGCGTTCCCGCCCTTTGCCTCCGCTTCGAGAATCAGATAGTCTTCCTCGCCTATCAGGTCGTTTATCGTGACGCCCAGCGCGTTCGCGAACCTCCTGATGATCGACATATCCCTGCAATACCTTTTGCCGCTCTCGTAATTGTACACCGTCTGGCGCGATACGCCCGCGGCGTCCGCCAATTCCCGCCGGCTCAGCCCGGAAGCCGCGCGAAATGCCGTTAATTTATCCCCGAAAGCCATATGGCACCGCCCCCTTTTGCATAATGTAAACGGACGTTTACATTATCACTATAATCATGTAAACGTCCGTTGTCAAGAGGGAAATTAAAGATTTTATGCAATATAACGATTTGAAGGTAAATAATCTGCACAAAGTAAATAATCTCAACATTGTATTCCAGGCATACCCGTGATATAATTACCCGCAAAAGTGGAGGAACACCGCGGCGGGACAAAATATACTTTATGATTATTGGAGGCGTTGGTACATGGGTTTACGCGATATTGTGGTGGTAGACGACCAACCGTCCGTTTGCAGGGAAGTGACCGCTTTCCTGAAGGACGCTTATACGGTGCATGCGTTTACCGCGGGAAAAGAGGCGCTGGAATACATATTGTACAGTCCGGTGGATTTGATATTGCTTGACTATGATATGCCCGGCATGACTGGATACGAGGTTTTGATGTCCATTCGTTTGAACAAGTCCACAAATCATGTTCCCGTCATATTCCTCACGGGCGAGACAAACGAGCGGATGAGGCAGGAGATGCTGGGCAGGGGCGCCAACGACTATCTGTGCAAACCCGTCAACTCACACGACCTGCACCATTGTATCGAGGAGCACCTGGTCTGAAACGGGACGAAACGCCAACAGGACGACACGTTTGCAAAACCGACGCCGCAATTTCAGGGGATATGACGTTAATATTCCTCTTGGGGCGCCGCGTTTATCATGAAATGGAGGAGCACTATGGTTAGGGTCGTAACTAATGACAAGACCAATTGCGTGGGCTGCAACCGCTGCATACGTGTATGTCCCATAGAGGGGGCGAACTATGTTGCGATGGAAGAGGGAAAGATCAAGGTATCCATCCATGACGAAAGGTGCATCGCGTGCGGCTCATGTATCGAAACGTGCAGGCACAACGTGCGGGATTACGAGGACGATACCGAGCGTTTCATAAACGACCTGAAGAACGGGGCGGCAATTTCACTGTTCGCCGCGCCCGCGAACAGGGTGAACGGCGAGGACGCCGGAAGGCTGCTGACCTGGCTTCGGCAGCTTGGCGTGAAAAAAATATACGACGTGTCGCTCGGCGCGGACATCTGCACATGGGGCCACATACGCCTGATCCAGAGGGACAGGCCGAAGGCGGTCATAACGCAGCCATGCCCCGCAATCGTGAACTATATCCTGCGCCACGGCCAAAGCATGATAAAATACCTTTCGCCGGTACATAGCCCTATGCTCTGCACCGCAATATACATGAAGCGGTATAAGAACATCGGCGACAGCATTGCCGCCCTTTCGCCGTGCATTGCCAAGTCGTATGAGTTCGAGGCCACCGGTTATGTGAATTACAACGTGACGCTCAAAAAGCTTTATAAATACATAAGGGACAACGATATCCAGCTGCCGAGCGCGTCGTCGGGGTTCGACCATGAGGAGTCGGCTTTCGGGCGCCTGTATTCGATGCCCGGCGGGCTGAAGGAAAACATGGAGTTCTATTTCGGAAAAAGCCTGCGCGTGGACCAGGCGGAGGGGCCGCAGTCGGTATACGAGGCGCTTGAGCTTTATTCAAAGGAGAGCCCGGACAACCTTCCAACGGTTTTTGACGTACTCAACTGTGCGGAGGGCTGCAATATAGGGACCGGCGTCGAGCACACAAGCAATAGGTTCAAGGCGCATGCCGTCATGGACAAAGGCAGGCAGGCCGTGCTGAAGCATTATGACGCGGAGCAGTATGAGCGGCTTCTGCAGGTGTATGACAGGGAGCTCAGGCTAAACGATTTCATCAGGAAGTACACGCCGGTATCCGTCAGGCAGCACAATATTACGGAGCAGGAAATAGAAAGGGGCTTCACCGCCCTCAACAAAGCGACGGAAACGCAGAGGACGTTCGACTGCGGAGCGTGCGGCTGCGATTCCTGCCGCGATATGGCGGTGAGAATCGTCAAGGGCTACAATATCCCGAGCAACTGCATACAGAAGCTGACCGATGAAATCATGGGGGTCCTGGAAATAGCGACGTCAAATATTCAAAGCGCGCATCTTCTTGTGGAGGACATCACGGACATCAAGAACAAATCGCACATGATGAACGATTCGCTGGCGACGCTGAACAAGGCGATCAACGAATACACAAAAATATCGGGGTCGATCACATCGATCGCGACGCACACGAACCTCATAGCGCTGAACGCCTCGATCGAGGCGGCGCGCGCGGGCGTTCACGGGAAGTCCTTCGCCGTCGTCGCGGAGGAGGTCCGCACCCTTGCGGGCAAGTCGAAGGCGGTGGTGTCCGACTCGGAAGAGCTATCGACCCAGGCGCTTACGGCGATAGACACGATCAACGAACTGATAAACAACGTAGTCAAGAGCTATGACAAAGCGCATATAAGCATTTCGATCATCAACCAAAGCCTAAACAATATACTGGAAAGAATCGGTAGCCAGACCACAGGCAACTGACGGTCGCCCAAACAGGACGGCAAATAATCCGAAACCCGGAGGTGACGCAATGGAGGCTTTTGAAAGCGCCAGGCTGCTGCTTGACACTACGCCTCTCGCCTGTCGTTTATGGAACAAGGATTTTCAGATCTTCGAAGTGAACGACGAAACGATCAAGCTGTTCGGGGCAAAGAACAAGCAGGAAGTGATAGACAACTATTTTTCCCTTTCGCCGGAGTTTCAGCCCGACGGGGAGAAATCGTACGACAAGGCGATCTCCGTGCTGAAGGAAGCGTTCGAGGAAGGCAGATGCGTGCTCGAATGGATGCACCAAATGCCGGATGGAACGCCGATACCGACCGAAATAACGCTCATCCGCGTCCCGTATGGGGATGAATACGCGGTTGCGGGATACACGCGCGACCTGCGGGAGCAGATAAAAATGCTGGAGGAGATCGACAGGCGCGACATCCTGCTGAGAACGGGCAACGAAGCCGTCCAGAAGCTCATGGCGACAGAGGACGACACCGATCTGGAAAAGGCGTTGATGGAGAGCCTCGAAATCATCGGCTGCGCCGTGGACGCCGATCGCGTCCAGATATGGCGCAACGAATTCATTGACGGCGAGCGGCATTACGTGCTCACGAACCAATGGCTCAGCGATCCCGAGTACGAGAAGATGTCCGCGCAGATAGGCACGAAGCTTCAATACAGCATGAGTCCGGTATGGGAGGAGCTGTTTTTGCGCGGCCGGTACATCAACGGGCCGCTTTCGGAGATACCGCAATACGACAAGCTGCAGCTAAGCGATTACAGGATAAAAGCGATTTTGGTGATCCCGCTGTTCATCAAGGATGATTTCTGGGGTCTGCTGAGCATCGAGGATTGCTGTATCGAGCGCACTTTTACGACGGACGAGGTTTCGATCCTGCAGTCCGTCAGCCTCCTGCTCATAAACGCGCTCGACAGAAGCGCGCAGGCCGTCAAGCTCAAGGAAGCGTACGACCGTACGAAGACTTTGCTTGATAAGACGCCGTTCGCCTGCCACCTGTGGAGCAGGGATTTTGAGATGTTTGGCTGCAACGACGAAAATATCCGGCTCTTTAAATTGGCGGACAAGCAGGAGCTGATGGAGCGTTTTTCGGACTTCGCCCCGGAGCGCCAGCCCGACGGGACGCTTTCCGTCGAACTGGCCCGGACGCTCGTAAACAAGGCTTTCAAGGAAGGCAAATGCGTGTGCGACGAGTTTATGCACCTGACCTCGGACGGCGTGGAGCTGCCGCTGGAAGTCACACTCGTCCGCATACCGTATAACGAGGACTTTGTCGTCGCGGCGTATCTCAGGGACTTGAGCGAGCAGAAACGGATGCTGGACGCCATCAGCGATACGTCGACAAGACTTGAAGCGGCGCTTGAGGACGCGCTGAACGCAAATAACGCAAAAAGCGATTTTCTGGCCAAAATGAGCCATGAGATGCGGACCCCGCTCAACGCCATCATCGGATTGTCCGAGTTGAGCCTGGACGCGGGAAACCTGGATGCGGAGGACGAGGCCACGGTCGGAAAGATATACAACTCCGGCCTGACGCTACTGAGCACGGTCAACGATATTCTGGACATCTCCAAAATCGAGGCGGGCAGGCTTGAGCTTGTGGAGGTCGATTATGACGTACCGAGCCTGATAAACGACACAATCACGCAAAACATTATGCGTATCGGCGAAAAACCAATCATTTTCTCCCTGGACGTCGGGGAAGACATGTATGCGCGCCTTCACGGGGACGAGCTGCGGATCAGGCAGATAATCAACAACCTGCTGTCGAACGCAATCAAGTATACGCAGGAAGGCAAGGTCGAGCTCAGTATACACTGCACACGCGAGTCCGACGCTGTCACGCTCGTCATACGGGTCAGCGATACGGGAAGGGGCATCAAGCAGGAGGACATGGGCGTGTTGTTCTCCGATTATTCGCAGATGGAAAAAAGCTCCAACCGCATGATAGAGGGGACGGGTCTCGGGCTGCCGATAACCAAAAGGCTTGCCGAGGTCATGGGCGGCACGATCGAGGTGGAGAGCGTTTACGGGGAGGGCAGCGTCTTTACGGCAAAGGTCATGCAGACTTTTATCTCCGATTCGCATATAGGCGCCGACGTTGTGGAAAGCCTGAAGAATTTCCATTATTCCGACAGCACGAGGGATCGCCACGCCCGGCTCAAGCGCGTCAAGCTCCCTTATGCGCGGGTGCTTGTGGTGGATGACAACCTGACAAATCTGGAAGTGGCGAAGGGCCTGATGAAGCCATATGGCATGAAGCTGGATTGCGTGACCGGCGGGCAGCAGGCTGTGGACGCCATCCGCTCGGCGGAAGTGCGCTACAACGCCATATTCATGGATTACATGATGCCGGGCATGAACGGGATAGAAGCGACGGAGCAGATCCGCGCGCTCGATACGGAATATGCGAAGAACGTGCCGGTGATCGCCCTGACGGCCAACGCGATCGTGGGAAATGAGGAAATGCTGCTGAAAAAGGGTTTTCAGGCGTTTTTGTCAAAACCGATCGACATTTCCCGTCTCGACGAGGTGATCAGGTACTGGGTGCGCGACAAAAAGCAGGAAGAGAAATATACGGACCAACAGGAGGAAATGCAGGGACGGCAGAACAGGCGCGTTCTCACGGACAGAAGGATAGGCGTTGACCGCAGGGTCGCGGACAGGCAGTTCGCGGGGCTGGATATCGCCAAAGGCATCGAGCGTTTTGGCGGCGACAGGGAAGCATATTTCGGCGTCCTTCGTTCTTATGCCGTAAACACCCGACCGCTGCTCGAGTCGCTGGAGAACGTCAAGGAGGATAAGCTGGGCGAATACGCGATAACGATTCATGGTATAAAGGGGTCAAGCCGCGGCGTCGTCGCGGAGATGATAGGGAACACCGCGGAACGCCTTGAGAACGCGGCAAAAAAAGGTGATTTCCACTATGTCAAAAAGCATAACCACACTTTTCTCAACGCCGCGTGGAAGCTCATTACCGATCTTGACGAAATGTTTGCGAAAATGGAGAGCGCCAGACCGAAGCCCACGAAAAACAAGCCTGACGAGGAAGCGCTTTCGCGACTGCTGGACGCCTGCAAAGCCCACGACCTGAACGCCGCGGACGACGTGATGGAAGAAATAGGGAAGTTCGCATATAGCGCGGACGACGGGCTTGCCGCATGGCTGCGGGAAAAAGTGGACTGCATGGGGTTTAAGGATATAATCGAAAAGCTCTCGTCGTAGTAATAGGCATATTTGGTTTTGAAAGAGTAAACTGCGGCAACCGATGCTCCCCGGTTGCCGCAGCGCTGTTTACGTGCGCGTATTTATTATCGAACGAATTACTTTACGATTGTTATTCCCAGATTGCCGATGACCGGAAGCGGCTTTATTTTGCCGTTGATTGCATTGATGATGCCGATGACGCAAAGCGCGAACAACGGAATGCTGACAAGCCATAGAAACGTTGTGAGGAAAACCGGGGTGCGGTAAAGCTGGACTCCGGAATAGTCGAGGAGTTCACCAAAAATAGAGGTGCGTCCCAGAGGATAATACGGAACTTTTATTACGAGGCGCAGGATTCCGCTGAGGATTTGAAATCCGACGTTGAGAACGAAAACCATGAAACCCTGATTCGTGTGGAATTTCACGAATGGGGACGTTTTGTGCACTCCAACTATCATGGGGACGAAAAAGACTATATAGGCCAGAATTCCCATCACCATGTTCTGTTTCGCGTCGTCGGCCTGAGCCTGCTCCGGTGTGTCGGGCACGGCCGGAGGGGGTGATGGGTTGAATTGAGCGTCCTGTTGGTATTGGGATTGGGCGGGGGGCTCCTGTTGGACAGGCTGCTGCGCGGGGGCTCCGCCGATTTCTTTTCCGCAGGATGGGCAGAATTTCAGTCCGTCCTCGACCTGCGTCCCGCAATTTCCGCAAAATGCCATTCAATTTACCTCCATATCATTTTTACATACCCATATATGCTTTCTTGACGTAATCGTTTTCGAGGAGCTCCGCGCTGTCGCCGCCCAGGACGACCCTGCCGTTTTCCAGCACATAGGCGCGGGTCGCGATCTCGAGGGTCTGATGTACATTCTGCTCCACCAGGAAAACCGTGATGCCCTGCTCCTTGAGCGACATGACGATACGGAACACCTCGTCCACCATTATCGGCGCGAGGCCGTAGGAAAGCTCATCAAACAGGCAGAGCTTCGGGTCGGACATCAATGCCCTGCCCATTGCAAGCATCTGTTTTTCGCCGCCGCTCATCGTCCTTGCAAGCTGCTTCTGCCGCTCCGCCAGCTTTGGGAAAATGCCGAAAACGCGCTCCAGCATCTCTTTTCTTTTCGACCAGAGGCTCTTGGGGTATGAGCCCATTTCCAGATTTTCGCGGATCGTCATGTCCGAAAAGAGCCGGCCGCCCTCCGGCAGATACGAGATGCCCTTTGTTATGATGCTTTGCGTCGGCAGCCCCAGAAGCGATTCGCCCATAAAAACGATCTCGGCGCCCTCGGCCGGTTTTACGATGCCCGCTATCGTATTCAGGAGCGTCGTTTTACCCGCGCCGTTCGCCCCGAGCAGGGCAACGACCTCGCCTTCCCCTATGTTCAGCGCCACGTCCCACAGAACCTGGACGTTTCCGTAATAACAGTTTAGGTTTTTTATCTCCAACATTGTCATAACACTAGCCTCTGCCGCTGCCGAGATACACCGCGATAACCGCGCTGTTTGTGGATATTTCCTCCGGTGTGCCGTCGGCAATCTTTTCGCCGTGATGCAGGACGATGATTCTGTCGCAAATGTTCATTATCGCCCTCATCACGTGCTCTATCATAACGATCGTTATGCCTGAGTCGCGTATCTTCCTGACCAGTTCCATCGCGTCCTCCACTTCCGTGGGGTTGAGACCCGCCATTGTCTCGTCAAGCATCAGAAGCTGTGGCTTTGTGGCCAGGGCCCTTGCGACCTCGACCCTTTTCTGGCTCGCAAGGGTGAGATCGGGAACATGGCGGTCCGACTGGTCCGCAAGACCGACAAACTCCAGTATTTCGTCTATTTCCTGTTCGGCTTTTTTACGGGACTGCCCGGCTTTCCCGAACATTGCGCCCATCATGGCGTTCTCGCGCACCGACATTCCGGGGAAGTTTTTCGCTATTTGGAACGTGCGCCCTATTCCGGCGCGGCAGATGTGATACGGTTTCTTCCCGCTTATTCTTTCCCCGTTGTATGTTATTGTTCCCGAGTCGAGTTTGTTGGCGCCCGATATGAGGTTGAACAGCGTGGTTTTGCCGGCGCCGTTGGGACCTATCAGCCCCAGTATTATTCCGTCGTCAACGGTGAGATCGACGTTTCCCACGGCGGTGAGGCCGCCGAAGTTCTTCGTTACGCCTTCAGCTTTCAGTATCTGCACTGTCCGCACCTCCGTCCCCGGCTTCTCCGCCGTCACCGCTCTGCGGCTGTTGCGCGGGTTTGCCGTGTCTTATCCTGTTTATGAGTTTTTGTATGAGGCCGACAATGCCGTTTGGAAGGAAGAGTATTGAGCCGACCATGACGATGCCGGTGCCGAGCATGGAAAAATCGGGAAGCGTCGTGTTTAATTTTTCCGTAATATAGGTGAAGACCACGGCCCCCACGACCGGGCCGGGGAGGACCGACAGACCCCCGAATATCGCCATCAGTATGGGCGTGAACGACATTATCTGGTTAAAGGCTATCGTTGGGTCTATGTATCCGAACCTTAGCGCCCACAGAGCCCCGACAGCGCCGGCCCAAAACGCGCTTATCGCGAAGGTGCTTACCTTCACGACCGTCGTGTTTATGCCGACATGGGCGGCCGCATCCTCGCTTTCGCCTATTGCCGTCAGCGCTTTACCGTGCTTTGAATGCTTTATCACGAACGCGCAGATAAGCACCAGCGCCATCATTATTACAAGGGCGTAGTATATTATGCTGTTGAGCTGGTCCGGCTTCATGAAGGTCCGCTTCATGTTCTCGTCCGTGACCATCAAATTTACAAACTGCCCCTTTGTCTTGGCCGTGCGTAGTACCGTGTACAGTATTACGCTGTCGAGCAGCTTGACGAGGGCGAATGAGAAGATCGTGAAATAAACGCCCCTGAGCCGCAGGGTCACCGCGCCGACTATGACGGCGACGATAAAGCTCGTCGCGCCGCCCGCAAGAAGCAGAAGGGGAAGCGGCAGCTTGTCCACCAGCAGCGCCGCCGTATATATCCCGCTGCCGAAGAAAGCGGCCGTGGCGAGCGACACATATCCCGTGGGTCCGGAGAATATCGACCAGCTCACGGACAGTATTATGTACATCATCATTGTGCTCAGAAGTATCAGGGTGTGCCCCAGGTCAAACATGCTCGGCAGCAGGGCGACGACGACCAGCATTACTATCGGCAAAGCAAACGATAGGATTTTTCGCGTGTCATAGGCGCCATCGGTTTTTATCGACAGCATATCGTCACCTCCCCAACAAGCCTTTTGGCTTCACAAGGAGCAAGGCCATAATAATCACATAGAAGGCGATGATCTCCAGGCTTGTATCGACGACGCTCACCGCGTACCCGACGAGCCCGAGTATGAACCCTCCTACGAGGCTTCCCGGTATGCTCCCAAGCCCGCCAAGCACGACGACAATAAGCGCCGTTACCGTGTAGTTCATTCCCATTGTCGTGTACATTCCCGCAAGGTACATGCTAAGCAGCGTGCCCGCCGTGCCGGCCAGAAGGGTGCCAAGGCCGAAGCAGAGCGCCATCACGTTGTTGATCTTCACGCCCATCAGGCTCGCTGCGACGGGGTCCAGGGCCGCCGCCCTGATTGATTTGCCCGTCCGCGATTTTGTGAGAAAGAGGTAGAAGATGATACATATTGCCACCGCGAACACAAAAACTAGCAATTTGTTTATCTGAAACGTGGAAGACATGCGTTCCTCATTGTTGATAAAAAAATCGAGCCTGAGCGGGACGTTGTTGTAGCTGTAGTTCTTGGGGCTGGAGCCCCATCTGATTTTGGCGATGGACTGTACGACGTAAAGTATGCCGAACGACAGGAGCATCGCGTTTCCCTCGAATGCGCCGTCATTCACGGAAATGTCCTTGAGCCGCTTGTATGCCGTCCTGTGGATCAAGAATCCGACTATCAGCATTATTGGGCAGCAGATCAGAAGCGCCAGTAGGGGATGTACGCCCGACGTGACCATCATCCAAGTGAGAAAGGCGCCCAGCATTATGAACTCCCCATGGGCGACGTTCAGTATGCGCGCGACGCCGTACTGCATGCTCAGACCCATTGAGATAAGCGCGTAGATGCTGCCGTTGATGAGTCCGAAGACGATTATTTCCAGTATGTTGATGCGCATTGCGTTACCAGCTCCCGTCAATCAAGCAGGGCGCCCGGTGCCTGGTGTCATTCCACGCCAGACACCGGACGGTCTGTTGTCAATTCACATTATCGGGTTTTCTTGGGGCGCTATCAGCCGGGCCATGCGGGTTTTACTATCGGATCCGCCGTCCTGTTCGCCCTGACGACGTCAACGACTTCAAAGATGCCGTCCTGCCACTGGCCTACGTTGCCAACGAAGCATTCGTCGGCAAGGATGTTGTTGTCGAACCATACCTCGCCCATGACCGTCTGGAACTTGCCTACGTCTATTTCGTGCGCTATCGCGGCGTCGTCAAGCGTTCCGGCCCTTTCGATCGCCTGCTGGAGAACCTGGAGGCTCATGTAGTACGGAAGGTGTCCCCACCAGTCGACGCCGGCAAGCGGCGCGCCCGTCTCGGGATCGTTGGGTTCGTTTGCCGCCACGTACGCAAGGAACCTGCTCAGGTAGTCGGCGGCCGCGGGTGAGCTTTTCGCGTTCCACGCGCCGAAGCCCATGACTCCCTCCATCGGGAAGATGTGCGCCATGAACTCAAAGTTTCCGCCCGGCCCCGTCACATACGCCTTGGGGTTATATCCCATGCCTATTGACGTGCCGATTGCGGGGATGATCTGATCCGGGTACGCAAGAAGCAGGAAAGCGTCCGCTCCGGAGTGCATCGCGTCCGTTATGATGGCCGTCATGTCCGAAACGTCCATCGCGACGCCCCTGTTTGCAAGGATCTCGATGTTTGCGGCATTGAGCGCGGGAACGGCCGCTCCGGCGTATTCAACGCCGTACAGGTCTTCGACGTAGCAGATGTACGCGGTTTCGCAACCCAGTTCCTTAAGGACCTCGACCATTGCCGGGATCTGGGTTTCGGAGTTGTTTATCGGGCCGAAGAACGTGGGGTTGTCCGGGACGTAATCCCTGAGCGCCTGGGCGCCGCCCTCGGCGCCGATGAGGAGCCTGCCGTAGCCGCCGCATACGCGCGGGACAGCCGCGAAGAGGTCCGCTGTGCTGCACGGCGGAATAAGGATGTCCGCAACGCCGTCCAGAATGAGCTTGTCAAGGTTGCTGAGCATCGTTGCCGTGTCCGAGCCGTCGTCATAGAGCAGCACTTCGATCGGAAGCTTCTTGCCGTATTCCTCGACATAGATGCCGCCCGCCGCGTTGACCTCGGAGACCCACATCCTGAATACGGGTCCGAAGCCCGTTTCCTCAAACAGTGCGAAGTGGCCTGTTATCGGGCGCGAGCCGCCGATGACTATGGAGTTTTTGTTGCTGTCCACATTGGCTGCGGGTGGGGGGGGTGGCGCGGATGAATCCGTGTTCGAGGATGAGCTCGTGTCGTTGGACGCCGCCGGCGCCGAGGAGCCGCTGTCGGACGTCGTTGAGCTTGAGCCCTGATTGGTGCTTGTTGCCGGGGCCTTTGTGTCGTCATTGCACGCTGCGAGCAAGGCTACCGCCATCACAATGACCAGTGCGAGTGCCAACCATTTTCTTTTCATTTCATTACCTCCTATATTTCAATGATTCTCTGCAGTGCCGTCCAAATTGGACGACATAACGCATTCTATAATAATTCAATTTGCTTGTCAATAAATTTGCGAAATTTTGGCTGTGCCCCGTGCGATCGACTCGTAGAGCCTGTAGCCGCCGCTCAGATTGTGGCAGTCGTATCCGTTCTGCGACAGTATTCTGCACGCCAAATAGCTGCGCAGGCCGCTGCGGCAGTTTACATAGACCGGTTTTGAGTTGTCAAGTCCCGCCAGATTCCCGCGCAGCGAGTCGAGCTCTATGTTGATTGAGCCTTCTATGTGGCCGCGCGCATATTCCGCGGGCGTCCGCACGTCCAGCAGCGTGACGCTGCCGTCGCGGGGCAGGGCGTCCACGTCATGCCAGTGGAACTGCTTCATCTTGCCCGTCATGCTGTTCTCGATGACGAAGCCCGCGAAATTGACCGGATCCTTCGCGGAGGAGAAGGGCGGCGCGTAGCACAGCTCCAGCTCCGTTAGGCCGCAGGCGGTCAGACCCGCGCGTATGGCCACTGCCAAAACGTCGCAGCGTTTGTCCACGCCGTCATAACCGACGATCTGCGCGCCCAGTATCCTGCCTGTCGATTTCTCATACAGCGTTTTGACGGACATTTCGCTCCCGCCGGGGTAGTATCCCGCATGGGAGGCTGAATAAGTATACACCTTGTCGTAATTTATGTTCTTCGCTTTCGCGGCAGTTTCGGTGAGTCCCGTCGCCGCGACGGTCATATCGAAAATCCTGACCACTGCGGAGCCCTGCGATCCCTTGTATGCGCTTTCCGTTCCGCAGATGTTGTCCGCCGCTATGCGCCCCTGTCTGTTCGCGGGGCCCGCGAGCGGTATGTATCCGCGCTCGCCGGTCACGAATTCGGTGATTTCGACCGCGTCCCCAACGGCGTATATATCATCGTCGGACGTCCTCATGTGTTCGTCGACGATTATCGCGCCCCTTCCGTTAAGCTCGAGGCCCGCGCCGGCCGCAAGCTCCGTGTCGGGTTTGACGCCGGCGGCGACTATCACCATGTCCGTGGAAATACTGCCGTCCCGGAGCACGATTTCCGGCTTTCCGCCTTTGTCTTCAATAGCTTTCAGTCCGTTTGAGAGGAGAAGGCGTATCCCCATGTCGCGGATGTAGTTGTGCACATCGCACGCCATGTCCCCGTCGATCGCCGTTATGACATGATCCGCCGCTTCGACTATGGTGACGTCCAGGCCCGCGGTTTTCAGGTTCTCCGCCATCTCCATGCCGACATACCCGCCGCCTATCACGACGGCGCTTGACGGTTTTCCCACGTCGATAAGCTCCCTCATAACGACCGCGTCGGGGATGGTCCTGACCATAAACGCTTTCGGATGCGAGATTCCGGGTACGGGGAGCGTTACCGGCTTTGCCCCGGGGGAAAGGATCAGTTTGTCATAGCTTTCGACGTAGGTTTTGCCTGTATCGGTTTCCCTGATTTTGACGGTTTTGCCGTTGCGGTCTATTTCTATCGCTTCCGAGAATACCCTCACGTCCACGTTGAAGCGTTCCCTGAAGCTTTCGGGGGTCTGGAGCTCAAGCTCGTCCCTGTCCTCTATTTCGCCGCCTATATAATAGGGCAGCCCGCAGTTGGCAAAGGATATGAAGCCGCCGCGCTCCAGCATGACGATTTCCGCGCGCTCATCCAGTCTGCGCAAACGGGCGGCGGCGGAAGCGCCGCCCGCAACCCCGCCGATAATTACAGTTTTCATATCCAGTTTTTGATTCCGACGACCGCAGGGTCATATTCCAGCTTCGCGACTTCTTCCGCGTCCATCCGCAGGTAGTCCACCGCTATTCCCGCTGCCGCGATCACTATGCGGATGCAGTTCGGCCTCGTCTGGGCGTCGTTGTAGCCTTCCGGGAACGCGTTGATTATTTCCCTGCAGAGGCCGCTGCCGGCGACCTTGACAAATTCGCTGACAAGGTTGTTGTAGCGCTTGTAGAGGGTTTCCTTCAGTTCCATCCTGTTTGTCGTGGAAGCCGGGTCCTTCCTTCCGTGGACGATGCTGCAGGCCAGTATTCCGGAAGCCAGCGCGCCGCAGGTGAATCCCACGCCGCCGCCTCCGCCGCCGAATCCCGTGGCAAACGCAACGGCGGACGGTTCCAGCGGCGCGTCGATCGCGCCGCAGCGCACAAGCGCTTCGAAGACGGACTCGGAGCAGTTCATGCAGCGGTTGTTGATGTTGTCCTCGGCGTACTCCATTGCCAGTTTCCTGATTTCATCCCAGTTTTTTCCCATAGTGTGTTCCATCCTTTCATATTTATATAGTAATGGTAATGTATTCGCGAACAAGCTGCTCCACATGTGTATAGTTGTCGGGGTTTGCCAAAATTCTCCTTGATTGACCTGTTGGCGTATACAGGGTGATGTAATGCTTGTCGGGACGGTATTCCGCTTTTATGAAAAGCTGCCACGGGTTGAGGGGCAGCCCTTTTATTGCTTTTGCGGCGCCCTCTGCCATATTGATGCCCGCCGAGGTCACGCTCCAGTTCATCCTGCCCGATGTTGCCATTGCGGAAATCGCGCCCAGCGCGGCGAGCCGCCTTGCCACGTCGGGCGGATATCCGGCGGCCCAGCCATCCGGAGCGATGATCCACAAGGTACGGTCCTTGCCCCATTTCTTTTGCTTGCCCTTGTAGCCCCACGCGATGAGGAAAACGGCGAGAAGCACTATGCCGCTCATGATCATGGGCACGAACCAAAAGCCTTCGGCTATCGTGACAAACACGCCGATCGCTGTCATCGGCAGCCAGGCCAGCAGGACCAGCGGGACGACCGCGTTCCACGGGAAGAGGTTTGTCGTCGTTTCGTATCTGTACTCGCCTGCGGGCGGGACGCTTGGACTCCCGTACGCCGAAACGGCTTCCGGCGGAATTGCTTCCGGCAGAATCGTCTCCGGCAGAATCGTCTCCGGCGGAATCGTCTCCGGCAGAATCGTCTCTGTTGACAGGCCGCACTCCGGGCAGAATTTCGCGCCCTCGCGGAGCGTCGCGCCGCAGTTTCTACAGAACATGAAGCTCTATTGCCGTGCGCCGCATTCGTTGCAGAACATGTCGTCCGCGGCCAGCGGCGTACCGCATTGGGAGCAGAACTTGCCCTGCGGCGCATTCGACTGAACCTGTGGCGCCGGCTCGGGTTCCGGCGCTATTGGAGCGGGTTCGGGCTCCTGCGCGACCGGCTCAGGTTCGGGTTCAGGCACGACCGGCTCCGGTTCAGGCCCAACCTGCGCAATGGGCTGTGTGTCGGCTTGTTCTACAGGCCGGGGTTCGGCTTGCGGAACAGGCTGAAGCACGGGCGGAAGGGTGGGTTGCGGCGCCGGCTGCGGCGCGGGTTGCGGCGCCGGCTGTGGTACGAATTGCGGCGCGGGTTGCGGCGCGGGTTGCGGTGCGGGTTGGGGAACAAACTGCGATGCAGGTTGCGGCGCCGGTTGCTGCACGAACTGTTGCGAGGGTTGGTGGGTTGGCTGCGAGATTTTTTTCATTGTGTCGCCCACCGCCTTTGAAACAAGCGGCAACCCCGCTTCTTTGCCCATCAGGACGCGGATTATGGCGAATACGCATACCGCGACAAGGAGCACAAAGAGCGATTCCAGCACGAAGCTTCTTGCGTTGAGGAAAAATCTCGACACATTGTATGCGTCAAACTTGTTGACGAGCCAGATCGTCCAGTCGAACAACCAGCCGAACAAAAGGACTATCACCGAGTACACAAGGTTGAGCAGAAGCGCTTCCACGGCTTGGCGGCTCAGCCACTCGTCGCGTTCCGCGAGCAGCGCGTAGCCCGCGACGAGTATGACCGCCGTCGGGTTTCTCAGCGCCGCGAAAACGAACGCGATCATGGCGACCGCCTTTAGGTTGATTCCAAGTTTCCCCTTTGTCATAAAATTACCTCCGGTCTTTTGATTTTCAGGGATTCCCGGCGAGAGTGATTTGTTTGGCCTCACCGGGACTGGCTACCATAATAACACAAAAAGGAATTTATTGCATCGAAGAATTTTACGGACGGACGAGGGCGATGTGTTCTTTTTCGTTTGAGGTCCAGGTTATTTCGCCTACCGCGTATTGGTTGCCGTCTTGGGTGTAGAAGGCTGTTATGCTGATTTCCACGCCGCTGTCCGTCAGGCTGCCCACGTTGAGACGACCGTCGGAGAAGCGCCCCGCAAGGTTGTCGCCGTCGCGGAAGTCCAGATCGTAGTCGATGCCCGTGGTCATGTTTGAGCCGAAGAAGCCTTTCGTGCGGTATATCAACGTCGCCCTGTCTTTGTCTCCGCTGATTTCGACGTTGAACCATTCAAGGTATGTTTCCTCGCCTTGGAACATCGGTATCGTTTCCGTGTAGGCTTTCCAGTAACCGGATATTGCGCCAAAGTCGGTCAGGCCGGTCCTGCCCGACGGCAGCCCGTCCCATTTGACGTCTTCGGTGAACCAGAAGAAATCGGCGATCGACGGCGTTTCGCCGCTTGCGTAGCCGCGATAGTTGGCAAAACCGCTGTTTTGCGCCGGGGGCGCGTCCGGCGTCGCCGCGGGCGCTGACGCGGATGACGACGGCGGTTGCAGCGATGATGTGTCGATAGGGGATTTGGAAGGTACTTCCAGGGTGATCGATTGCGTTTCGCCGTCCCAGAACAGCTCCGCGCCGAGCGCTTCCATGACCGTCCGCGCGGGCACGTATGTCGTGCCGTCCTTGGAGACGGGGGCGACGGCGAGAGTGGAGAACGAGCCGTTGACTTCGGCGCCCGTTTCGCCCGGCTTGATTTTGAGCGAGGTGTCGAGGAATGTCGCGGATATATATTTTGTGTCTTCGTCATATCCGATCGAGCCGCCAAGCAGTTCATATGTCGCCCGGAGCGGCAGCATGGATGCGCCGTCGTGGCTGAACGGGGCGGAACCAAGCCCGTCTATCGCAAACTCACGTCCGTTTACAATGACGGTCGTGCTGTCAAGGCGGAACACGAGCGTGTTGACGACGGAGTCCATGGATGGGACGGCGGGCGGTTTTGAAGCCGAATTTTGGGGCGGGGTGTTTTCGCTTTGCCCGGAGCCGCCCTTGGCGTCCGTCGGCGATTCCGTCGACGTAGCGGTTTTGTCCGGCGTTTTTGCTTTGTCGCCGGAGTCGTCCTTGTTGTAGAAGCCGTAAATAAATACGTTGGCCCCAATGCCGGCAACAAGCAACACGATGAGAATGATATCGAACACTCCAAATTTTCTCATTTTGATCTCCTATCCAGATGAATTTCAATTTTATACCGCAATCACTTCATTTTATAAATTTACATATTCAATTGTAACTGTTCAGAGGGCGTTCGGAAAACTGATTTTTTGGAGCGGTTGAAAGTGCTGCTTGCGGATCAAGTGCCGGCAAGTAAACCAAGTGTTGGCAAGCAGTACTGGGAATCCGGAGGCGGTAGCCACGGTACAATATGTAGTACAGAACTACGAAGAGCGACATAAAATCAGTTTTCCGAATGCCTTCTGAACAGTTGCCTTCCATTTATATATATCAGCGAAGCCGCGCCGAGCGCTATTAAGGCAATGTATAGCGCCGGATAGGCTATTTTTTTTACGATGTCATTGTATGGGAGCGAGCGGAGTGGCAGTATTGCTAATCTTGAGGCCGAGAACCAGACGCCGTACAGCAGGAATGTTGAGCCTTGTTTCAGCTTGCGCCCGAGCATCAATGCCGGGATGAGGCCGAGAAGCGCCGGGGCAAGCTCGAACAGTTGCGTCGGGTAGTGCTTTGCGGGCAGCGTGAGGCCGGGGAGCGGCAGCAGTTTACCAATGAGTTCCTGCGCACCGCTTTTTGCCGGAAATTCCACGCCCCAAACGGAGTCTGTCGCGATTCCGTGACAGCAGCCGTTGAGGAAGCAACCGACCCTCGCAAGCGCGAACGCAGCCGCCGAGGGGACGGTTATCGCGTCGAGAGGCGGTAGGAATGATGCGCCGCTCAGCCGCGTCCACGCGAAAAGTACGAGCGCGGAGGCGAGCACGCCGCCATAGAGCGAGAGTCCGGCGAGCCGGAGCGAGTGCCATTTGAGCGCGCCGCCGTAGGCTCCGGGGTTGACGGCGACGTTCCACAGCCGGGCGCCGGCAAGGAACGCGGCCGCCATCGCGGCGAGCAGCGCAAGCGCGCGGAGCGGTTTGACGCCCGCCCGCTTCAATAGGGGAAGGGCAACGGCGGCGAACGCAAGCGCGCCAAGAATGGTGAACAACGTGTACGCTTTGATTTGCGCGTCAATGAGAGGAATGGTAATGACAGGGTGCATATGGGGTCCTTTCCGCTGCTGTCATTGCGGGCTTGACCCGCAATCTCACAGCGTCAGGGTTCAGGGTTCAGGGTTCAGGGGATTGCGGCTCGGAGGCCGCAATGACGGGAGGAGTGATGAGAAGATGCAACGTTTTGATTCAGGGGATTGCGGCTCGGAGGCCGCAATGACGGGAGGGGCGCTACGGCAACGGCTTTGTTCCGGTTATCGTCATTTTTATTTTTATCGCTTCACCCGAGTAATCCGGTATTACCAGCTTTGTGGATATGTCAAGTGTCCCGTTGAGCACTATCGACTTTTTGCCGGGACCGTAGGCGACCGAGATTTCCAGATTGGTCGTCATCGTGTTGGTCATTCCTTCTTCCGAAGCCGTGACAGTATTGTTGGCCCGGATCACGCCGTTTGTGTAAGTAAACTTGTGAACCATCAAATAAAGCATCATGTCCTCGGGGTCAATATCGCCGTCGTTGGCGGGGATTGCGGTACTTCCGTCAAAAACCGGTCCGGGATCGTCTTCATCGGCGTATGAAAAGATAAGCACACCTGCGTTTTCACCTGTCTTGGTGATTATGATTGGAGTGGGATTTATCTGCCCCACCATCTCCGCGACTTGCTCAAGTATGTTGATGTCGCAGCCTGACCAGGATTCATATTCCTCAAGACTGTCATAGATCGCCGCTTCCTGCGCGTCAAGATATGCCTGCAGAGCCGGGTCGGCTATTGCTTCGACGATTGTCGCTATGCCGTCGTATGTGCCCAAAATCTCGTCAAGCGTGGGGAACTCCGTCGCGGCTTCGACCTTTACTGTGCACGACTGTTTCGCGTTTGTCGTGCTGATGACCATCACGATGTATTTCGTGCCGTCCGCCATGTTGTCCAGGAAATCATTCAGCGTCACTTTCCCGTCAACGCCGCTGTGCACCGTTACATTCCTGCCTTTGTAGGCGATCAGACGAAGGTCCACGTCGTCGGGGTCCACGCCTTCGAGGGAGACGACCGGGTCTTCGCACTCGCTCACCGCGAGCAAAAACTGCTCGGCGCCTGACATTTCCAGCACCACGAATTGGGCGTTGTAGTTGCCCAGGCTTATTTCCGTATTGCCCAACGGAATCGGTTCGTCTTTCTCCGCCAGTTTCGCAAGTTCTTTTTCGTCGGGTACCACAAGATCGAGGATTTTTCCGACGCCCTTGTAGTCGGGGTCGCTCTTTATATTCATGCCCAGAACGTTCGGCGCAAGGGAGTAGGCGCTCACGTTGTTCGTCACCAGAGCCTGATAATAATCCGCTGCCCATACCCATTCAGAGTCGTCGATCGCGCTTAATATGCAGGATTTCAGGTTCGGGCGCGACGACTCCGAAGCTTTTTCGTACGCCTGCAGGATAAAGCCTTCCCCGTAGCGTTCCGCAAGGTACGAAATTAGAGCGCCGCGGGCATAGCCCTCGTATTTGGTGTTTTTCTCGGGGAACAGGCCGGAGAAGCAGAGGGGGAAGTAGGCCTGCGTTAATTCATAACTACCGCCGTGCTGCAGCTCGAAGTACGTCGCGGTGGCTTCGTCGCACCAGAGATTGTCGGACAGAAAGCTTTGATAATAGTTGTACTGCGTGAAATGGAAAAACTCGTGCGCAAGGAGCGGTACGACGCCGGACCGCTTGTACCCTCCCGCGAAAAACGCTTTGTTGATCTGGATGTAGCCGTTCGCCCTGTAGACGAAGTAACCGTCCGCGCTCAGTTCCTCGATATATACCTCCATCGGCCACGAGCTTCGTTGACTGTAGACATATCCTTTGCCCAGATATTCATTGTATATGCTTTCCAGGTCGTCAAGCAGCGCAAGGCGGTCCGATTCAACGAAGCGCATTCCCCTGAAATAGACTATGAAGTGGCCGCCGCTGCGCAGCTGGGTGGAGTTGTTGGTGAACCAGAACATGGCCAGCGTCACTTTCTCGCGCGACGGCTCGGAAGGGGAGCCCCCGGCGAAGAGGACTTCCATGTTTTGCAGAGAGTCGGCGGGAACGAACGTCGCCGTGGCGGTCCCGTCGCTTATTACGACCGGGTAGTACGAGTAGATAGTATCCCCATATCCGTCGTCCATGCCCATCGTGTTACCGACGCCAAGCATTACGAAGCAGTCGTCCGGTATCAGCGACTCATCCACGGGCAGGCTGACCGTCACCGGCAGCGCGCATTCAGCGTCAAGCGCCAACTCGTACATACCGGACACCAGCCCCTCCGGCTTCTGCGATTCCGTCGGCTTCAGCTCGACCATTTTCGTGCCGCCCGACACGTTGTTGCCGCCGAATTCCAGCGTCGCGCCGCCAAGCTCTATCGTCCCGTCTTTGACGGTGGTCGATTTGCCTTTCGCGATCGCGTCCCTGCCGCCCCTGTTGCGGAAAAACCCGAAGCCCGCTCCGACTCCGAGAGCGACGACCAGAACCAGGGCGACGATCCTAAAAACCAGGATTCCGCCTCCGCCTTTCGCGGGCGCGGGAGCCGGCTGTTCGTACTGCGGTTGCGTTGTCGGTTGTTGCGGCTGCCCGTACTGCTGCGTGGGTTGCGCGGCCGGTGCGGCGGCTAGGTCGTCGGTCCTTGCGCCGCATCCGGGGCAGAATTTTGCGTTTTCGGACATGGGCGTGCCGCAGTTTTTGCATAGCATAGTAGAATCTCCTTTGCCAAGTTATACTAATCGGGTCGCAGGAAAAACGGGCTATTCGAGTTGCCATGCTTACGGTCTATCCGCGGTTCACCTCGATGTCCCTGAATCCCAGAAATTCCCTGTTCCTGTCTATCGGCGCGACTTCCCCGTCGACGATTCTGTCTCCCCGAAGTACGCATGAGAATCGATATTCGCCGGACTCCGTCGGATAGTCGGGATTACCGGGGAACGTGTCCGTATGTATTCTTCCGGTCACGGGGTCGTAGCTTATGAACTCCATTATGGAATACTGCGGATTCCATCCGCCGCTTCCTTTGACAAAGAAAGCGCCATGATATTTTCCGTTTTCCTCCGTGATTTCAAGGGCAACTTCCCTTCTATTCGCGCCGGTGACGGCCGGGTCGTTTTCGGGGGGGCCAACGTATCCGTACAGCGAGTACGTTTCCGCGACGCCCTCATACCGGCCGACAAGCTCGCTCATGTCGCCCTCGACCGCGTCGGGCACGGCGTCGGGTTCGATGTAGTCGGGCATTGTCACCTCGCCATGCCCCTCCATCACGTACGCGAATCTGAACGGCACATCGTCGTTTGTCCTGGCGAACTGTTGGGACGCCAACTCATGCCCCGTGAATATATCGAAGTATATGTCAAAGCTTCCATATTTGGCGGCGATTTCCGGAACTGTGTACGTGTAGGAAAAACTGTTGTTCGAACCGCTGCAGATGTGCCTGTGCTTGCCTTCGGACGACTTCAGGTAACCGTCGTCCGTTCTCCTGTTCTCATAAGCTTCGATGAGGAGGGTATCGCTGTCCTTTGGTGTGGAAACATTCACGTTGATGGTCAGCTTGTCGCCCACCTTCAGCGTATCGGGCAGGGCGGTGAAGGTGACGGAGTATATTTCCGTGGTGTTGGTGGTTTTCCAGCCCTTGACTTCACTATGGTGAAAGGCGGTTTTTCGCCATGTGCCGTTCGCCGCATAGAACTCATTTATCGAATAGCTTTTGTCGTTGTCAAATCTGGTTTTATAGGAAGCGGGTATCACCGACTTTTCCTTATCGAGCTTGAACACTTTACTGCCCGTATCGTCCAAAGACTGCGCCGGCTTCTGCTCTTTTTCCACCGGCTCGCCGAGCGTGAATTTGTGTTCGCGCTTCGCCAGCACCGCGGCGCCCATCAATCCGCTTTCGTCAAATATCGAAATCGTCAGCTTGTATTCCCCCGGAGCTTTATAACAATGTTCGGTTTTTGCCTTTTTTCCGGACTCGACTGTCTGGCTGAATATTTCACCGTCGCCAAAATCCCATTCATACCGATATTCCATACCATTGTTGTTTGGAAAGCCGTTGGCGTTGAGGTATAGCGTCATACCTCCGGCGCCGGAATCCTCGACCCAGTCGAATACGGGATTATAACGCACCAGATCGGGCACAATGACGTCGAACAGCAGCACATTCGCGAATGCGCTCCGCTCGGACAGTTCCCCACCCTTCGTGCCGTTCCCGTCGGACTTGTATATTTTGAATTGCGGCATATAGGTCCAGCTTGCGCGGTTGAGGTCCGGCGCAAGGTCGGTCGGGGCGATGAATGTATACTCGAATTTCAGGTCCACCTCGCCGTTCGACACTTTGACCGGAGCGCTGCCAATTGAGGCATATCCGCCGCCGGAGCCGCCGACGAAGTCGTTTATGGGGGAGCTGAGCGTAAGCGGCGCGTATTCGGACGTTTTTTCCTGGTTGTCGCCGAAGTCCCATTCAACGAGCACATGAGTGATCGCCGGGTCGATATAATGGCCGGTGAGGGTGAATTCTTCGGGCTGTCCCAGGATGACGGGGTCAGCCCTGAACGGATTGACCTGCCAGTTTGAACGTCCGAAATACACCGCCCAGGCTTCCGTGTAAAAGCCCGTCACAGTCAGTTTTGGTGAACCCAGGATTTGCCTTGGGGCGCCGTTGAAAAGGCTGTTTGCCAGCGTGACGCGTCCGTCGGGTACCGAAGGTTCCTCCCTATAGAGCGTTATCGTTGGCCGCCGCTCATCCTCCTTGTTGCTCGGCGCCACGAAGTAGAACACATCATTATTTTCCGCGGTAAATCGAAACTCTTCCGAGCCGTGTACCTTCGCTTCGAGCGACAATATGCCGTCCGCCGTCACCCGGTAAACAAGGACGTCGCTCTCGGAAGCATTGCCATTCACGTCATCCTCCTCGATGGTGAAGGAGACGACCATGCTGCTCAGCTCATCGCCGTCGTAGCTCTCCATGTTCACGGTATCGATACGGCTCGCAAAGGCGCCGGTGACGCGCGATCTGTCGAAATCATTGGCCAAAGCCTCCCTGAAAGTGGTGTTTTCCACCAGATACTCGAAGAAACCCGTATATATATCCTCGACTGTAAACTTTCCACTTTTGCCTGCGGCGTAATCCGCGACGGCATTTGAAACTATGATGGAGCTCGCGGGTTCTTTATAGAGATCGTTAAAGCTTAGTCCCACCACGTCCACCAGATAGCGGATAAATATCCCGGTCAGGTATTCGTAATTCTCCTGCCCGTCCTTGTAGTATGCGCCGCTTATATCACCCACTGAGTCGATGTAATGCGTCGGGTACAACGCTCCGATATTGTCATTAAGGTATGTACCATTGCGCTTAAACGCAATATCCACGGCGGCGTATTCCGCCGTCGCCTCTATCCACCATTTGTGGCTGACAAGCTCGCCCACCTTGCCGAAAAGCGTATCCATTGAGTTGCTGATCGCGGCGCCCAGGGAGGTCATGCCGTATGTCCTGTTTTGGATCACATGGAACAGTTCATGCGCCAGGATATGGGTGAGCTTTGTTGCGCCATAACCCGGTTTTGTGGCGTCTTCCTTGAAGTAGTTCCTGAAAACTTCGGTTGATATTTGCATTTTGCCTGAAAATATGGACGTCTGATTCTCACCGGAGCTTATGGCTTCGGTAGAGTCGATTTTTACGTCAACCCTTTTTCTGTAGGTTTCCTTACCGGGAAGAAGATTGCTTTCGACGCTGTATGAGGGGTTTTGAAGTCCAGCGGCGATGTAATTTGCCAGTGCGGACTCCAATATCGCGCCGACGTCGGCTACCAGGTGGGGGACGCCGGCGGCGGCTCCGGAATAGTCGTCGCGGGTGAATCCGCCGCGCGAGGCGCAATCGTCCCATTCGCCTTGCGGGAAACGTGTCTTGAGCTCCTCGTCGCTCCAAAAGATGTTGAAGTTGTTTCCTTTTGTTATGTATACGTTATCCGCGTACTTCAGCCAGTCCTTGTACGCGTTCTGCGCAGTGGACGTCAGGTATTCAAAACCGATTGCGACGCCGACGAGCGCTACGACAAATCCCGGACTGAAATGGTCCGTCAGGTAGTAGACCTTGCCTTCGGTTTCGTCAAGCCGCATTGGTAGGTCGACTTCGCTTCCGAACTCCGCGCTCCACCTTTTTGCGCGCAATACATCCTCCAATGCCAGCCGCCCATCCGTGTCGTATTGGTCCAGGCCGTCTCGCAGGCTTTCAATGTCAACGGGCATCCCCACCTCGACGTAATCCGGCAGGGCGGAAAGGCCGTCAAAGGAAAAATCGTAAAGCGCGATGGGCATGAATGTCAGTTCCTGCGGTATGGCCGGGTTTATTACGCCGGAGAGCGTCAAGTCGCGCGGTTGGTCGAGAAACCCACCGGGGATCGTGACTGTCACGCCCTCGGCGCATTCTATTGTCTGCGCTTTATCGGAAGGCCGGACCGTAACGCGGGAGAGTTCCTCAAGCAACTGCGGCGCGACGTCGAACGAAGCCGGGGCGGCCTCGCCTCCGTAGGAGAGGGTGAACTCGCCATTTGATGCGTCGTGCGGGACATTTACCAGAAATGAGTCGCCGATTGACGCAATGATACCCACAGGTATACCGGAATATGCCACCCGTAGTTTCGATGTGTCCACGGTTTTGTCAAGAGTGAAGTGCACAAGGGAGCCGGCAGGACCCGACTTGGGCGCGTATGAGGTTATGACGGGAGCGGGGGAGCCGTTGCCGATATCGCTGATATTGATTGCCGGCGCGCCTGTCCCGGCGTCGTAACCGCCGGGGTCGCCGGCCTTGCCGCCCCTTCGCGTGAAGACGCCATAGAGGCCCGATGCGAGCATGGCCACGACGAGGACGGACGCCACAATCCGGTATGGCAGGATCCATCCGCCGGTTTTCTTTTGCGGCGCTGACTGCGGCGCTGACTGTGGCGGGGCGTATTGCGAAACCGCATATTGCGGTGGGGTGTTGGGCGGCGTCTCCCGTTGCGCGGGATATCCGGGATGGCTCTGTGCGGGCGCGGATTGCGGCGGCGCGGCTTGCGTCCGCGTTTGCGATTGCCTTTGCGCGGCGGACGCGACGGTGTTGCCGCAGTTTTCGCAGAATCTCGCGTTTTCCATCAGGGCGGCTCCGCAGTGTTTGCAAAAATTGGCCATTGTGTTATGACCTCCTATACCAAAATGGTCGGTATTATTCCGGTTTCCTTGCGGAAATTCTCTATTATTTCCTCCAGCGCGTCCTCGTCCGGCCTTGAATAAAGCAGCCTTATGCTTTCGAGCTCCTCGTCCGCCTCGCCGTAGCCGAAGGTTATGTAGTCTTTTCCTATTTCCACGCTTCTTAGCCATATGCCGTTTTGGTTGAACTTGATGATTTTTGTGCCAATCAGTATCCCAAAGCAGGAGACGTATATCCCGAAGTTTTCACGTAGCTCCGCTTCTTCCACCTTTTTTTCTTCCGTGTTCCCGCGGATCACGGCGGGTTGTATCCATATGACGGCGCTTTCGGTTATCGCCTTTGCCGTCATGTGTTTTCTGCGCGCGCCGGAAAAGAGGGCGGCCATCAGCGCCGTTCCCATCAGGGCGAATACCGCGAAGTATTCCCAATGGGAAAAGCGAAGGGCAAGCGCCATGGCGAACGTGATGACGAAAATGAAGAATGCCGTCAAAAATATTCTTGCGTACAGTGTTATTTTTCTCAAATCGATCCCCCTCGCATGGCTTTGACAGTCATTCTATACGTCAAGGCATAAAAATAAACTGTACCAAGGTACAGTCTTTCGGGATATTTCGGGAATTTTCGGGAAAAAGCGCCTGTACTTTGGTACAGGTATCGCGTCTTTCGCCCTTTGGGTGTGGCTTTCGCCTTTTGGGTGCGCTTCTCGCTATTCCGGGGGTTTTTCCCGGTTTCTGAGGACGAGGTTCGTCAGCTCCGTCCTGCTTGACACCCCCGTTTTTGCGTATATATTGCTCACATGGTACTTGACGGTTCTTTCGACTATCACCAGTTCTTCGGCGATTTCCTTGTTCGTCCTGCCGTTGACGAGCAGGTGCATTACCTCGTGTTCGCGTTCGGTGAGCCTTTCGACAATGTTGAGGTCGGTTGGCCGGTTGATATGGTCTTGCGCCGATGTTTCCGGATGCGAGGTCAGGTAGATGTGGTTTTTTAGCAGCTTTGTCAACCGGTTATGCAGGGGAGGCAGCATTATCAGCGTCACGCACACAACCCCCAATGCAAGCAGGGTATGGTACTGTTCCTGCCCTCCCGCCGCGTTTATCGCGTTTCCGATGAGCCCGCCTTCGAGAACCCCTATGACGTTGGCGGCAAGGCCGAACCCGATGACCCTTGCAGGGTTTTTGTAATGCTCAAGCATTTCGCCAAGTATGCTCCACCAGAAAAGGTCATAGACGCCGCACGCGCCCAACAGCAATGTGTTGACTACAAGATAATCCGTCCAGGTGCGGCCAAGCACGAGAAAGGCGATAAAGGAAAAGCCGATCATGGATATGGCGACGTAAAGGATGTACGCCCGGTTGGTCTTGCGGGGCAGATTGCGCATTATGAACAGCGCGGCGATGTATGGCACGGCCCAGTAAAGGCTTGTCAGAAGCTTCATGTGGGCGAACGCGGGGTTCACCACCTGATACATCATTCCGGAGTTGATGGTGATGAACATGATGAAGAAGCAGAGGAATGCGAGCGGGTTGAGCTTGCTTGCCGAAACCGCGGTTTTCCGCGTGAGGGTCGGGGCAGGGGGCGATTGGGGCGTTTCATGTGCGCCGGCGTTGGGGAGTCTGAGCGCGAAAAGGAAGGCGGCGACCAGCACAAGGATGGAAGCGCCAAGCCCTATTTGCGGGGATATGTGGATCGCTGATATGTTGAGGAGTATCATGAGCAGATTCGAGAAAATGAGGCCGTCCGCCATTGTTTTGATGCGCGTTTCCTTTGGCGTGTTTCCCTTGAAGTAAAAGCCCCATGCCGCGACGCACGCGCCGACGAGGAAGGCAGCGAGGAACAAAGCGGCGGACCATAAAAACGACGGGGGGAGGAAGAACACTCCGGTGGCGGCGGCGCAGAAGACGATGGAGAAAAGTATGAGCTTTTTCGCCGCGCGCATTGTCCTGACGAAGAAGCCGCAGGCGATCAGCCCGACAAAGTGGGCGGCCATCGCGCCCAACACATATGTCTGCGTCGAGACACCGCGGTATTCGGTGATCGCGTACAGCACCTGCCCCTCGAAGGGAAACGCCAATAGCCACGAGAAGAAAAGGGCGAACACAACGACGGACAGGCGGCGGTCCCTGACCGTCGCCTCCGCTTTGCGTCCCTTATCGTTGTCCATTGTGCCGTCCCCCGTCCGGTGCAGGAGTTCCCGCGCGGGATTGCCCCGCGTCCATAACCTGACGGGGTAATTATATCACAGATGGGACGAGGTTGTAAGCGGGCGCATTGACAGAGGCGCATTGTCAAAGAAACGCAGGACGGCCCGGGGCGGGGCGGTCATTGCGGCGACCGGACAAACAGCGAAGCCGGGTTTGCAAAGGAAATACGAAAAAGCATAATTGAAAAAATATGCCGCAGGGGTGGTAATATTTTTCGACGCTTGGTATAATTGGCGTAATATTCAAGCACCGCTTCCAAAACCGGCTGTCGCGACCCGGCGGACGGGGTTGGAAACGGACGTCTCGGGAACAAAATTTATTTTAGGAGGTCTGGCAATGGCAACATGGCATGAATATCTGAGAGACGAGGGCCGCCCCCCGTCATGGCCGTACCCGATCAACTTCGGGCAGGAGCAGATTGTCGAAACCGACGTGCTGATCATTGGCGGAGGCATCGCGGGCTGCTGGTCCGCAATCGCCGCCGCGCGGTTGGGCGTGAAGGTGGCGATGGTCGAAAAAGGCGACGTGAGGCGCAGCGGCTCGGGCGGGCCCGGTTGCGACCACTGGTGCAACGCGCCGGCAAACCCGCTGTCGAGGGTCGATCCTGACGAGTGGGCGGTGCATATGGCCGACCGTCCGTTCTGCAACGGCATAGGGCTCCAGATCCAGTGCAGGGAGGACTATGACACGCTCCTCGAAATGGAGCAGATGGGCGGAAAGATCCGCGACACCGACGGCGTTTATGCCGGCGCGGAAGGCCGCGACGAGGAAACCAAGTTCATGATTTCCCCGCGCTACGGAACCATCCACAGCTATTTACCCGACCCGCACATGGGCGAGCCTGGGTTCAATCCGCCGGAGAAACGCAACAATGTCGTCATCCGCGTATGGGGCAACACGTTCAAGCCCGTACTCAAAAAGGAATGCCAACGCCTGGGCGTCCAGGTGTTCGACCGCGTGATGGGGACGAGCCTGCTGAACGAGAACGGCGTCCAGGGCGCGCGCGTCATAGGCGCCACCGGGCTGAACAGCCGCACGGGCGAATTTCTGATATTCCGCGCGAAGGCCGTCATTATCGCGACGGCGGGCGCCGGCTCCATGTGGCTTATGAGCATGGAACACGGCGGTTATTCCAACATGTCCTCGCGTAACATCAACGGCGACGGCACGGTCATGGCGTGGAATGCCGGCGCGGAGCTCACAATGATGGAAAGCACCGGGGTCGTTGGCATTGCAACCGGCCTCAAGCATAAGTGGTACACGGGCGCCGGCGACGCAAGCTACGAAAACGTCCCGCTCGTGGACGCCAACGGGAAAAGGCTCCCGTATCCGATACAGGGCTGGGAAGACGCCGGCGCCATGATGCCGGCAGCCGGAGTGCAGGAGAAGATCAGGGAAGCGGTCATGCGCGGGGAGTATGCGCTTCCGTTCTACGGCGATTGGCCGTCAATGCCGGAGGTCGAACGGCGCGCCACATGGAACCTGATGCTGGCGGAGGAGTCCACGACAAGAATCATGGTCAAAACAATGACCGAGGGCGGCTTTGACATCAACCGCGACCAGCAGTTGTCGTACAAGTTCATCGAGGGCAACAGCCTGCCGCAGTGGGGCAGCGCCGGGAGCGGCGGAGTCGTCGTGGACTGGAACCTGAAGTCGACGGTTGATGGCTTATACATAGCGGGAACGACGATGTTCAGC
>Ga0082212_10001579_pt1 | contig 33608 bp, 45 predicted proteins | sample TergutNt197P3_FD_71548 | JGI IMG/M metagenome (GOLD analysis project Ga0082212, IMG submission 71548) | Neocapritermes taracua P3 segment gut microbial communities from Petit-Saut dam, French Guiana - Nt197 P3 | ecosystem: Host-associated > Arthropoda: Insects > Digestive system > Gut ... | reverse complement strand
CAAAAAAACACAGAAAATCAGCAGAAGCCTACACCCGCCGCCGCTCAAACCAACTCCCCAAAAAATCCCAAAAACCACCACCAAAAGCCCCCCTCAAAATCCGCTGAAACGACTGTGTGCAAAGGGATTGGCGACAGCGAGCAAAAAGCGGCGGAAACGCCGATGAATAAAACCGGATTGAACGTCAAAAATCCGGCGGCCATCGCGACAAGTTTATACGGCACGGGCGTGAACGCCGCCAAAACGATAATCAGCACCCCGTGGCGGGTGAACATTTCCTTGGCCACTTCGAATTTTTCTGCGCTGGCGAAAGTTGTGATAATCCATTGGCCGATGCTTTCGAAAACCCAGAACCCGATGAAATACGCGATTGCGCCGCCAATCAAAGAGCCCAGCGCCGCCGCGGCAACGACCGGCACGGCCTTTTTCTTGTTCGCGACGATCGGCGGGGTCATGAATACTTCGGGCGGGACGAACAGGAATATCGATTCGCATACGGTAAGAAAAAATACCGCCCAAACCGCCCATGTCGAATCTGATTTTTTAAGAAGATAGTGTTGTAATTTCATAATGATTAGTGGCTGGTGTTAGTGGTTAGCGATAGCGGTGGCATGAACTTGTGCGAATAAATTCCACAATCAACAATGCCACTGACACTTACACTACCACTTACACTAACTGCTTGTAAATGAATTTTTTCCATATTACAATGGAAAATTGAGGGAAATAGCAAAAAAGGAATTACAAAATGCCAAAACTTCAAATTTTCGTCGGCGACAAGCGCGCAAGGGACAATAAAGCAGGGGAACTGATTATCGGCGGCGGCTGTCCGGTCGTGCCGGTATCAAGCGGGTCGCCGCGCGTCACGCACGCCGGAGATTTGCAGATTTCGGATTTTTCACCCAAAAGTTTGAAAAAAATATTTTCCAAATACAGGAGCATAATCATCAAAGACGCGCACGGTTTTTCGATAAATTCGCTTGACAGCCTAATATGCTTTGGGGCCGAAAATCATGTCGACATATATCTGTTGTGTGCAGCGGCCGATTCAAACAACATGCCGTACAAGGCCGTCTGTTATTTGTCGGACATGGGGTATGAAATACAGCAATTGGACGCTTTCAAAGCGCCCGAAGCGGCCCTTAAACCCGCGTCCGAATTGCTGGAAAATAAAAAGCCGAAAAAACAGAAAGACGTGCCGGTGTTCGAATTGGTCGCGCGCATATCGACGCATATCGAAAAAGCGATACAAACCATGGACCGCCCGCTGACGGATTACCAGGCTATAACTGGCGGTGACGCCATAAAGGCGCTGCGCGAAATTATTCGGGCCAAAGAAGAACTGGGCGTATTGAAAAAGAAAATCGTGACGGATGAAAAAACAAATCGCAAATAACAGGGGCGTGCGCGTCGCGTCGAACATACGCAAAACCGTCGCGGAAATATTCCGCGACCGTTTCGCGGACGACGCGGTTTTGTCGCGAGTGTCGATTGTCGACGCCGACAGCGGCTTGCAGTTTATAAAAATCTATTATCACGCGCCCCTGGATATAAAAGGCCTGCGGGAAAAATTGGAATTCGTAACGCCCATAGTTCGACACGAATTAGCCGCGCGAATCCGTCAAAAATACGTTCCGGAAATCCGATTCGTTTACGACGACACTTTGGAAAAATCCGAACGGATAGACGAATTGTTAAGGAGTATTTGAAATGACAAAATCCGATGCGATTAAATTCATGGACGGGCGGCACGTCGTTATGCTGGCGACGTTGAACGACGGCGCGCCCGATATGCGCGCGCTTATAAATATTCGGAACGGGGCGATTGCGCCGCACCTGTCGGATTATTTCAAGGGGGACGACCGGCTGCTTTTCATCACCAATACTTCGTCGAATAAAATCGGGCAAATCCGCGCGAATTCACGGGCGGCGGTTTACGGATATGACGACGCGTTCAACGGTCTGACGCTGTCCGGAACCGTGCATGAAATCACAGACTCTGAAACCAAAGACGCGCTGTGGGACGATTCGTGGAAGATGTATTATCCGGACGGAAAAGACGGCGGCGATTTTTCCGTTCTGGAATTTATTCCCGAAAATTACAAATTTTACAAAGAGTTCAAAGTGGAAAAGGGCGGGTTTTAATTCATCCCGTCATTGCGAGAAAGAAAAATCACGGTTGGTAACAACCGTGTTTTTCTGCCGAAGCAATCCAGTTGATTTGTCGCGCCGGCAAAGCCGGCGCACTTTATTTACTGGATTGCCGCGTCACATTTGCAGACGCCCCAGCGTCAGACAAATGTTCCTCGCAATGACGAATACGGTTTTGCTTGCAAATTTTTTACAATACGTTAATATGCGGCAATGCGTATCGCGTATTTAGGAATAAAAAATGACTCAAAAAAATATCAGAAATTTTGCAATCATCGCCCATATCGACCATGGGAAATCGACTTTGTCCGACCGGATTATCGAATATACCGGCGGTCTTGAATCGCGCGAAATGAAGGCGCAGGTCCTGGATTCCATGGACATCGAACGCGAACGCGGAATTACAATCAAGGCGCAAACAGTGCGGTTGAATTACAAAGCGAAAGACGGCCAGGTTTACCAACTGAATCTGATGGACACGCCGGGGCATGTCGATTTTACCTATGAAGTTTCGCGGTCCCTTGCCGCGTGCGAAGGCGCGCTGTTGATTGTCGATGCGACCCAGGGGGTCCAAGCGCAGACATTGGCCAACGCGTATTTGGCCATCGACAACGATTTGGAAATCCAGCCGGTTTTGAACAAAATAGATTTGCCGTCGTCCGATATATGCGGCACGCGCGAACAGGTCGCGGACGTCGTAGGAATAGATGCCAGCCAGGCATTGTGCGTGTCCGGCAAAACCGGCGAAGGCGTTCCGGAACTGTTGGAAGCAATCGTCCAGAAAATGCCAAGTCCGCATGGCGACGAATCCGCGCCGACGCGCGCCTTGCTTGTCGATTCTTGGTACGATTCGTATCTGGGCGTCGTCGTATTGGTGCGCGTTGTCGACGGAAAATTATCGCGCGGCCAGAAAATAAAATTCATTGCTACGGGCGCGGAATACACCGTTGATAAAATCGGATACTTTACGCCGAAAATGGTTAACGTCGAGACGCTTTCCGCCGGCGAAGTCGGATTCATCATCACCGGCATGAAAACAATCCACGATTGCAAGGTCGGCGATACGATTACAGAGGCTGGTGCCATTGTTAATCGCTCCCCCCTTGGGGGGAGCCAGAGCGAAGCGATGGTGGGGGGACGAAATAATATTCCCCCCACCGACGCGCTTTGCGCGTCGACTCCCCCCAGGGGGGGGGGGGTTACCCCATTGCCGGGTTTCAAGCCATCCATACCGGTTGTATTTTCATCCTTCTTTCCGGTAGAGGCGGACGATTATCCGACGCTTCGCGAATCTGCGGAAAAACTGGCGCTGAACGACGCGTCGTTCGTGTTCACGGTTGAAAAGTCCAGCGCGCTGGGATTCGGACTGCGCTGCGGATTTTTGGGCCTGCTTCATATGGAGATTATTTCCGAACGACTGACGCGCGAATTCAATCTGAACCTTATCAACACCATTCCGTCGGTGCTTTACAAACTGAACCTGCGCGGCGGCGAAGTCATAGATTTGGAAAATCCCGCCGACATGCCCGAACCCACGCGCATAGAATTTATCCAAGAACCGTGGGTTCGCGCGACCATCATGCTGCCCGATCAATATTTGGGCGGAATTATGGCGCTGTGCTCTGAACGCCGGGGCATCCAGGAAAATATGAGTTACGTCGGAAACCGCGCCGTGCTGACGTACCGTCTGCCGCTGGCCGAAATAGTTTTCGATTTTTACGACCGCGTGAAATCGCTGACGTCCGGATACGCGTCTTTCGATTACGCGCTGGACGGATACGAAACATCCGAATTGGTAAAAGTTTCCGTCCTGGTAAACGAAGAAGTCGTGGAACCTTTGTCTTTCCTGACGCACAAATCTTTTGCTTCAACGCGCGGCCGCCAGATTGTTGAAAAATTAAAAGACCTTATCCCGCGGCACCAATTCAAAATTCCTATCCAGGCGGCCATCGGCGGAAAAATCATCGCGCGCGAAACCATCGCGGCATATCGCAAGGACGTCACGGCCAAATGTTACGGCGGCGACATATCGCGCAAACGCAAACTGCTTGAAAAACAGAAAGAGGGCAAAAAGCGCTTGCGCAGTTTCGGCAACGTCGAAATTCCGCAGACCGCGTTTATCAACGCGCTGAAAGTGGGGGATTAAGCCATGCAATTGAATTTCGGAACAAGAGTGAGATAAGAGAGAATGAGCCACCAGTTTTATTTTTCGCCGCATATTTTGGACAATCTGACCATTCCGAAATCGGGATTCGATGTAGTCCAGGATATCGCCGACCCGCGCCTGCGCATGTATGTGACCGCGCGCGGGGTAAAGACCTTTTTTACGCGCAAAAGGGTGCGCGGCAAGGACACCCGGATAATTATAGGCAATTATCCCGGCATGGACATCGCGGTCGCGCGCGACAAAATCGAACGCGTTTTGACCGTCGCCGGCCAGCCGCGCAAAATCCGCCGCAAGAAAATTTCGTTCGCATGTCTGTCGGCCGCGTTCGTTTCGGCAAAAATTCGCCGCGCGCCCGCGTCGACGGAAAAACTGAAACGCGCGATGTCGCGTCTTTGGGCGCCGCTTGCCGATATTGAAATAGACAAGATTACAACAGACCGGATAAAACAGATGCACGAACAGATTGCGGCGCACAGCGGCGCGCCGACCGCCAACCGCATGCGAGAGGTTATGTCCGGCATATTCAAATACGCGTGCCAGCAGGGATATCTGTCGTCCAACCCGGTGCTGGACGTTCCGAAATGCAAAGAAGTGCGCGGCGTGCGCCTGCTTAACGCGGCGGGCCTGCGCCGTCTGCATTCGGCGGCCAAGGCGGAAAAAAATCCCGTATTCCGCGCCGCTTTTTTAATGCTGGTTTACGGGTTCAAGAATAAGTCCAAAATCTTCGCCATGCGCTGGTCCGAATTGAATCTGAACCAGGAAACCTGGAAAGGCGAACCGCTTTCCGATATGGCCGTCAATCTTTTGCGCGATTTGCCCGAAGACGGCAAATGGGTGTTCCCGCATTGGGGCGGACATCTGGTCGACCCGCGCGCCGCGTGGAAACGCCTTGTCGCAAAGGCCAAAACGCCCGGCGTAAAAATGGACGATGTGCACAAATTCCTTTCCCGGCGATTGGAATGGTCTGCGGATATTTACCGTTTACGGCAGAATATGAATACAGTCCTGTCGGAATCTTTGTAATTTGACAAAAATGACGCCTTGTTATAATTCGTTATAATTTCTTGACAGGTGGGGCCATAGAATAGTAATATACATGCTGTCGCCATTGACAAGTTACCCAATGGCAATAAATTAACAGTCCAGGTTCGTAACAAAATATAACGGGGCCTGTGGCGCAACAAAGGAAAACAAAATGACTATTTTCGAACAAGTTCAGGGTGTGATTGCTGAAAAACTGGGCGTGGACAAGGCAAAGATTACGGAAAACGCATCGTTTGTGAACGATTTGGGCGCGGATTCCCTGGACGTCGTTGAATTCGTTATGGAAATCGAATCCAAATTCGGCATAACCATTCCGGACGAACAGGCCGGCAAGCTGGTCACCGTCGGCGACGCCGTGAAATATATCGAAGCGCACGCGAAAAAAGAAGAAGCGAAAGCGGAATAATCGAAAAAAGTCGATTTATAAATTTCAGCCACAAATGTGCATTGCATTTGTGGCTGGTTTTGTGTATGAATGGATGAAACAAGGAGTTTTTTATGAAACGCAGGGTTGTAATAACCGGCATGGGTATAGTCGCGCCGAATGGCGTCGGCATAGACAACGTTTGGAAATCGCTGTTGGCGGGCCAATCCGGAATTGTAAAACTTTCCGGCCCGGAATGGGACGACCTGTCTTGTCAAATCGCGGGCGTTGCCAATTACAGCGCGGACGAAGTCGTCGACCCGAAAGAGCAAAGACGCATGGACCGGTTCATCGTGCACGCGATGGTCGCGGCGGACGAAGCGGTAAAGGATTCCGGACTTGATTTGGAATCCATAGACAAGGAACGCGCCGGCGTTTCCATCGGTTCGGGAATCGGCGGCGCCGGATCCATAGACGAATCGTCCAAAGAACTGGTCGCCAAAGGACCGCGCAGTATCAGTCCGTTCTTTGCGCCAAAGGTCATAATAAATATGGCGTCCGGATACGTTTCCATAAAATACGGGTTCAAGGGGCCGAACATTGCGCTGGCCACCGCGTGCGCGACCGGCGCCCATTCGATTGGCGAAGCGATGCGGATGATTCAATACGGCGACGCAGACATTATGGTTGCAGGGGGCGCAGAGGCGGGCGTTCACCGCCTGGGCATGACGGGGTTCGCCGCGATGCGCGCGATGTCGACGCGCAACGACGACCCGGCGGGCGCCATGCGCCCGTGGGACAAGGGCCGCGACGGATTCGTTATGGGCGAAGGCGCGGGCGTCCTGGTCTTGGAAGAATACGAACACGCGAAAAAACGCGGCGCGAAAATTTACGCCGAACTGGCCGGATACGGAATGACGGCCGACGCGCATCATATGACGGCCCCGGCGCCGGGCGGCGAAGGCGGCGTGCGCTCTATGAAAATGGCGCTAAAAGATGCGGGCCTGGAACCCGCCGCGGTCGATTATATAAACGCGCACGGAACGTCGACGCCGCTTGGCGATGTCAGCGAATTGGAAGCGGTCAAGAATATGTTCGGCAATTCGGGTTGGTCGATGTCCAGCACGAAATCCATGACCGGGCACTTGCTGGGCGGCGCAGGCGCGATAGAGGCAATATTTTGCGCGCTTTCCATCCGCGACGGAAAAGTTCCGCCGACAATCAATCTGAACGACCCGGAAGACGCGGCCGCCGGATGCGATTTGGTTCCGAACGTCGCGAAAGAGCGCAATGTCGATGTCGCGCTGTCCAATTCGTTCGGATTCGGCGGCACGAACGCAACGCTTGTTATGAAGAAAGTATAATTCGTCTCTGTGACGGTTAATTACTCCCCCTTTGGGGGGAGTCGACGGCAAAGCCGTCGGTGGGGGGATAGATATGTTTATTTTTGCCCCCCACCGAAAGACGCTTTGCGTCTTTCGGCTCCCCCCGATGGGGGAGCAATTGGCAGATACGAACACGAACCACGAACACGGGTACGAACTATGAAAAAACAAAAACCGAAAACGACAATGAAAATTCTTGGGCATCGCGCCTGGCTGGTCATATTTATGGCATGGACATTGTTCGGCATATTGTTCGGGTTTTGGTATTTCGGAATCCGGTCGAATGTCAAACAGGACGCCGCGTTCACCGTCGGCGCCGGCGCGACCATATCGTCCGTCGCTGGACAGTTGAAAGAGAGGGGGTTCATAGACAGCGAAGACGGATTCAAAATGACGGTCCGGTTGATTTCCGGAAACGTAAAGCGCGGGCTGTACGACATTCCGGCGGGGTCCAGCGCGTTCCACGTCGCGCGCATGATGGCGCACGGCGACATTGCGACCACGACAGTGTTGATTCCAGAGGGACTGACCGTCAAACAAATCGTCGAATTGCTGGACCAGAATAAATTTTTAACCGGCCGCGCGTGCGTTGGGATTAACGATTCGTGTCCGCGCGACGGCGAATTGTTTCCGGACACATACCGCGTTGCAAAGGGCGCGTCGCGCGCGTCGGTTGTGGAATTAATGCGCCTGCGAATGTCCGACGTTCGGGACCGATTCGAATCGGGGCGGGGCGCGTTGCCCGCGCCGTTGGAAAATTGGGACGAAGTCATGACCCTTGCGTCCATCGTACAAAAGGAAACCCCGAAAGCGCGGGAAATGCCGATAGTTGCGGGCGTCTATATTAACCGGCTGAATCAAAACATGCGACTGCAAGCCGACCCGACGGTCGTGTATGCCGTGACGGACGGCCTGGGCGATATGCGCGGCAAACCTTTGCTGACCGGTCATTTGAAGCGCGCGCATCCGTATAATACTTATATGAACCACGGCCTGCCGCCGCATCCGATTGCGAACGTCGGCCGCGCGGCGATCGCCGCCGTGCTTAACCCTGTGGAAACAAAATATTTGTTCTTTGTCGCGGACGGCACGGGTGGACATTTGTTTTCCGAAACTTATGAAGAGCATAAGGTGAATCACGAAAACTGGCGAGAGATAAAGAATAACAGGTAAAAGGTATAAGGTAATAGGTATGAGGTGGGCAAACTCTAAACACCTTTTACCTTATACCTAATACCTATTACCTTTCCGCGCGGCTATGCCGCGCGGAATTCGTTCCTGGTGCGTAATTTTCTATGAATGGTAAAATATCCCTGTTCAACCAAAAAGGAGCAACCATGAAAAAAATTCTATTAACATCAGCATTGTGTTTGGGCGTGTTCGCATCAGCAAGCGCGGCCGAATTCAAATACTATGAAGGAAAAGACTGGAACGAAATCACCGAATCCACGTTCAATCCGACGTTCCGTCCGACGATGGGAATGTGGGCGTTGACAACCGGCGCCGCTTTCCAAACGGGACAGGCGGGCGATTCCCAGGACAGCTTTTCACGCGGCGGATTCATAATTAATGAACTGTCCGTCAAATACGGCGTTATGGACGAACTGTATGTGTCGTTCGAAATGAACAACAACGATTTCCTGTCCGGCGGCATGATGGCCAGCCCGGAAATCGGTATCAACTGGCAGGTTATGCGCCCGGCGAAATCGGTCGCTTTGGACGTCATCGGTAAATACGGCCTGGCATGGAACAATAATTCCACAGTCGCCCCCGACGGCACGAACAACTTGCAGGCGGGTCTGCGAGTCTATGGCGACGAAGGACGTTTCCAATGGGCCGGTCAAGCATTGGCGCAGATGGCGTTCGCAAACGAACAGACGGATTTCATAACCGACAGCAGCACGATGTGGAACGTTTTGATGAAAGCGGAACTTGAATTCGAAATCATGAACGAATTGGGATTGAAACTGGAAGGCAATTATAACATCTATAACCTGGCCAAAAATTCCGACGAAGCGATGCTGTACGACCGCAATCTGATGTTCGGCGTGATATACGACGTTGTGCCGCATGCCGCAATCATGCCGTATGTCGGATATCATTTCCAGACCGCGAACAGCGAAAACAACGACACGATGGCCAATAATTTCTGGCAGTTCGGCGCAAAGTTCGGGGTTCAGTTCTAAAATTTGCGGGGCAAATTTTAGAACCAAAAAATCCGGCCGAACGGCCGGATTTTTTGAAGGCGCATAGCGCCGCGTCATTGCGAGAAGCGCAAGTCCGACGTGGAACGTCGGCGCGCGCGCCGAAGCAATCCAGTAAATAGAGTGCGCCAGCAAAGCTGGCGCGGCAAATTACTGGATTGCCGCGTCGCGTTTGCAGACACTTCGTGTCAGACAAACGCTCCTCGCAATGACGGGTTGGGTGTTTTGCAATAACTGAAAAAAACAAAAATCCCCGCCGATTGGCGGGGATTGTTTCGTGAACGCAATTCTATATTAATTCGCATGCAATGTCAATAGGGTTGCATGAAAATAAATTTCTTGCGCCGGTTGGACGGCACAGGATAAAATTCCCAGGTCAAGACAATTATGTTTTGAAAACAAGGAGAAACCAATATGAAAAAAGTATTGTTAACATCTGTATTGTGCCTGGGCGTATTCGCGTCCGCGAATGCGGGCGGCTATATCGCCGGTTACGGTTCATACAACACTAAATCCGAAGCGTGGGGCCTGCCGATTGCGGTCGGTTATGCGTTCGAAAACGGTATTCGTTTGGAAGCCGACGTTTTCGGAACATCAGACCTGAGCGACACCAAAGACAACTTTGGGATGAGACTGGGCCTGCAGCAGGCGAAAGTCTTGTACGATTTCGACATGGCCAAAGCAGAATCTTCGTTGAAAGGTCTGAAAGTCTATGCCGGTCTGGGTATCGGTGCCATTGATTATGACGCCGAAGGCGATTATATGGGCAGCGACAAGACCATGCGCACTTTTGACTTGGATGGCGCGTTCATCGGCGGCGTGAAGTATTCGATCACCAATGACATTGCGGTCGACCTGCAATACAACCGTGGTTGGAACTATGCGTATGCTATTTTCGATGGCAATACCAACTCGACATCCAGCGGCTACAACGTGATCAAACTGGGTGCGGTCTACAATTTCTAATACGGAAACTGTATGAAAAAAATCCCGTCCGTTTGGACGGGGTTTTTTGTCGTAGGGGCGCGCACCCACCCCGTCATTGCGAGAAAGAAAAATCACGACTGGCAACAGTCGTGTTTTTCTGCCGAAGCAATCCAGTTGATTTGTCGCGCCGGCTATGCCGGCGCACTCTATTTACTGGATTGCCGCGTCAGGATTAGCTTTTCGCCGACAGGCGGCTCATACGCTAATCCTTCCTCGCAATGACAGACCAAAGTGGTTTCAATAGTTTTCCGCATTTTTTCTTGACAATTCATCATCTTGCCCTTATACTTACGGGGCTTTTTACGATGCTGGTAAAAGGCGAAAGTGTCGATATATTCGATAAAAAACAACGGGTTATAATCATCGCCATATTTGCGATGAAATAAACCGAACAGATTTGTTGTACAAAAAAGCAACGAAAGAACAAAGAGTTATCTGATGCCAACAGTAAACCAACTGATTCGGAAACCGCGCAAGAAAATTGCGAATCGCTCTAAATCGCCGGACATGAAGGGAAATCCCCAGAAACGCGGCGTTTGCACGCGCGTTTATACCACCACTCCGAAAAAACCGAATTCGGCCCAACGTAAAGTCGCGCGCGTCAAATTGGCGAACGGACGCGAAGTCACCGCATACATTCCGGGCGAAGGCCACAACCTGCAAGAACACAGCGTCGTAATGATTCGCGGCGGAAAAGTGAAAGACTTGCCGGGTGTGAAATACCATATCATCCGCGGCGTTCTGGACACCCAGGGCGTTACGGCAAGAAAACAAAGCCGTTCTTTGTACGGCGCAAAAGCGAAAAAAGCATAACGTTAAATCGTTATGAGTAATCCCGAAATCGGGGTGAAGAAAAAGGAAACAAAAATGTCAAGACGCAAACAGGCAGATAAACGCGAAATACTGGCCGATTCAAAATACAACAATCTGGTCGTTGCCAAAATCATCAACGTCGTCATGTGGGACGGCAAAAAGGAAGTCGCGGAAAACGCCGTGTACGGCGCGCTGGAACGTTTGAAAAAAATCGCCAAAGACGGCAACGAACTGGTCGCGTTCCTTGACGCGGTCGACGCGCTGAAACCGTCCGTCGAAGTAAAGGGCCGCCGCGTCGGCGGCGCCACGTACCAGGTTCCGGTCGAAGTGCGCAAAGAAAGACAACAGACTTTGGCGCTGCGCTGGCTGGTGCAATTCGCGCGCAAGCGCGGCGAACGCAGCATGGAAGAGCGCCTCTTCGGCGAATTGCGCGACGCGCTGGCCGGATCCGGTTCCGCGTTCAAAAAGAAAGTAGACACTCATAAAATGGCCGACGCGAATAAAGCGTTCGCGCACTTCAGATGGTAAAGAGAGAATAAAAAATGGCACTTGGACAAACCGCACCTTTGAAAGATTATCGCAATATCGGCATCATGGCCCACATCGACGCCGGCAAGACGACGACGTCGGAACGCATATTGTTCCTGACCGGACGCACTCATAAAATCGGCGAAGTGCACGACGGCGCCGCCACCATGGACTGGATGGCCCAGGAACAGGAACGCGGAATCACCATCACGTCCGCCGCGACAACCTGCTTTTGGCGCGACCATCGCATCAACCTTATCGACACCCCCGGGCACGTCGACTTTACAATCGAAGTGGAACGGTCTTTGCGCGTTCTGGACGGCGCGGTCGCGGTATTCGAATCCGTGTCCGGCGTTCAGCCGCAAACCGAAACAGTATGGCGCCAGGCGAACCGTTACAATGTTCCGCGCATCTGCTTTATCAATAAAATGGACCGTATCGGCGGCGACTTCTTCCGTTGCGTCGACATGATACGCGAACGTTTGGGCGCGAATCCGCTGGTTATCAATTTCCCCATCGGTGCGGAAAACGATTACAAGGGCATCGTCGACGTCGTCGAAATGCGCGCGATTGTCTGGGACGACAACGATATAAACAAGGCGCCGGTCATCGGCGAAATTCCCGCCGACTTGAAAGCCAAGGCCGACGAACTGCATGAAAAATTAATCGAAGAAATCGTGACGCTGGACGACGCGGTTATGGAAGCCTATATGGAAGGCGCCAAACCGGACGTCGCGACAATCAAAAGACTTATCCGCAAGGGAACAATCGGACAGAATTTCAACCCCATCCTGAACGGCTCTTCGTTCAAGAACAAGGGGATTCAGCCGTTGTTGGACGCGGTTGTCGATTATCTGCCGTCTCCATTGGACATCGGAACAATCACCGGCGTCAAAATGGACGGCGAAACCGAAGAAGATAGAAAGCCGGACGAAACGGAACCTTTCTCTGCCTTGGCGTTCAAAATCGCGAACGACCCGTTTGTCGGAAACATTATGTTCGTCCGCATATTTTCAGGAAAACTTTCTTCCGGTTCCTATATATACAATTCTTCCAAAGACAAACGCGAACGCGTCGGCCGCATGTTGCTGATGCATTCCAACAACCGCGAAGAAATCAAAGAAGCGACCGCTGGCGACATTGTCGTTTTGGTGGGTCTGAAAGAAACCATCACGGGCGACACCCTGTGCGACGAAGCAAAGCCGATTATTCTGCAGCGCATACATATTCCGGACCCGGTTATGTCCATCGCCATCGAACCTAAATCCAAAGCCGACATTGAAAAAATGGCGCTGGGATTACAGGCCTTGGCAAAGGAAGACCCGTCGTTCCGCGTGTCCGTCGACCAGGAATCCGGCCAGACAATTCTGTCGGGCGTCGGCGAATTGCATTTGGAAATTCTGGTGGACCGTTTGCTGCGCGAATTCAAAGTCGAAGCCAGCACGGGCGAGCCGCGCATCGCATACCGCGAAGCGTTCGGCCGCGCGGTCAACAAAGAATATACTCATAAAAAACAATCCGGCGGTTCGGGTCAATACGCCCAGGTGAAAATCGAATTCACGCCGCTTGAACCCGGCGCGGGATACGAATTCGAAAACAAAATCGTCGGCGGCACAATTCCGCGCGAATATATCCCCGGCGTGGAAAAAGGATTAAGAATCGCCCAGAACAGCGGCACCATGCTGGGCTATCCGACCGTAGATTTCAAGGCAACTCTGACAGACGGCAAATACCACGAAGTAGATTCGAACGTTCTTTGCTTTGAAATAGCGGCCCGCGCTTGCTTCCGCGAAGCAATGCAAGAGTCGAAACCGAAACTGATGGAACCAATTATGAAGGTTTCGGTCACAACCCCGGACGAATATACCGGCGATATCATCGGCGACATGAATTCCAGGCGCGGCCAAATCAACGGCATGAAGATGGAATTCGGAAACCAGGTTATCGAAGCCTATATACCGCTGGCCAATCTGTTCGGATATGTCAAAACCTTGCGCTCTTTGTCCCAGGGCAGGGCGAATCCCTATATGGAACTTTCCCATTATTCGGACGTGCCGCAGAATGTCGTGGACGAAGTGATTAAAAAACACAACAAATAAACAAAACACAAACCAAAGCAGCCAAAGGAGAAAACAATGGCAAAAGAAAAGTTCGTAAGAAGCAAACCGCACGTCAACGTTGGCACAATCGGCCACGTCGACCATGGTAAAACTACACTGACCGCGGCCATCGTGCATTATTATGGCGTCGGCAGCGATAAAAACAAAGGCGTGACCGAAATCGACAACGCCCCGGAAGAAAAAGCGCGCGGCATAACGATTAACACCAGCCACGTCGAATACGAAACCGAAAACCGCCACTATGCGCACGTCGACTGTCCGGGACACGCCGACTATGTTAAAAACATGATTACGGGCGCGGCCCAAATGGACGGCGCGATTCTGGTTTGCGCGGCCACCGACGGCCCGATGCCCCAGACGCGCGAACACGTTCTGCTGGCCCGCCAGGTCGGCATCGGCAAAATCGTCGTCTTCCTTAACAAATGCGATTTGGCCCAGGACGAAGAATTGTTGGAATTGGTCGAAATGGAATTGCGCGAACTGCTGTCCGCCAACGGATTCGACGGTGCGAACACCCCGATTATCCGCGGTTCCGCAGTGTCCGCCGTCGAAGGCAAATCCGACGGTCTGGGCAAGGAAGCCATCGACAACCTGATGAACGCGCTGGATACCTTTATCCCGACGCCGGAACGCCCGGTTGAAAAACCGTTCCTGATGCCGGTCGAAGACGTGTTTTCGATCACCGGCCGCGGAACCGTCGTTACCGGCCGCGTCGAAACGGGTATCATCAAAGTCGGCGAAGAAGTTGAAATCGTCGGCCTGCGCCCGACAACCAAAACGACCGTCACGGGCGTCGAAATGTTCCGCAAACTGCTGGACCAGGGCGAAGCCGGGGACAATGTCGGATTGCTGTTGCGCGGCACGAAAAAAGAAGACGTCGAACGCGGCCAGATTCTGTGCAAACCGGGTTCCATCCAACCGCACACCGACTTTGAAGCAGAAGTTTATATTCTGACCAAAGACGAAGGCGGCCGCCACACGGCGTTCTTCAGCAACTATCGTCCCCAGTTCTATTTCAGCACCACGGACGTTACCGGAACAATCGAATTGCCGAAAGACAAAGAAATGGTCTTGCCGGGCGACAATGTGCGCATCACAGTTAAACTGATCGCGCCGATCGCCATGGACGAAGGCCGCCGCTTTGCCATCCGCGAAGGCGGACGCACGGTCGGTTCGGGTGTTGTTGCGAAAATAGTGAAATAATTAGGCACTGGGCATTGGGCACTGGTAACTAGTGCCTAGTGCCCAACGCCTGCGAGCAAAGCGAGCAAATAATGGTACCATCATCGAAAATTCGCATAAAATTGACGGCATTCGACCATCGCGTGCTGCAATCGTCTGTGGAAGAAATTGTAAAGGCCGCAAAGCGCACGGGCGCCGACGCGAACCTGGTTCCTTTGCCGACACGAATTCAAAAATTTACGGTCAACCGTTCGCCCCACGTGAATAAAAAATCACGCGAACAATTCGAAATCCGCAATCACAAGCGGCTGGTCGATATTGTTAACCCAACCCCTCAGACAGTGGATGCCCTGATGAAGTTGGATTTGGCGTCCGGCGTTGACGTGAAAATCAAATTGTAATAAAAGGCACAAAAATGAAACGTTCGGGATTGATAACGAAAAAAATTGGCATGACGCGCCTGTTCGACGAAGCAGGCGTGGCGCACGGCGTCACGGTGCTTTCCGTCGGCGATTGCGCGGTCATCGGCAACCGCACGGCCGATAAAAACGGATACGTCGCGGTCCAGATCGGATTCCAGGAAGCCAAAGACAAACATGTCAACAAACCCCAATTGGTCGCGGCGAAAAAGACGGGCGTGAAAGCGTATCGCAAAGTCGTTGAATTCCGCGTTTCCGAAGATTGCTTGATTCCCGTCGGAACATCTTTGTCCGCGGGGCATTTCATTTCCGGCCAGATGGTCGACGCGCAATCGACGTCAAAGGGCAAAGGTTTCCAAGGCGCGATGAAACGCCATAACTTTTCGGGATTGGAAGCGTCGCACGGCGTTTTGAAAGCGCACCGCAGTTTGGGCGGCACGGGTATGCGCGAATGGCCGGGTCGCGTGTTCAAGGGCAAAAAGATGGCGGGACAGATGGGCAACGAAACCGTCACCGTCCAGAATTTGAAAGTATTCGGCATAAACGAAGAAGACAACCTGATTTATGTGACCGGTTCCGTTCCGGGCGCAAACGGAACGTTCGTACTGGTTACGGACGCGGTAAAGAAAGACCATAAAGATTTGCCGGTGCCGACAAAGTCGGCGGTCGAAAGCCAAAAGCCGGAAGTCGAAGAAGTGAAAGAAGAAGTTACAGCCGAACCGGCCGCAGAAGAAGCGCCGGCGGTTGAAAACGCAACCACCGACACAGCCACGGAACAGGGTGAATAATCATGCAGATTGACATTATAAATTTTGACGGAAAAGCGGTCGGCAAAATCGAACTGGCCGACGACATTTTCGGAATAGAGCCGCGCGCGGACATACTGCACCGCGTCGTTACCTGGCAGCGCAACAAAGCGCGCGCCGGAACGCACAAAGTGAAAACGGTTTCCGACATCACCGGTTCCAGCCGCAAAATGATTAAACAAAAAAAGACCGGAAACGCGCGCCAGGGCGAAAGATTCAACGTCCACATGCGCGGCGGCGCGGTCGTGCACGGGCCGGTTGTGCGTTCGCATGAAACGGAACTGCCGAAAAAAATCCGCGTGCTGGGACTTAAAATGGCGCTTTCGTCAAAGGCAAAGAACGGAACGCTGATTGTCATAGATTCCGAAAAGGTCGCCGCCGCGAAAACCGGCGTCATGGCGAAATCTTTGGGAAAACTGAAACTGTCGAACGCTTTGTTCGTCGGCGCGGATGCGATAGACGGCAACTTTAAAAAATCCGTCGCGAATATTCCGCATATCGACGTTCTGCCGACAATCGGTCTGAACGTCCAGGATATACTGAAACATAATAATTTGGTCTTGACCAAAGACGCGGTTGCGGCTGTTGGAAAAAGGCTTGGATAAAAAGGATAATGACATGAGCGAATACAAATATGATTTGGGTAAAGGCATCGCGCAACCCGTGGGCGAGTGCAAAAAATCCAAAGTACATGACAATCTGTTTTTCCAGCATTATAAAATCATTGTGGGTATGGACGAATCGTTCACCATGAGAATGGTCGAGATTTTTGAAATTATGAAAGAATACCTGGTGAAAGAAGGCAAAGAGGCTATAACCTTGTGGCCGATAGGAATTGGCCCCAAACCGCGCCGGGGCGAAAAATTCGATTCCGTCCCGACACAATTTGAATTGACGTTCAAAATAATCCGGAACCAGAAAATACAACATCAGAAAGCATAAGGCGCAGACATGGCAGAAAAGAAAGTAAAAGAGATGAAGAAAATAACGGCGACGGCGGGAATGTTTGACGTCCTGCAACGGCCGATTATTTCGGAAAAGTCTGCAAAACTGGCGGAAGCGGGCGGACTGGCGTTCGAAGTCGACATGCGCGCGACCAAAAAAGACGTTGCGCGCGCAATCCAGGCGATATACAACGTCGCGCCGAAATCGGTCAACATTGTTGTCGCGAAAGGCAAAACGAAAACTTTCAAGGGACGCGCCGGAACGCAAAAGGCGGTCAAAAAGGCGTACGTCACATTGAAAGCGGGTGAAAAAATCGAAATCGCAACGGCATAATTCGTTTCCCGTTTTCCGTTTCCCGTTTATCGGGAATAGTATGGAAAACGGCAAACGGCAAACGGTAAACGAGAAGAAACATGGCACTTAAACAATATAAACCTAATACTCCTGGAATGCGCGGACTTGTGCTGGTTGACCGCAGCGAGCTGCACAAAGGCGCGCCGGAAAAGTCATTGACCGTTGGAATGAAGTCCAAGGGCGGCCGCAACAATTTCGGACACGTCACCGTTCCGCACCAGGGCGGCGGACACAAGCGCCGCTATCGCCTTGTCGATTTCAAACGCGCGAAAAAGGACATGCCGGCGACGGTCTTGCGTCTGGAATACGATCCGAACCGCACCGCGTTCATCGCGCTGGTCGAATACAAGGACGGCGAAAAATCGTACATCATCGCGCCGCGCAAACTGGCGGTCGGCGATGTCGTGGTTTCCGCAAATTCCGCGGACATCAAACCGGGCAACTGCATGCCTTTGAAAAACATGCCGATCGGAACCATGGTTCACAACGTCGAAATGAAACCGGGCGCCGGCGGACAATTGGCGCGCAGCGCCGGATGCTATGCCCAGCTGATGGGTAAAGACGGCGTGTACGCGCAAATAAAAATGAATTCGGGCGAACTGCGCAAGGTTCATTCGGACTGCGCGGCGACCGTCGGCAGCGTTTCCAACCCGGATCAACGCAACGTCAATCTGGGCAAGGCGGGCCGCAAGCGCTGGATGGGCATCCGTCCGACGACGCGCGGTATAGCGATGAACCCGGTCGACCACCCGATGGGCGGCGGAAACGGAAAATCCAAAGGCCATACGCCCGTGTCCCGCACTGGTGTGCCGTCAAAGGGATACCGCACGCGCAAGAATAAATTGACTTCGAAATTCATAATTCGAAGCCGGCATTTGAATAAGAAGAAATAAGGAATAAGAAAATGGCACGTTCAGTCTGGAAGGGTCCGTATGTTCACCCCAGCGTCTTGAAAAAAGCCGCGAAAGCGAACGAAACAAACGACCGCAAACCGATCAAGACCTGGTCGCGGGGCAGCACCATCGTACCGATGATGGTCGGTCTGACGTTCGATGTGCACAACGGGCACAAATTCATCCCCGTGCTGATTGTCGAAGACATGATCGGGCACAAGCTGGGCGAATTCGCGCCGACGCGCACGTTCAAGGGCCATGCCGCGAATAAAAAAGCGGCGACGGCGAAAAAACCGGCCGCAAAGAAATAAGGGTATTGCGATATGACGACAAGACGTTACAACTTAAAAGACAACCAGGCGCGCGCGTTCAACAAAATGATCCGCGTCAGCCACCAGAAACTTGGCCTGGTAATCGACACCGTCCGCGGGTTGCCCGCGTCGCGCGCGGTCGATGTGTTAAAGTTTTCCAAAAAACGCTGTGCCGGCGAAGTTCTTAAAACATTGCTGTCCGGAATCGCGAATGCGGAAAACAATCACAAACTGGCCGCCGACACGCTGTATGTGAAAGAAATCTGGTGCGGCAAGGCGATTGTGATGAAACGCATAATGCCGAAAAAACAGGGAATGGCGCACAGAATCGAAAAACCGTTTTCCAATTTGACCATTATTTTGGAATCGGGCGCGCCCGCCAAATCCGAAAAAGCGGCGGCAAAAGCGGAAAAGAAAGAAACGAAAAAAGAAACAAAAAAGAAATAACTAGTCGAAAGTCGTAAGTCGAAAGTCGAAAGAATAAAAATCTGACGACTATAGACTGCAGACTTTAGACTGCGAACGAAGTGAGTAAAAAATGGGACAGAAAGTATCGCCAGTTGCATTCAGAGAGTTTATCAATAAAACTCCGGATTCGCGCTGGATGGCGTCAAAGAAAGATTATCCCGTACTGGTGCTGGAAGATGATAAAATCCGCAAGTACTTGGAAAAAAAGCTGGCCAAGGCGGGACTTGCAAAGGTTGTCATCGAACGCTTTGCGAAAAAGGTCGTCGTGACCGTACACACCAGCCGCCCGGGCATGATTATCGGCAAAAACGGCGCCGATATCGAAGCCTTGCGCAACGCCATTAAAAAACTGGTAAAGAACGACCAGGTCGTCGTGAATATTTACGAAGTCCGCCGTCCGGATACCAACGCGATTTTGACGGCCAAGGGAATAGCCCAGCAGATCGAAGGCCGCGTGTCTTTCAAGCGCGCCATGAAAAAAGCGGTTCAGAATTCCATCAAAGCCGGCGCCAAGGGTATAAAGGTCATGTGTTCCGGTCGCCTTAACGGCGCGGAAATCGCCCGCACCGAACAGGTCCGCGAAGGCCAGATTCCGCTGCACACTTTGCGCGCGGACATCGACTATGCGTCGGTCCAGGCTAAAACCACATACGGCGTCATCGGCGTAAAGGTTTGGATTTATACCGGCGATGTCGTGAACAAAGACAAACTGGCCAGCGAAATGGCCCGCCCGACGGAATACGCCGGAACGACGGAAAAGGGCATAGGTCATAGGGCATAAGGCATATCAATATGCGCTTGTGCGAAACAACGAAATAAAAAAAGGAACAGAATAAGAACATAAGTTTTTTTTAAGACAGACGGCGAACTATCTATGCCTTATGCCTTATGCCTTATGCCTTATTTTGCGAACAAAGTGAGCAAAAAATGTTAATGCCGACAAAGACAAAGTTTAAAAAACAACACAAAGGCCGCATACACGGCAACGCGAAGGGCGGGTCCGAACTGTCGTTCGGGTCGTTCGGCCTGAAAGCTATGTCGCCGGAACGCGTGACCGCGCGCCAGATAGAGGCCGCGCGCCGCGCAATCACGCGCCACATGCGCCGCCAGGGGCGTCTTTGGATACGCGTTTTCCCGGATGTCCCGGTCACCAAAAAACCGGCCGAAGTCCGAATGGGCAAAGGAAAAGGTTCCGTCGAATATTGGATCTGCCGCGTAAAACCGGGCCGCATAATGTTCGAACTGGACGGCGTGAAACCCGAAATGGCGACGGAATGCATGCGGCTGGCCGCGGCCAAGCTGCCGGTGCGCACAAAGATAGTCGAACGCAAGGCGAATTAATTTGGAAAGTAAATGGAGTATATTATGGTGATACAGGTGGATAATTATAATATAGATGTTAGAACCTATCCGGATGCCAAGTGGTATAACAGCTTTGGGCACGTGAGACTTTTCGCTGTTTTCGACGACAACGTGCACTGGGAAAAAATTCAGAACGCGTTGTATGCGGCGCTGAAAAAAAATACCCCGCCGGTTGAAAAAATAGAACCCAGAAAACATTCGTTGTCGGGGAAAAGCAGAGTATATGAAGTGGTCTTTAAAGATGCAAAATCTAAACAAATAGGTGCTTGAAATGGCAGAAAAGAAAGTTACAAAAGAAGCAAAAACGGACAACGCCGCGTTAAGCGCGGAAGCGTTGCAGTCGAAACTGGTCGATTTGAAAAAGAACGCTATGAACCTGCGGTTCCAGCATGCGGCCGGACAGCTGCCAAAGACTCATGAAATACGCAAAAACCGCCGCGAAATCGCACGCGTGAAAACGGCCATCACCGCCGGAAAAAAATAACGAGGAAAAAATGCCAAGACGTATACTGCAAGGAAATGTGGTCAGCACCAAAAACGACAAAACCGTCGTCGTCGAAGTAGTGCGCAAAATCCGCCACCCGCTTTATGGAAAATTCGTGAAACAGAACAAGAAATATAAAGCGCACGACGAAAACAACGAATACAAAACCGGCGAAATCGTGGAAATTATCGAACACCGCCCGATTTCAAAAACCAAGGCCTGGGTCGTCAAAGGACGCGTCGGCGTCGCCAAAGACACAAGCGTCGAAGCATAAGATAGAGGATAAAATGATTCAGACAGAAACAAGATTGAAAGTCGCGGACAATTCCGGCGCAAAAAGCTGTATGTGCATCAAAGTGCTGGGCGGTTCCCATCGCCGGTACGCGTCCGTCGGCGATAAAATCGTGGTGTCCATCAAGGAAGCGATACCGCGCGGCAAGGTTCAAAAGGGGACGGTCCAGCGCGCCATCATCGTGCGCACCAGCTATCCTGTGAAACGCGCGGACGGGTCGATTATACGGTTTGACGACAACGCCGTCGTTCTGATTAACAAAAATAATTTCGAACCCATCGGGACCCGCATATTCGGACCCGTGGCCCGCGAAGTCCGCCGCAAATACGATGTCCAGAAAATCGTATCGCTGGCGCCAGAAGTATTGTAAGAGGTGAAAAGATGAAGATTAAAAAAGGCGACGAAGTCATAGTCATCACGGGAAAATACAAAGGCGCAAAGGGCAAGGTCTTGGAATCGCGCCCGACGGAATCGCGCGTTGTGGTCGCGGGCGTCAACCGCACGAAACGCCACATAAAGCCGACCCAGGACAAGCCGGGACATATAAAGGACGTCGAAGGCGCGATACATGTGTCGAATGTCGCTTTGCTTGATCCGAAAACGAAAAAGGCGACCCGCGTCGGGTATAAGCTTGACGGTGCGCGAAAAGTCCGCATCGCAAAGAAAAGCGGAATGGAAATATAACAGAGGTAACAAAATGCAAAGCAGATTGCGTGAAATTTATGAAAAGAAAGTCGTGCCGGAATTAAAAAAAGAATTCGGATACAAAAACGATATGCAGGTGCCAAAGCTTTCGAAAATCGTCCTGAACATGGGCGTTGGGGACGCCGCCGCCGATAAAAAGAAACTGGAATCGGCGTTAAGCGACATAACGGCGATATCGGCCCAAAAGCCGGTCGTGACAAAAGCGAAGAAATCCATCGCGACATACCGTCTGCGCGAAGGCCAGGCTATCGGTTGCAAAGTGACCCTGCGCGGAAAACGCATGTACGATTTCCTGGACAAACTGGTCGTCATCGCGCTGCCGCGTATAAAAGACTTTCACGGATTGTCGAAATCCAAATTCGACGGCAATGGAAATTACGCTTTCGGAATAAAGGAACACCTGATATTCCCGGAAATTTCCGTCGATAAAATCGAATCGATCCGCGGCATGGACATCGTTGTCGCGACAACCGCGAAAACAGACGACGAGGCAAGGTCATTGCTGACCAAATTGGGCCTGCCGCTGGTATTGAAATAAAATAAGGAAAACAAAATGGCAAAACTGGCATTGATAAACAAACAGGAACGGCGCAAAAAAATGGTCGCGAAATATGCGAAAAAGCATGACGCGATAAAGGCGAAGATGTCCGTCAATTCTACCCCCGAAGAAAGGATAGATGCGATGAAAAAACTGGCAAAAATGCCGCGCAACGCAAATAAAACGCGTCTGCACAACCGTTGCGGCATAACGGGCCGCGCGCGCGGGTTTTCGCGCCTGTTCGGGCTTTGCCGCCAACAGGTCCGCACGCTTGCCGGCGAAGGCAAGCTGCCGGGCGTCAGAAAGTCGTCATGGTAATTTATGGTTTATGATTTCTGATTTATGATTTTTTAATCCAATTAAATCCGAAATCAGAAATCCGAAATCAGAAATAAAAGAGGTACACAATATGTCACTTACACATCCAATCGGAGATATGCTGACCAGAATCCGCAACGGACAGAACGCGGGGCACGAATCCGTGCGCGCACCGGCGTCGCGCCTGCGCGAATCCGTGCTGTCGGTTTTGAAAGAAGAAGGATACATTAACGATTTCCGCCGCGAAGAAATCGGCAAGGGGCGTTTCGACATTGTCGTCGATTTGAAATACGTCGGGGGCGAAGGCGCGATACAGGAAATTTCCGTCGTATCGAAACCGGGCCGCCGCATGTATTCCGGCGCGCAGAAAATGCCGCGCGTCATGAACGGACTTGGCATATCCGTCGTATCGACGCCGCTGGGCGTCATGACCGACCACAAGGCGCGCATAGCCAACGTCGGCGGCGAAGTCTTGTGCAGGGTGATATAAGAAAATAAAAAGGTAAAAAAATGTCAAGAGCAGGCAAATATCCGGTTGAAATAAAAGACGGCGTCAGCATTGAAGCCGGCACTGATGCGTTGATCGTAAAAGGGCCCAAAGGGGTTCTGTCGGTTCGTCTGGACACTAAAAACGCCGGGCTGGTCGATGTGAAAATCGAAGGCGCGCAGGTCGTCGTCACACCGAAAGACGCGGACGACAAAGATTCCCGCACAATGTGGGGAACGATGACCCGCAACATCAAGGCGGCGGTCGAAGGCGTGACGGTCGGATTTTCCAAAGAGCTGAACATGAAGGGCGTCGGATTCCGCGCGTCCGTAAAGGGCAAGGATTTGGTGCTGATAGCGGGCTTTTCGCACGATGTCGTGATGCCGATTCCCGAAGGGTTGACCGTCGAGGTAAAACCGGTCGAAGCGGGGCTTGTGCCGCTGGTCGTGTCCGGCACAGACAAAAACATGGTCGGGCAATTTTCGGACAAAATCCGCAAGGTCCGCAAACCGGAACCGTACAAAGGCAAAGGCATATTCTATAAGGGCGAAAAGATACATCGCAAAGAAGGCAAAAAGAAATAATAGTTAAACGAAGGTAAACAAAATGGCAAAACATTTAACCACCGAAGAAAGAAGAGTGCTTTCAAATCGCGGAGAGCTGAAACGCAAAAACCCGGGCAAAGTCCGCCTGTCGGTTTTCCGCAGCGCAAAGCATATTGAAATCCAGGCTATCGACGATACAAAGGGGCGTACTTTGTGCGCCGCGTCAAGCAAAGAAAAAGATTTCAAGGCCAAAGGGCATAATGTCGCCGCCGCGGAACTGGTTGGGAAAAATTTCGCGGAACGCGCAAAGAAAGCCAAACTGGGCGACGTCTATTTCGATCGCGGCGGATACAGATATCACGGTCGCGTAAAAGCGTTGGCGGATGCCGCGCGGACGGGCGGATTGAAATTCTAATTACGATAAAAAGGTAAAAAAATGGCAAGATTCGAAGATAAAAAATTGCAGAACGCGGACGCCGGATTGGTCGACAAACTGGTGTCGATAAACCGTGTTTCCAAAACTGTAAAGGGCGGGCGCAATATGTCGTTCTCTGCGCTGGTCGTTGTCGGCGACAAGGCCGGCCGCATAGGATTCGGCAAAGGCAAGGCGCTGGAAGTCCAGTCGGCCGTGCAAAAGGCGACGAAGGCCGCGAAAGCCAAAATGGTGCGCGTGCCGCTGAAAGAGGGCCGCACATTGCATCACGACGTCGAATCCAAATACGGCGCGGGCAGGGTTGTCATACGCAGCGCGTCCGCCGGAACGGGAATCATCGCGGGCGGCGCATTGCGTGCGGTGTTCGAATGTCTGGGCGTCCAGGATGTGGTCGCGAAATCCCAGGGTTCCAACAATCCGCATAATATGGTGCGCGCCGCATTCCAGGCTTTCGGTAAAATGAATTCGCCGAAATCGGTCGCCGCGCGCCGCGGCAAACCGGTCGCGGAAATCATCGCGGGACGCGATGGAAAAGATAAAACTGCAGATAAAGCGGAATAATATAGTCGAGAGTCGAGAGTCGAAAGTCGAAAGAAAATAAATCCAACGACTATAGACTTGCTACTTTAGACTGTGAACAAAGTGAGCAAAAAATGGCAAAAGTAACAGTCAGACAAGTCAAAAGCAACATCGGTCGCCCGGAATCGCAAAGAAAAATCTTGGCCGCGCTGGGGCTGGGCCGCATTGGCAAAAAGAAAGAACTGACGGATTGTCCGCCCGTTCGCGGAATGATCGCAAAGGTGAAACACCTTATCGTCGTGGAATAAAAAAAAAGAGAGCATAAAATGAAGCTGAACGCACTTATGGATAATTTCGGCGCGCGCAAAAAAATAAAGCGCGTTGGCCGCGGAATGGCATCCGGAACCGGCAAAACGGCCGGACGCGGACACAAAGGCGACAAAGCGCGCAGCGGGTCGAAGAACAACGCCACGTTCGAGGGCGGACAGACTCCGTTTTTCCGCCGTCTGCCAAAGGTTGGATTCAGCAATCTGTTTGCGAAAAAATACGCGACAATCAATCTGGGCGATATCCAGAAATTTATCGACGCGAAACGCATAGACGCAAAGAAAGAAATTTCTATCGATTCCCTTTTGTCCGACAAAATTTTGAACCGCAAATTTGATGGCTTGAAAATTCTGGCAAAGGGCGAAATCAAGGTGCCTGTCAATATCATTGCGGTCAAATGGTCCGCGGCGGCGCTGGAAGCCGTGACGAAAGCGGGCGGAACGATAAAAGACGGTAAATAAAACAAAAAAGAGGGGGCGGCAATGAAGAACAAAATAATAACAGCGGCAATAGCTTTCATAATCGGCGTCGGCGCGGGCTTTGTTTTGTCCGGCAAAAAACCGGTCGCATCCGAACAGGCGACATGCCATGATTACAACGTCTTGCGGTCGTTCACCGACAGCAACCGGGTCATCGCCGAAGGCCCCAGGGGCGATTTCCTGACCAGGATAAAGGCCACCCCGGAACTGATAGCCATCGCGAACAAACAAAGGACGGTGCAATTCCTGTCGATTGAAAATCCGATGCAGTATATAAGAGAAGGATACGTGCTGATAAACACAATTCCCTATAACGCCATGAAAGAAAGCGGATACGAAGAGATGATGGAAAGAGGATGTCACACGCGCGTATTTTATGGCACCGCGGAAGATATGATTGACGGCGAAATGTACGCAGTGGAACTTTGCGAGAGATAAAATATGAAACACATAACCGAAACCTTCGCCAAAATGTCGGATCTGCAGAAACGGATACTGTTCACTCTGTTCGCGCTGGTCATTTACCGCGTCGGGTCGTTTATCCCGCTGCCGGGCGTCAATGCTTCGGCGGTCGTGCATTTGTTCCAGGGCGATTCCGGAATGATGGGAATGTTCGACGCTTTTTCCGGCGGGTCGCTGTCGCGTATGTCCGTTTTGGCGCTTAACATTTTCCCGTACATTTCCGCGTCCATCGTTATCCAGCTGTTGACCACGACGTCGAAATCCTTGTCCGAATTGCGGAAAGAGGGCGAATCCGGCCGCATCAAAATCAACCAATACACGCGCTATCTGGCGGTCGGCCTGTGCGTCGTCCAGGGTTACGCGGTTGCAAAGGGTCTTTCCGCCATGGCGCCGGTAAACGGCGTGCCGGCGGTTATCAATCCGGGATTTTTCTTTGAAGTTTCAACCATAATCGCGCTGGTCGGCGGCACCACGTTCGTCATGTGGCTGGCCGAACAGATTACCGCGCGCGGCATAGGCCAGGGCGCGTCCCTGCTTATCATGGCCGGAATTATCGCCGAGGTTCCGAACGGAATAATGAAAGTGTTCAGCCTGGGCAGCGTCGGTCAGGTATCGCCCGCGATGATTGCGCTGATAATCGGGTTTGTCGTCGGCATAATCGCGCTGATTGCGTTTATGGAACAGGCCCAGCGCCGGATTCAAATAATGTATCCGCGCCAGGCGATGGCCGGCGGCGCGCAGACCGCGAATTCTTCGTATCTGCCGCTGAAAATCAACATGTCCGGCGTTATGGGACCGGTGTTCGCGTCAAGCATAATGATGCTGCCCGCTTTTATAATGCGGTTTCTGCCGACGGACGCGCTGTGGGCGCAGCGTATCATGGCGTTCTTTACATACGGAACGATATCATATATGATTTTGTTCACGTTCCTGATTGCGTTCTTTGCGTTTTTCCAAACGGCGGTCGTGTTCAATTCCGAAGAAACCGCGAACAATTTGAAAAACGCGGGCGGTTATATTCCGGGCGTGCGGCCGGGCGAACAGACAATGAAATTTCTTGACGATATCGTGTCGCGCGTGACGGGTATCGGCGTGCTTTATCTGATTGTCATTTGCGTGGTGCCGATTGTTCTGAACACTCATTTCGGGATGCCGGTTGTTATCGGCGGAACTTCGGTTTTGATTATCGCGGGCGTGGTGATGGACACCGCGACCCAGGTGCAGTCCTATCTTGTGGCGCGGCAATACGCCAGCGTTATAAAAAAGGCGAATAAAAAGAGTAGATTTAGAGTATAATCGTTTTCCGTTTTCCGTTTACAGTTTACCGTGAATGGAAGGCGAGCCAAGAAAATTTGACTTTTTTGCAAGAAGATATAAAATTGGTCGACTTTTACGGAAAACGGTAAACGGAAAACGGTAAACGACAAAGGAAAAACAAAATGGCACGTATCGCTGGCGTTAACATACCCACGGAAAAGCGCGTTGAAATCGCGCTGCAATATATTTACGGAATCGGTCCGACGCGGGCCGCGCAGATTGTAAAGGCCCTTAAATTCAAGGATTCTTTGCGCGCAAAGGATTTGACCGACACCGATATTATAAACATATCGAATTACATCGAAGAAAATTTCAAAGTCGAAGGCGACGTCCGCCGCGAAGTTCAGATGAACATCAAACGCCTGCAGGACTTGAAAGCGTATCGCGGAATCCGTCACCGCAACCGCCTGCCGGTGCGCGGCCAGCGTACCCAGACAAACGCCCGCACGCGCAAAGGAAAACGCGTCGTCGTGGCCGGATCGGCATCAAAGGGAAAATAACGTTTTCCGTTTTCCGTTTCCCGTTTACCGGGATTGTTGCGGAAAACGATAAACGATAAACGGTAAACGAGGAAAACAATGGCAGTAAAATCAACCAAGAAAAAAGTTATAAAGAAAATCGCGCACGGGACCGCGCACGTCCTGGCGACGATGAACAACACCCGCATCACAATCACGGACGCGTCCGGCGCGGTGCTGTGCTGGGCCACCGCCGGCGCCAATAATTTCAAGGGTGCGAAAAAATCGACCCCGTACGCCGCGACCATCGTTGCGGAACAAATCGCCAAAAAAGCCCAGGAACACGGCATGAAAACCGTCGATGTTCTGATGCGCGGAATCGGTTCCGGCCGCGAATCCGCCGTGCGCGGATTGTCCAATTCCGGACTGATTGTCCAGGCGATTACGGACACGACGCGCATACCGCACAACGGGTGCCGCCCGAAAAAGGCGCGCCGCGCGTAAAAAATTGAACTCAGTGAAAATAATAAACTAAACTGAAAGGAAGAATGATGATTGAAAAAAACTGGATGTCTTTAATTAAACCGAAAAAACTGCATATAAAAATAGACGAACACAATCCCAACGTCGCGGTATTGACTGCGGAACCTTTGGAAAAGGGTTTCGGTTTGACCCTGGGCACGGCATTGCGCCGCGTCTTGCTGTCTTCGTTGCAGGGCTGTGCGCCGACGTCGATAAAAATCGACGGCATCCAGCATGAATTTTCATCCATACCGGGCGTCCGCGAAGACGTCACCGACATAGTATTGAACCTGAAAGGCGTGCATTTCAAATCCGCCGTTGATGGCGCGTCCAAGGCGCACCTGCGCGTCAAAGGCCCCGCCGTCGTCACCGCGGGCATGATTGAGGCCGGCGCGAATATAGAGGTTACGAACAAAGACCACGAAATCTGCAACCTGGACAAGGGCGCGTCGCTGGATATGGAAATCAATCTGGGATGCGGCCGCGGATATGTTCCGGCGTCGCAGAACCGCACCGAAAACACGGCGCTGGGCACTATACCGGTCGATTCGATTTATTCCCCGATATTGAACGTGGCGACCGCGGTATCCGAAACGCGCGTCGGGCAAAGCATGGATTACGATAAACTGGAAATGACCGTCAAAACCAACGGCTCTGTCACGCCCGAAGACGCCATCGCTTACGCGGCGCGCATTCTGACGGACCAGCTGAACGTGTTTATTAATTTCGAAGACCCGGCCGCGATGCAGTTGCCGGCCGAAGACGAAAAGCAGAAAGAAGCGCTGCCGTTCGATCCGAAATTGCTGAAACATGTCGACGAATTGGAACTGTCCGTCCGCGCGAACAATTGTTTGAAAAACGACAAAATAAACTGGCTGGGCGAATTGGTGCAAAAGACCGAAAACGACATGCTGAAAACGCCGAATTTCGGACGGAAATCTTTGAACGAAATAAAAGCGCAGCTGGAAGCCATGGGTCTGGGCCTGGGTCTGGAAGTGCCGGGCTGGCCGCCGGAAAATATTGCGGAATTGGCTAAAAAGTATGAGGATCCCTATAAATAATTATAGGTTACAAATGTGTTGCTGAATTGATTTCAGGACATATTTTCAATTAACCCCGAAAGGGCAAAGACGCAAAAGGAGCGCAAGATGAGACATCAGATAAAAGGCAGAAAGTTCAACCGCGACCACAGTGCAAGAAAGGCATTGTTCCAAGGTTTGGCAAAAAACTTGATTGAACGCGAACAGATAAAGACGACATTGCCGAAAGCAAAAGACTTGCGCGGCGTCGTTGAAAAAATGATTACGCGCGCAAAGGTCGATACCGTTGCGAACCGCCGCCTGGTCGCCGCCGAATTACAAGACGCCGCGTTGGTAAAAAAACTGTTTACGGTTTTGGGTCCGCGTTACAAAGACCGCCCGGGCGGATACACCCGCGTTCTGCGCGCCGGATTCCGTTATGGCGACGCCGCGCCGATGGCGATTATCGAACTGGTCGATCGCGACCCGGCCGCAAAGGCGAACCCTGCATCCGTAAAGGGCGATGTAAAGGCCGACAAAAAAGAATCGAAAGCCGCAAAAGCGTCGACAAAGGTTCGTCGCGAAACGGCCCCCGCCGCCAAGACGTCGGGCGCGAACAAGGAAGTTGCGGTAAAACGCCGCGCGACCGGTAAATAAAGTCGGGCACATTTATCCCCGTCATTGCGAGGAAGAAAAACACGGCCGTTATCGGCCGTGTTTTTCTGACGAAGCAATCCAGTCAAATAGAGTGCGCCAGCAAAGCTGGCGCGACAATACGCTGGATTGCCGCGTCGCGTTTGCAAACACTTCGCGTCAGACAAACGCTCCTCGCAATGACGGGTTGGTGTGATGACGGGCTTTGAATTCCAGGGCGGTTTTTTTACCTATATCATGCCCGCCTTTGTGCGTGATATAATCCGCGTATGAAATCAGATACAACAATATATTTTAATCCGTCGTGTCCGTATTGCCATATGGCATTGGAATTCTTTGCATCCGAATTGCCCGACGTTCGTTTGAACAAAATAGAACTGAACGGCGGTCCCGGCAAGAATCATGACAAGTTTATGGCCGCGCTGAACGAATGCGGTTTTGAATCGACGGGGATTCCGCTGATTATCGCCGGCGGAAAATGTTTCCAGGGATTCGGCCCGGACACCGGCCGCGAAATAAAACACGCAATCGGCGGAAAATAAAAATTACATGGACGGGAATCGTAGGGGCGTATTGCATACGCCCCAAAATATTTCAACAAATTCATAACTTGTTTTGTGCTGGTATTATGAGGGGCGTATGCAATACGCCCCTACAAAGGGCGCGAATACGCGCCCCTACTGTTTACATCGCCAATCTTTCCGTAGTGACCCGCGGTTCATGGAACGCGGTACATACTGTGCCATGGAATGACTGTGTGGTGCTTGTTTTTTTGCTGCCGCCGCCAAACAAATTAAATCCGCCACCACCACAATTTCCTATATGCAGAACCCCACCGTTGCCACAAGACTTTGAAGTACTGGTCGTAATGACCGCTTCCATACCTTTGCAACCCATCGTCGTTGTAGCTAGGGTGCATATGTCTTCTTCGGGACTGAACGATGCCGTAATGGATACCGATGCGGTCATGTTGCCATCACCATCCGTTACGACAAATTCACCTTTACCAGTGCTGGCTATACGCGCCAGATCTTCAAGTTTCGCACCGGGTAACGTAAACATTGTTCCGCCCTGGGTAAATCCAGCGGCAGTGTCGCCGAAACTTAAAAGCCCGGTCGAAAATTTTTCACAGCGTGGTTCGCCATCGGATGTCATGCCCCATTCTTCACATGCGGGCGATTGGGCACTTGACGCCATCATGTAACATTGCTGGGATTTTATTTCGCTGGTCGCGTCTTTGTTCGCCGTTGCCAGTAATTTATTAAACCGGCTGTTGTAATTTCTGTTCGCAATTTCCAGTCCCGAATTTATAATGTTCAATTTGAACGAATCCAGCAAGCGCGGAAACCGCTCGACCGTTCTGTTCGCGCCCGTGCGGACATTGCGCATATCGCGTCCGTTCACGCAAATATCCAATTGCGGGTCGTTAACCAGCAACGCGATTCTTTGTTCTATTCTGGAATTGACGGATATCAGCGATTGCTCTATGCGGGTCAGTATGGGACTGTTTTCGGCCAGACCGTCCGTCAACAGTCTGTCGATATACGCGTTGCTGTTCAATGCGAACGTGTCGCCGGTTGTGTCCAGTGCGACGCGTTGAAAACTCATCAATCCGGAAATTTGAAAATCCCCATCGGGCAGTTTTACGGAAAATAAAGAATCCGTCCCGAAATTCGCATCCACTGTTTCCGCAAAGTTAGGGCAAGACCCCAGGTCACCACAAACTTCTTGCATTCTGGCTTCGGCACGAGCCATACACTGCTGTAACAATTTATTATCGACGTTAAGGAGTATCCCCATAATGAGGTCATTGTAGCGACTTTCATCCATGATGCGTCCCTTATCTATACAAGAAACCATCCTTGACTGCGGGCACATCTGGAGTAAGGATTCCATGTCCAAACCGAAACAATTTGCATAGTCAGATCCGCATCTGTCCTGATGAGCCATGCAGGCCTTTACTTCCCTTGTGCAGGCGTTGTCCCGCATAGCGGCCATTCTGCGGACAATGAATCCCCAGATGGAATTGTTCGTGTCGGCCGTGTTTGTAACCGGGTCAACCGCGATACCACAGGCTTCCAATTGCGATTTGCAGATATACGCCATATTCCGCGGGTCCGTGATACACGCGTCGTATTGCGGTTCTTCGGCCTCTGGGTCAAATGTATCCGCGCATCCTTTGCGGAAACAATCCGAAACATTCGCGATGCAATTCTGGCGATTGTCGTTTTCTTGCAATATTTCCGCGGTCTTTACCACCGGCGCAATGTCGGTCAAAAAAACATCCCAAACGCGGTCTTTGACCGCAACGCATTGGTTTGTAATGCTTTCGCACAATGGTTTTTTCGCCATCAGCGTGTCGTACGAAGAAAGCGCAATTTCTATATATGTGGTGCCGGTTGCCGACGGAATGGACTTCATAGTCGCGGCGCGCCGGTTTCTGTTCTGGGCGGCATTCTGGGACGCCGCAATGCCCACGCATCCGGTGAAATCGTCACCGCATCCGCCGCGGTCGGCCATACAAGACCTGAACTCAAACACGCATTCGCCCAGGTCGAATTTGTTTTCCGTCTGGAAGACTTCCAGCGCGGCGGCGCGCAACGCACCCTGGGCCGCGCGCAATTTGTTTGCCGCGTCCGTATGACGCGCGCGCAAATCGTTTTCAAAAGCGCGGCAATCGGATGCTATCTGGGTTGTGTACAATGTTGTCAGCATAGTGCTGTCGCGGGTGCAATTCGGCGCCTGGTCCAGCAATCTGCCCATGCATATATCGCGCACGGTCGCATAAAGCGCATCGCCCGAACGGCCGGCCAGCGGGTCGTTGACATCGACCGCTATGCTTGCAAAAATATTGTCGTATTCCGTTCTGGATGCGTCAAAGTCGTCGAATATGGACATGTCCAGCGTTTTTCTGGCGGATTGTTCCGCCGTCTGCACCGGGTTTGTAACCTGGTTGACACGGTCCAACACATGCGACGCGTTGGCGCCCAGTTCTATGAATTCAACGCCTTCGGTGGCCAGGCGCAACGATTCGTCGTTCGCAATGCGGATTTGTTCCAGAATGTCGTTGAATCCGGCGTGCTTGTCACTGCACAAACAACGTCCACCGTTTTCATTCGGACCCATGCAAAAAGAATCCATACATCCGTTGAACAGTTCGCGGCAATCCTGGTCCACCAGGCCTGTGTTGCTGGCCGCGGCGGTAATCTGGGCCTTAGACCCTGCATTAACGGGTATTACGGCCGAACGTCCCGTCTGTACCGGGGCCGGCGTGACGGTTGCGGAACGCGCCGATACCGCCTGGGGCACGGCCACGGCACTGCGCGCCGCGGGTGCGCGCGTGGGCGCCTGGGCAGCGGGCGCATTTTGTGCGGGGGCGCCGCGCACGACGCGCGACGGCTGTGACTGTGCATGCGCCGAAACGGCTAAAAACAACCCGACAATTGCAAAAAGCGAAATTCTTTTCAAAACAAACCCTCTATTTTCCATATTATTTTATCATAAATAGAAAATTCTTGAAAGTGGAAAATTTTTCGCGACCACGCA
>Ga0082212_10001578_pt1 | contig 33627 bp, 28 predicted proteins | sample TergutNt197P3_FD_71548 | JGI IMG/M metagenome (GOLD analysis project Ga0082212, IMG submission 71548) | Neocapritermes taracua P3 segment gut microbial communities from Petit-Saut dam, French Guiana - Nt197 P3 | ecosystem: Host-associated > Arthropoda: Insects > Digestive system > Gut ... | reverse complement strand
ACTGGCATGGACAAGGAGACTATTTACACATGCTATGTAAAGGAAAGCGGCAGGAAACTGCAGGGGATAATATCGCTCAGGACCCTCGTCATATCGGAAAGCGATGAGAAGATTTCTGACCTGATGCGAGAAGACTTTGTCTACGTAAACGTGTACGACGACCAAGAAGAAGTGTCGGAGGTGTTTAAAAAATACGGCTTCTTGGCAATACCGGTCGTAGACAGGGAAAACAGGCTTGTGGGGATAATCACATTTGACGACATTCTCGACGTTATCGAGGAAGAAACCACCGAGGACTTTGAGAGGATGGCCGGCGTTATGGACAGCACCGACAAGGAGTACCTCGACATCAGCGTTTTGAAGCACGTGATGAACAGGATTCCTTGGCTTTTCATACTGATGTGCTCGTACGTGATAACGGGCGGGATAATAAGGACTTTTGAAGGCGGGCTGGAAAAAATGATTTGCCTTGTGGCGTACATGCCGATGCTTATGGGCACCGGAGGGAATTCCGGGTCACAATCAGCGACCCTCATCATCCGCGGTATGGCACTGTCCGAAATAGAGCTTAAAGACGCAGGGAAGGTTATTTGGAAAGAGCTGCGCATAAGCTTCATCATTGGGGTTTTGCTCAGTTCGCTGAATTTCGCCAGGATATGCTGGCTTGACGGCGAGGGGCCGATCGTGGCTGCCACCGTCTGCATATCAATGATAGTAATAGTGGTGGCTGCAAAATCCATCGGGAGCATGCTCCCAATGCTTGCAAAAAAAGTTGGGATCGACCCCGCGCTCATGGCAAACCCTATGATCGCGTCGCTCACCGACATGGTTTCCGTAGTAACCTACTTCTTGATGGCTAGGGCGATTCTGGGGATATAGGAGTGGGGAGTTTGTAGTTTGTAGTTTGTAGTTTGTAGTTGGGAGTTGGTGAGTATTGAGTTAATAACTGCAGAGTATGCAGAGTCTGTAATAAAAGACCGCAGGAGGGATGCCCATAAAGGGGACTTTGGCAAAGTCCTTGTAGTCGCTGGCTCAAAAGGGATGGCTGGCGCAGCAATCCTATGTGGGAAGGCTGCATACAGGGCTGGGGCTGGGCTTGTCAGGGTTGCAATTGACGAAAGCCTGTTCCCGATAATCCAAATTGCGTTGCCAGAGGCTACGTGTGTACCAAGGCTGGCTTTCTCAGGGCATGACGCAATTGCGGCAGGTCCGGGGCTTGGCGATTTCCCTGAAAACGAAGAATTGATTTGCAGGGTGCTGCAGGAATGCGACAATACCGTTGTGCTTGACGCTGACGGACTCAACGCCCTTGCAAAGATGGGAAAGGCTGGAGCACTCAAGGCGGCAGCGGCAAAAGTCGTAATAACGCCGCATATGGGGGAAGCCAAGCGGCTGATTCCTAAAAGCCGGGTGGATAGAGAATGGCCGGCTGAAACTGCTTCAGACGAAAGCAGGCTTAAAATAGCGGAAATGTTGATAGATGAGACAGGTGCCATCGTGGTTCTCAAAGGGGCAGGCACGATAGTGGCGTGCACGGGGCATGGCGCCTGCATCAATACGACAGGAAACCCCGGCATGGCCACAGGCGGCAGTGGAGACGTCCTTGCGGGGATTGTCGCCGCGCTTGCAGGCCAGGGGTTAGAGCCGTGGGATGCTGCGAAAGCGGGTGTTTTTGTCCATGGAATGGCTGGGGACATGGCAGCGGATGCTGTTGGGGAGCATGGTATGACTGCAATGGATATAGTAGACATGACGGCGCTTGCTATTGAAAAAATCATGAATCGCAAAAGGAGGAGTTAGAGATGAAGAAAAAGTATTTATTGGTGGCAGGGGTCGCTGCATTGTTGGTAGTCGGCGTGGGGGCGTGGGCTGCAAGCGAAGGGCCGGGGTCGGAGGCCGACCCTGTTGTTAGCAAGAGCTATGTGGACGCAAAGGCGTCTTTTGCGCCTGTATTGCTTGGCGAAGGGCAAAAGCTGCTCGGATCTGAAGGCGCGGAGATAATTCTGCGGAGCGGCGAGGCTTTTGCGATAGACAACGGCGAAAACGGAGTTTCCGACCTGACGTCGGGCAAGGATCTTATGTCCGGCGACCAAGTCGCCTTGAATCATCTGCTACTTGTCCCAAGAGCTGACGGACGGGGCATTATGGCATTGACAGAAGCATGGGTAATGGTCAAGGGTATTTACGATATCCAATAGGCATTTTTAAAGAGGGAAGTATGAAGAGCTATTTTGACTATCTAAGGGAAAACAAAATTCTGCTGGCAGTGCTGGCAGCGGTGTTCATCGTTTGTTTTGTTGTGATTGGGTCGAGGTTTTCAATTGAAAGCAGGAACGATTCCTATGACATAGTGTTGGATTACAACGAGGTTGCTGCCATGGCAATGCAGTCGGAACATGACACCTCTTGGTGGCTCGCGAAGTTCAAGGACATGGGCATCAACAAAGTGGGGCTCATCGAGGAAAGCTTCCAGTCGCTCATGGAAAACAAGGACGTCCGCCTTGCCGGCGCACTCATGGGCAATGTAGCCAAAGACGCATTCTGGCAGGCTCGCTACCCGGAGGAGGTGGCTGGCTGGCTGGACGACGAGGGGTATTCCTCATATGATGTATTGGTCGAAATGGAAGGGGAAAGCACGGTTTCGTTTGTCACTGACGCAGTTAAACAAAGATTTAACCCGGATGATTATCATATATTTGATATGGGAAGCGAAGCGTACATACTGTTTTATGGAACAGCAGACGTCACCCTGTATACAGGCCGGTACAAATACATGGACTCAATTGGTCAGGGTTTCGTTGAGAGGATAGATGCAGAGAATTCAAAGATAATGTACATAAGCCTAGGCCTTCTGCCTGAAAAGGCGGATATTATTAATAGCCTTGGGATGGAAATAGTTCCGCGCACCATGAGCTACAGGGGATGGAACGACACCAAATTCGGCAACGCAGTCATCGATAGCTTTTCAAAACGCGGCATAACCCCGAGGTACATGATTGTGGGCGGTGAGGCAATGCTCGGCATGGACGACGGAACAAGCCTTTCAGAGGGCTACATGAACAGGAACGGCATACCTGTTGGGTTGATCGAAAACACCACGCAGCTTCAGAACATCATACAGGGCGGAATACTGGAAATCACAGCAGAGTCAGGATACAACGCTGTTAGGGTGTTTACCATGTGGGACTACATACAGAGCAGGTACAAGTATTATGGTTATGAGGGTGCAGAAGAAATTGAAAACACGCTGTTCCGTGCTGTCACCGAGAGGAACATCCGGTTGATTTATTTCAAGCCGATTAAGTATTTCAAGGACCTGCATACTTACGTAACGGATGTTGGCGTTTATGAGGGCATGTTTGAAAGCCTTGAGAAAAGGCTTGCCGAGCACGGCATCCACTATGGGCCGGCTTCTGTGATAGAGGGCTACAAAGTACCTCGCGCTTTTAAAATGCTTTTCGGGATTGGCGCAGTCATCGGCGCGGTGCTGCTCCTGCGCAGTTTTTTGCCTTTGAGGAGGAAATCGTATTTGCTGCTTGCAGGAGCAGGTGCTGTTTGCGTACCGGCTGCGTTCTATGTCATGCCCAATACGTCGGAGCTGGTTGCGAGCCTAGCCTCCGCTATAGTTTTTGGGTGCCTCGCAACTACGTATTTTACTGCAAGGAGCAAGCATTTTTCGGAACGTCTGGCTCGGGACGCCGGCATACTCAAAATCATCTTGTACAGTGTGCTCACCTTGGCAGTATCGGTTGCAATTGCTTTTTTGGGCGGCATGCTGACAGCTGCGCCGCTCTCATCCGTGAACTACATGCTGGAAATAGACATATTCAGAGGAGTCAAGGTGGCACAGTTGCTCCCGATAGCGTACTTTGCAGTTGCGTACCTTGCATATTTTGGTGCCGGCGACAGCAAAAAGACGGCTGGAGTGCTGGAATTCAAGGATTTGCGTGATTTGCTCAACTCAAGCTTCAAGCTTTGGATGCTCCTTGCGGGCTTAGTGCTGGGAGGGCTTGGCGCCTACTACATCATGAGGACCGGGCACGATTCGCCTATAGAGGTTTCGCGCTATGAGATGCTGTTTAGGAACACGCTTGAAAACGTGCTGGCTGCAAGGCCTAGGACAAAGGAATTCCTTGTGGCGTTCCCTGCTCTGATGATGATGGTGTACACGTCGGTGAGGCGATTCAAGCTGTGGCCGATGGTGTTTGGGATTGGCGGAGTCATAGGGATGACTTCTGTAATCAACACTTTCCAGCACATAAGGACGCCCCTTTACCTTGGGTTCATCCGGACGGGGTATTCGCTGCTGTTTGGGATAATCGTGGGAGTAGCCGCTATTTTGATCTTTGAGGGCCTTTTCAGAGCATACAACAGGTTTTTAAGGAAATACGTCGAGGCAGCAGCTGATGTATAAAATACTGATTTCGGGCTATTACGGTTTCAACAACATCGGAGACGAGTCCATTCTTAAAGCGGTTGTGGACAACCTGCAGGGAAAGCTTGACGGGATTGAGGTGACAGTGCTCTCGCAAAACCCTGCGTCTACTGCAGAGAAATACAGCGTCAGGTCGGCGAACAGAAAATCTATCGGGGCGATAATTTCAGAAATTAAACGGTGCGACCTTTTAATAAGCGGTGGGGGCAGCTTGCTGCAGGACGTGACAAGCAGGAGGAGCATCATATACTACCTGTCGATAATGAGAATGGCGCTTTTCATGGGCAAGAAAGTTATGGTGTACAGCCAAGGGATAGGACCGATAAACTCCGAATACAACAGGAATCTGACGGCGAGGGTACTGCGGAAAGCCGACGGCGTAGTCGTTAGGGACGATTCCTCAAAGAAGCTGTTATCAGAAATAGGGATAAACCCAAGCAGCATAGTCGTGACGGCAGACCCGGTGCTCCGAGTGAAGCCAGTCGCTAGGTCGATCGGTAGGCAAATCTTGGTAAGCGAGGGGTTTGTCAAGGCTTCAGGGAAGATCACAGTCGGCTTTGCAATCAGGGAGCGCAATTGGGACGAGGCTTTTATCGGTGAGCTCTGCGTTTCAATGGAGCGGCTTATCGAGGAGCGGAACGCCCAGATAGTATTGATCCCTTTTCATTTTTCTGAAGACATGCCTGTTATCGAGGAAATCGAGAGAAGGCTTGCAGGCGAGGTGTTTGCGGTAAAGCACAAGTACCTGACAGAGGAAATGCTGAGCATCATTGGGAACATGGACGTTTTGGTGGGTGTTAGGCTCCATGCGCTGATCTATGCAGCAATTATGGACGTTTCGATGATCGCGGTCTCCTACGACCCGAAGATCAATTCCTTCATGCACTCAATCGGGATGAAAGCCATGTGCAGTATTTACGATTTCACAAGCGAGTTCTTCATGGAAGAGTTCAGCAAGGTGATGGCGAATGGGGAAAAGACGAGGGAAACAGTGCAGCTGAGGGTAAAAGAGCTCATAAAGAAACTCGAAAGCAACGAGGAAATCATAAAAAAACTGATGGAAGAATAAGCATGGCAAAAAACGAAGAAAAAAGAGCGAGGATACTTGGCGTTCCTGTGGACATTGTTACTAGGGCAGAGGCGATAGAGATATTCAAGGGCTTTATGGGCGCGTCTGGGTGCAGCCTCGTGGTTACGCCCAATTCGGAGATCGTGCTCGCAGCGTCCAATGACCGTGGGTTAAAAACCCTCATTGAAAACGCAGGGCTGATAATTCCTGACGGTGTCGGTCTCGTCTACGCGTCGAAGATACTCAAAATACCACTTATGGAAAGAGTTACCGGCATTGATTTTTTATCTGACGTCTTGGGGTACCTGCAGCATACCGGCAAATCGGCATACTTTTTGGGGAGCAAGCCAGGTGTTGCAGAGCTTGCCACAGAAAACATGAAGGCTAAATTCCCAAGCTTAGTGATTGCAGGGTATCATCACGGGTACTTCGGCGAAACTGACGAAAAGGCCATTATCGATGACATAAACAGGTCGGGGGCGCAGTTTCTATGCACCGCTATGGGGTCGCCCAAGCAGGAAAAGTTCGTTTATGAGCATAAGGAAGAGCTTGCCAACGTGCGAGCTGCAATGGGCGTAGGCGGGAGCCTCGACGTTTGGGCAGGGAATTTGAAACGCGCCCCAGAGTTTTACCAGAAGCATGGCCTTGAATGGCTTTACCGGCTTTTGCAGGAGCCGTCGAGGTACAAGAGGATGCTAAAGCTTCCGGTATTCATGATTAAAGTAGTTTTTTCGAGGAGGGGGTAGTTGGGGGAGTTGGTAGTTGGTAGTTGGTAGTTGGTAGTTGGGAGTTTGTAGTTGGTAGTTGCTAGTTGGTAGTTGGTAGTTGGTAGTTGGTAGTTGGTGGTTTGTAGTTGGTAGTTGGGAGTTTGTAGTTGGTAGTTGGGAGTTTGTAGTTTGTAGTTGGTAGTTGGTAGTTGGTAGTTGCTAGTGGGTAGTGGGTAGTTTGTAGTTTGTAGTTGGTGGTTGGTAGTTTGTAGTTTGTAGTTTGGAGTTGGTAGTTGGTGGTGGGTAGTTTGTAGTTTGTAGTTTGGAGTTGGTAGTTGGGAGTTGGTAGTTGGGAGTTTGTGGTTGGGAGTTTGTAGTTTGTAGTTGGTAGTTGGTAGTTGGTAGTTGGTAGTTGGGAGTTGGGAGTTGGTAGTGGGGAGTTGCTAGTTGGTAGTTGCTAGTTGCTAGTTGCTAGTGGGTAGTTGGAATAAGGAGGGAAATGATGGAATGCAAGAATTTGGAAGGCGTGGCGAGGAGTATCAGGACAAGCGTCATTAAAGGGATACATGCTGCTGGCTCGGGGCACCCGGGGGGGGCACTGTCTGCGGCGGACATTGTGGCGGCGCTGTATTTCGGTGAGATGAACATCGACCCGGAAAACCCCGAAATGGAAGGCAGGGACAAGTTCGTTCTGTCTAAGGGGCATGCGGGCCCAGTACAGTATGCAGCACTTGCGGAAAGGGGTTTTTTCCCGAAGGAGGACATTTTAGGCTTGCGGAAAATAGGGAACAAGCTTCAAGGCCACCCAGATTTAAGAAAAGTGCCCGGTGTTGAGATGTCGACGGGTTCCCTCGGGCAGGGATTTGGTGCAGCAGTGGGCATGGCGATGGCAAACAAGCTGGACGGCAACCCCGGCAGGGTGTATGTCATGCTGGGGGATGGCGAACTGCAGGAGGGCATAGTATGGGAAGCCGCTATGTCAGCGGCCCATTACAAGCTTGACAACCTCGTTGCCATTGTCGACTGGAACGGCCTTCAGATAGACGGACCCAACGACCAGGTCATGGCCGTCAGGCCAGTGGACAGGAAATTCAAGGCTTTTGGCTGGAACGCGATCGTCATTGCAGGGCATAATTTTGAGCAGATAGAAGCCGCTTTCGCTGCAGCGAGAAATTGCACAGGAAAGCCCACGGCAATTGTAGCAAAAACCTGTAAGGGCAAAGGGGTGAGTTTTATGGAGAACAACGCGGCGTGGCACGGGAAAGCGCCCAACGACGGTGAGGCAAGGCAAGCACTGCTTGAGCTTGGAGGTGAGTGGTGATGGAAAAAATGGCTACAAGGCAGGCTTACGGCAAGACTCTTGTGGAGCTTGGCGCAAAATACAGCAACTTGGTGGTTATGGACGCAGACCTTTCCAAGTCTACGATGACGGCTGAATTCGGGAAGGCATACCCAGAGAGGTTCTTCAACATGGGGATAGCGGAACAAAACATGTACGCTGCGGCAGCCGGGCTGGCTATATCTGGAAAGACAGTCTGCGCCAGCACGTTCGCGATGTTCGCAACGGGTAGAGCCTTTGAAATAATCAGGAATTCAATCGGGTACACGAAAGCGAACGTTAAGATATGCGCGACACATGCGGGGATCACTGTCGGGGAGGATGGCGCAAGCCATCAGACCTTCGAGGACATCGCGCTGATGAGGACAATCCCGGGGATGACGGTGATAAACCCCGGCGACGGCATTTCTGCAAAGTTACTGCTGGAAGGGGCAATAGAGCTTGACGGACCTGTTTACATGCGGCTCGGTCGGGCGGCAGTCCCTGTTTTTTATGAAGAAAGTGCTAAGCTTGAGATAGGCAAGGGTAGCTGCGTCAGGGATGGGAAGGACATGACGATTGTAGCAACCGGGATTATGGTGAGCAAAGCCCTTGAGGCGGCAGGCATTCTGGCGGAAAAAGGCATAGACACCAGAGTGATAGACATGCACACCATAAAGCCCTTGGACGAAGAGATAATTGTCAAGGCGGCGCAAGAAACCCGAGGAATCGTAACCGCAGAAGAACACTCCGTAATCGGTGGGCTGGGAAGTGCCGTAGCAGAGGTTGTCGTATTGAACTGCCCGGTGAAGATGGCGTTCGTGGGCCAAAAAGACATCTTTGGAGAGTCAGGCAAGCCAGACGAACTGCTAGCAAAGTACGGGATGGAAGTGGTTGACATAATACGAGCAGCAGAGGGGCTGCTATGATAGAAGGCATCAATGACAGAATTAAAAAACTGGAAGACAAAGGCGTAAAGATAATTGATCCTAGGCAAACATATGTTGCGCAGGAAGTGAGCCTTGAGAGGATTTTTGCCGACAGCACACTATACCCAGGTACACGCTTGACGGGCAAGCGAACTCTTGTGGGATCCTATGCGGATATAGGCACAGAGGGGCCTGCTGCAATTCATGACTCGATCGTCGGCGCACATGCGGTAGTCGCCAGTGGCTACCTAGAGGAAGCGACGCTGCTCCCTCGGGCAAAAGCGGGGGCAAATGCGCACTTTCGGGCAGGGACTCTGTTGGAAGAAGATGCTGTTACTGCCCATGCAGTTGGTTTGAAACAATCAATACTCATGAACAGCGTCACGTTGGGGTCGCTGATCAACTTTTGCGACGCGTTGATATCCGGTGGCAGCTCCAGAAAAGACCACACTGAGGTGGGGAGCGGGTTTGTCCATTTCAACTTCACACCATGGGGAAAAAGCGGTGACAAAGCTACTCCGTCTTTGATTGGAAACGTTACAGAGGGCGTGTTCCTTGACAGGGAACGGATTTTTCTTGGAGGGCTGTCTGGGATAGTTGGGCCGTTTTCTGTAGGGTTTGGCGCAATGCTCCCTGCTGGACAGATTGCAAGAAGGTCATCGGTTGACTCAACTGGGAGCATAAGTGCAGAAAGCCGCAGGTACGATGAGACGGGGCGGGTGCCAAGTAAGCCCGCTTTCTCGAAAAAGCGGCTGGACAGCATACGCGAGATGAACGCTGAATTCATCGTGCAGGTATATGCGCTTCGTGAATGGTATTTGAAAGTCAGGCTTGTCAGAAGTCACCGCCAAGGCGACGAAGAACTGCAGCTCGTGCTCGCTGGTGCAATCGAAACAATTGAAGCCTGCATACATGAACGGTTAAAAAGGTACAACAGTTTTGCCAAAGAGCATGAATTGACAAGCCCAATGGATGAAGCGCTTTTAAACAGCGCACCCAAAGGCATGGAACTTGATCTGGACTGGAAGCCGGAGCTGGATTACAGCGATTGGGTGCGGGGGCTTGCCCAATGGGAAAAACAGGGGCTCCATTCCTGGCTGTGCGGTGTGGCGAGTGAACTAAGGAGAGTTTTATAACATCCACACTGTCTGAACATCGAAGAGAAAAAATAGATTAACAAGGTAGGAAAGGCGGTGATTATCGATGGCAGCTACTACATCAGGCAACTGTTACATATGTGGTACGCAATTGGGCAAAACAGCTATGAAAAACCATATCCTAAAGGTGCATGACGATCCCGAGGGAGACCAGCAATGCCTGCTCCTTAAAGTTGAAGGGGCTTACAACAAAGACTATTGGCTTTATATTGACGTCCCGGTGGACAAGACTTTGACAGCAGTCGACACTTTTCTGCGCAAAATATGGCTGGAATGCTGCGGCCATCTGAGCGCGTTTCGCTATGACCGCTACACCGAGGTAGGAAAAAGCCGCAAGCTGGGCACACTTTCAATCGGCGCAAAGTTGAATCATGAATATGATTTCGGCACAACAACAGAAACGATAATCACAGTGGTTGCCGTGGTTAAAAGAAGGAAGCAAAGGGAGTTGGTCAGGCTTCTTGCCAGGAATGTGCCGCTTGAATTCGAGTGTGCAAATTGCGGAAAGACAGCTGAATATATCTGCTGCCAATGCATATACGATGTAGACAACCCGTTTTACTGCGGCGATTGCGCAGAGGAACATGAAAAAGAACACGATTTCATGCTCCCGGTAACCAACTCCCCACGCATGGGCGAGTGCGGTTACGATGGTGAGTTGGACGTTTACGAGTTTGATCTGCAAAAAGTGGTTGCAAAATAGATTAAGATAATATAAAATGTCAGCATGATTGCTCAGGTCATTGAGTAAAAATGCTCATACGGTTGAGTAAAATTGGGCAAACAGAAGGTGGTTTCGCATGGATTTTCAAAGGCCGCTGTTAGGTACGCTGCTTGGGCGCGTTCGTGAACCTCGGAGGTTCATTCAGGTAATAGCCGGGCCAAGGCAGGTAGGCAAAACGACGATTGCGCTGGCTTTGCGGAGCAAAATAGGCGGGCTTGCGGAATACCACAGTGCAGACGATGCAATTACATACGGGGCTGAGTGGATAGACCAGGTTTGGGAGTCCTTGCGAATCCGGATGCAACTGGAAAAGAAAAAAAACGCGGTTCTGATCCTCGACGAGTTGCAGAAAATCTCCGACTGGAGCGTAGCAGTAAAAAAACATTGGGACAGAGACACTCGTGAAGGTCGGGACATAAAGCTCGTTTTGCTTGGCTCCTCCCGTTTGCTCCTCATGGACGGCTTATCCGAGTCACTGGCAGGGAGGTACGAACTGAACTACGCAGAACACTGGAGCTTTGTCGAAATGCAAAAAGCGTTTGGGTTTTCTGCGGAACAATACCAGTGGTTTGGCGGGTATCCAGGCGCAGCGGTATTTGTTAATGACGAGCTCCGGTTCAAAGAATACATACGCAACGCAATTGTTGAGCCGACTGTGATCCGTGACGTCTTGATGACGGCAAAGATTGATAAACCTGCGCTGTTAAAACAGTTGCTTGAGGTAGGTATTTGCTACAGCACCCAAATCATGAGCTTCAACAGAATGCTTGGGCAACTACAGGACGCCGGCAACACAACAACGCTGGCAAAGTACTTGAGGCTTCTAGACCAAGCTGGATTGCTGTCTGGTTTGAACAAATACAGCGGGCGTAAAATCGAAACGAAAGGGACGATACCCAAATTCCAAGTTCACAACACAGCACTGCTGTCTGCCATGAGTGAGCTCACATTTGAAGAAGCTCTCATGAACCGGGCAGAATGGGGGAGCATTTTTGAAAGTTCAGTTGGTGCCCATCTGATCAACCAAGCAAACAAACTAGCGAACGTGTCCCTCTATTATTGGCGCGAAAACGGCGCAGAAGTCGATTACGTAGTCGTATACGGCAATCAAGTCATCGGTATTGAAGTAAAGAGCGGGGACGAGAGCATCTCTAAAAAAGCAGCGGAGGCATTTGCAGTGCGCTTTCCGAAAGCAAAGCTGATACTGGTCGGGAAGCACGGCATCCCATACGAGGTGTTTATGAAAGCGAAGCTGGGCGACATCGTTTCCTCTGTGGCAGGACTGGAGGATGGGCAAGTATAAAATGATGAGAAGCAAGTTTTCAAGAGTTTTCGTCATAGTACTATCTATTTTTCTTGTCATCGGCGTAGTTTTTACTGCATACGCCGGCCGGGCTTATCACATAAAAACCAAGGGGGTTTATTTGAAGCCATCCCAGGATTTTGAGATACATGATGTCCAGCATTTCCTGCAAAACGACCCCGAGTGGGGCAGCGATCTGATAGGCAATTCAATGAGCAGCTTGGCTGGGGCGGGCTGCTTGGTTGCATGCGCGGCAAGTGCCGCAACAGATTTGGGCATACCTGTTACACCAGGGGAATTCAATGCTAAAATGACTGCAGTCTCTGGCTACCAAGGCAACATGTTGATTTGGCACAGGATAAAGGACGCCTTACCTGGAATTGACTATAAATACACGAGGATTCCGTCAAGCACGACGATAGAGAAGGATTTGAAATCGGGGCGGCTCCCGATAATCAACGTGAAGTACATGGGCAGCGGCGTTACACATTGGGTGCTGGTTGTCGGCGCAAAAGACGGTGAATTTCTGGTGTACGACCCGTTGAATATTGACAAGGAACCAATAGCGCTTTCGACACACGGCAAAGTATTTGCATATAGGGTGCTTGTCAGAGAGTCATAGATTCGGACGAGTACTGTCGTTTTGTGGCCGATGGAGGTATAAAGCACATCTGCGCTATGAACAGGAGTAGGGTGGAATTGGAAAAATAGAGGAGGCTAGATGGACACACAGTTAAAAGAAAAACTAATCGCCGTATTTACCGATAACGGCGTCATCCTTGACACCGAGGCTACTAAGGACAAACAGGTTTACATGAACGAAAAGCTGCTCTCGGATTTCAGGGCAGATCCGGACAAAGCCTTGCTTTATTTCGGTTTTACGGACAAGTCGACGGATATGTCTGCGTCGCTGCTTTTCCTGCATGGGCTTGCCGCGTTTTTCATCGAAAAGTTGTCGAAAGACCCAACACTGGAAATCACGCGCAGCGCAGCGCCCCTTGCGTCTGACGAAGTTGGCGCCATAATCCAAAAGACGCCTTTCGCAACCGGCGCTGAGTTCATCGATGCACGGTGGCTGGAGGGAATGTGGGAAAAGCTCACGAGAGTCTTTGAAGCCGAGCTGGAGGGGTTTGACGGCACCGCTGCACAGTATCTGTTTGTGCACAACAGCAACATCAATGTCGTTGGCCGTGTGTTTTTCCACCTTGTAGAAAATAAATCTGATGAATGCCCTTTCGCTTTCCTCGCCACGTACAGCCGGAAATCAGCGGGTTCGGCAAAAGCTGAGCACGTCCCACTGAAAAACGCGCTGCTGGAATACAAGGGTAACCAAGGGCTGCTGCTCCAGCTGCTTTCGACAGTCAGCAGGGCGGCAGACAAGAGCGATTTCATCTCGGAGCTTGTTGAAAGCGGAGAACTGTTTTCTCCGCTGCGTTTCACTGCTGGAGAAGCTTACACGTTTTTGAAGGAAATCCCTTTATACGAGGAGTGCGGCATCATGTGTCGCATGCCCGACTGGTGGAAAAAGAAGTACAACACTGTGAAAGTTGCTGTATCCATTGGTGAAAAACCGCCTTCTCAGGTGGGGCTCGACGCGCTGCTGTCATTTGACCTCAAGTTGAGCCTTGGCGGCGAAGCTATTACGCGAGAGGAGCTTGAACAACTGCTTTCCCAGACAGCCGGGCTGTCTTTTCTCAAAGGCAAGTGGGTGGAAATCGACCACGAAAAGCTCAAGGCGGCACTTGCCGCTTACGACGAGGCGTCCGGTATGGCTGAAGAGATGACGTTGTTTGAAGCGATGCGGTTTGAAATGGGCCTTGGAGAAAGGGGCAGCTTGCGTTCGGAGAACGCATTTGAGGTTTCAAACGGTCAGTGGCTGAGCCAAGTGATGAGCGGCCTTGCAGTGCCCGAAAGGCTTGCAGGCCTTTCGGCAGGGGGCGAGTTCAAAGCATCCCTGCGCCAATACCAGCAAAACGGGCTGGACTGGCTTGCAACGATGAAAAGCTTTGGGTTTGGTGCTTTGCTGGCAGATGACATGGGGCTGGGGAAGACAGTGCAGGTACTTGCGCTGCTAGAGCATTTGCGTCAGGGAGGCGAGTGCAAGTCTCTCCTTGTGATCCCTGCTTCGTTAATTGGGAACTGGAGTTCAGAGATAGAAAGATTTGCGCCTGGATTGAAGTTTAGAGTGCTCCACGGCACCGACGCAAGGTTCGAACCGGCCGAGGCTGATTTGTTCATCACTACATACGGCATGACGTTAAGGCTGGAAGAGCTGAAAGAATGCCGCTGGGACATGGTGATACTGGACGAAGCGCAGGCTATTAAAAACCCCGGCACCAAGCAAACTAGGGCGGTAAAAGCCATTCCGGCCAAGTTTCACGTCGCAATGACAGGTACGCCAGTGGAAAACCGCATGTCAGACCTGTGGTCGCTGTTCGATTTCCTCAACGCTGGGCTGCTCGGCACTTCGAGGGAGTTTACCGCTTACGCCAAGAAGATTCAGGGGAGCGAAGACTACTCAAAACTCAGGAGCGTGGTGAGCCCATTCATCTTGAGGCGGCTTAAGACCGACAAAGCCATCATTAGCGATCTGCCCGACAAGGTCGAAATGAAAACGCACGCAACGTTAACAAAGAAGCAAGCGGCACTGTATTCGGCTTTTGTGAAGGAGATTGAGCAGAAGATATACACCAGTGAAGGTATTGAGCGCAAGGGGGTCGTGCTCGCAAGCCTGATGAAATTCAAGCAGATTTGCAACCACCCCGACCAGTATTTGGGGCAGGACGCTTTTGACCACAAGCAAAGTGGGAAATTCAGCGTTCTCGCAGAGATTTGCGAGACTATACGCGACAAGCACGAACGGGTTCTCGTCTTTACGCAATTCCGTGAGATGTGTGGACCGCTGTCCGACTTCTTGGAAACGCTGTTTGACAAGAAGGGCCTTGTGCTGCATGGGGGGACGCCGGTCAAGAAACGTGCGGAGATCGTTGAGAAATTCAACGGCGGCGAGTACGTGCCCTTCATGGTGCTGTCGCTCAAAGCGGGTGGCGTAGGGCTGAACCTGACATCTGCCAACCATGTTGTCCACTTCGACAGGTGGTGGAACCCTGCGGTGGAGAACCAAGCGACCGACCGGGCGTTCCGCATAGGCCAAAAGAAAAACGTGCTTGTTCACAAGTTCGTTACGGTAGGCACTGTTGAGGAAAAAATCGACCAGATGATCGAAGACAAACTAAAGCTGTCGGAAGAGCTGGTCTCGAGCAGCGGGGAGAACTGGATAACTGAAATGGACAGCAAGGATTTGATGAAGCTGTTTGCACTGGAGGTTTAAACATGTGGAATTATTACGATTATGGCTACAAACCCAGGAAAAAGCCGAAGGATCCGGCGGCGCAGCTGGCGAAGCTTCGCAAGAAGAACCCTGACATAAAGCCGGTGATACTTGAAGGCAAGAAGCTGGCTAGGACATGGTGGGGCATGGCTTGGAACAAGAATTTGGAAAGCTATGCCGACTATGAAAGCAGGATCGTGCGCGGCCGCTCCTACGTGAGGAGCGGCGCTGTGCTGGATTTGTCGGTAGGGTCAGGCGGGGCGCATGCGCTGGTCTCGGGCTCCGCGTCAAAGCCGTATGAAATAACAGTGAAAATCGAGCCGCTCCCAAAAAAGAAATGGGATGCGCTTATGAAGAAATGCAGCCATAAAATTGCCAGCTTGGAGGATTTGGCGTCGGGCAAATTCCCTGAGGAGCTTATGGAGCTGTTTATGGACAAAGGAGGAGGCCTTTTCCCGTCGCCCAAGGAAATCAGCTTCAGTTGTTCATGCCCCGACTGGGCGTACATGTGCAAGCACGTGGCGGCGGCGCTTTACGGCATTGGGGCGCGGTTCGACGACGACCCGATGCTGTTTTTCACGCTTAGGGATATTGATTTCACTGAACTCTTGAAAAAAACCGTTGAAGAAAAGATGAAAAGCATGTTAAAAAACGCTGGAAAAGCCACAGGCAGAGTGATAAAAGACGTTGACACTCATGAACTTTTCGGCGTGTAGGCGTGTGCGCCAATAAAAAATCTCTTGACTTTCCACTATGGAGCAATGTTTATAATCAAATTATAATGAAGAAAATTCAAGTCAAAGTATGCTGTACGGTGTTCTGAAAGGAGGCTAGTGAATGCAGGCACTTGGTTTTATTGAAACAACAGGGCTGCTTGCAGCCATTGAAAGTGCAGATTCCATGCTCAAAACGGCAGAAGTCAGGCTTGTAAGCAAAACGCTGACCGGCGGCGGCCTTGTCACAGTCATCGTGGAGGGAGAAGTGGCGGCAGTAAGCGCATCGGTTGACGCAGGCGCTGCGGCGGTGGAGCGGATTGGCGAAGGCCTCCTTGTATCGGCACATGTCATTTCGCGCCCGGATCCTTGCTTGGAATGGCTGACGGCACCGGGTGGCGCAGCTAAATCAAACAATGGCAAGGCAATTGAAGACGCTGAGGACAAGCCTGCTGAGAAATCGGGTTTTGAAAACTCGAACGATTTTTTGCGAAAATGCAAAGTGTCAGAGTTGAGAAGCATGGCACGGAAATGCGAAGGCTTCGGCATTGCTGGCCGTGCGATATCAGAGGCCAACAAGGAGACGCTCCTTGCGGAATTTGAAAATTGTAGGAGGAAACAAGATGGCTAAAAATGATGAAGCATTGGGAATGGTGGAAACTGTAGGCTTGATTGGATCCATTGAAGCGGCGGATGCTATGGTGAAGGCGGCAAACGTTTGCTTGATAGGCAAGGAGCACGTTGGCGGCGGATTAGTCACGGTAATGGTAAGGGGCGACGTCGGGTCAGTTAAAGCTGCAACTGAGGCGGGGGCAGCGGCGGCGGCGCGTGTTGGCGAACTCTTTTCGGTTCATGTAATCCCGCGCCCGCATTCTGATGTTGAGGCAATCCTACCTATGGGCAATGCTATTTGATTTTTTCGATTTTGGCGATCACTTCCGTCACAAACTGCTCGCTTTCCCTAGTAGTCCAATAGTTCGTGACATACCTTTCGTATGACTCACCGGCGCAAGCGTACCCATGGCTGTTTGCCCAATCCAGTATTTTTTCGTAAGCAGCAGGCAAAGATTCGTGGGGGCCAATATGGTAGCAGGTCGCCGCCATGAATCCGCCGTACTTCATTGTTTGGCTTTCACTGCATTTCAAAATCGTCTTTTGCATGATCTTAACTCGGTCGCATTTTTCAAGCATCCTGTCCCGAAAAGAGGGGAAACGGATGATGACAGGGCCTGTTGCCGCATTGCTAATGCTTTCTATGTAGTTGGTCCAATCGATGTTGACGATGGCTTCGATGAAATTGTAGTCAAAGCTTTGATCCATGAAGCAGTAGTCAGTTTCTTCAATATGCTTTGCAGCGACTCCGCAGGTGCCGTTTTCGATGACCTTTTCTGCTTCTAAAATCAAATTGTACCAGCTTTTCACCGACATATACATGGTCTCTATCTTTTTTTGCATCCCACTGAGTTCGTCAATCTTTCGTCGGAAGTTTTTCCCGCACACTTCGTATGTGTTGCCATCAAGGAATCCCGTCATTTCGTCAAGCCTAAATCCCATTTGCTTGTAGTACTTGATGATCGGTACCGAAAGCAGCGATTTTTTCGTATAAAACCTGTAATGGTTGTCAACGTTGATCTTGTCAGGAGGCATAACACCGATCCGGTCGTAGAACCGAAGGGCTTTTTTTGAGATGTGGCAGATTTCGCTGACTTCACCAATAGAGTAATATTTTTGAGGTGCCATACTGATCTCCATTTCGCCATCGAATAATGCTTATATTATTTAAATAATAAGGAGCACCAAACAATATTCTAACATATATTATCCTATTGTTCAAGGCGTTTCATGTAAATGGTGGCAGAATGGTGGCATGTGGCAGCTGCTCCCGGCAGAATTTGCCAATTCCGACCATTGCAAAAATAAACAATATGGTGTAGAATATTAGTATAGTATTCGCATCTGAACGTTTAATCTAACGGAGGTTTGTTATGTGTCGCATTAATGCCAAATGGAGAAAGCTGCTGTGCCAGCTGCTTTCTGTTTTACTTCTGTGCCAGTTCGCGGGAGCATTCGCTGCTACCGGCGACGGCGAGCCGTTCCCCGAGGTCTTCAACAAAATATCAGACCCGGACACTTCAAACGTGATCGACTATATGGGGCAGTCCACTCTGGAGAACGGCCGCATATGGACAGACAAGACCGTCAATGCGAGCAGGGCAGAGATATTTGACGCTGCAGGCAAGCCGGTAAACAGCATTTCAGCTGCTGCGGATGAATTCTTGGTCACGTTGTCTGCTTTGTCGCAGGGCTATACCATCGAAACCATAGTTGAGCCGACAGACACGGTTTTTGTGCTGGACATTTCGGGGAGCATGTACATGTACACTGTTGGGGACACGGGGCGCACCCGGCTCGACGTAATGGTGGACGCACTGAACGAGGCTATTGGGATATTGATGGAAGCGAACCAAAACAACAGGATTGCTGTTGTGGCATTTGGAGGGCAGGTCGTTGGGAGCATCAACGGGTCAAAGATATGCCCCATACTCAAATTAAGCCATTATAAAGTTAACGATGACAAGTATTTTTCAGTAAAGGGGACGAACCAAGTCACAGTCAGCTCGCAGATACCTGATTCGGCACTGCTCCTTGCAGCGAACCGAACGATCACGGCTGGGGGCGGCACCCCGACCCAGCGTGGCATCTACGCCGGTGCAAAGATACTGCTCGGCAATACCGATACGGACTTTACGGCGACAGACAGGAAGGGCAACAATTACACGGTAAAGCGCAAGCCAAACATAATCCTCTTGACAGACGGTGAGCCGACTTTGGGGTACACAGACTACACCCTTGCAGGAATGAACACCTCTGTTTCCCCCGGCGTGGCTTTCGACAGCGATTCGGGGCATGACAGCGGCAACGGCGCAGGGGTGGACTTGGGTATCGACATGCTCACGGTGCTAACGGCCGCCTATTACAAGCAAAGGGTTCACGACTGGTACTACGGAGCGGCAGACACAGAAAAGTCAGTGGGTTTCTATACAATCGGGCTGGACGTGAGCGGCTTTGACGCAGCCGCCGTGCTGGATCCGGCTGGCTCGGCTGCCCCGCCGCAAACGAATGCCGGAAATGTGGCACAGGCTCTTTCCGGAAAGACTTACAACATGAAGTCGCTGTTGGACAGCTTCGTCTCCCTTACAGGCACAGGCAGCGTAACCTACCCTGTGCTAAACAGGGACAGCTCTACAGCGCGAGTAACCAAGCAGCTGCAGAACAGCGGCGGCTACGTGAAAAACTACGATTATACAGACGGCTACTACCCGGCAACGACAGTGGCTGAGGTTTCCGGCGCATTTATGAACATTGCGCAGCAAATAGTGTCAAACGGGAGCTACACTACTGAAGCTGACGAAAACGACCCGGATTTTGACGGCTACTTGGTCTTTTCTGACGTTATCGGTGAATACATGGAGTTTAAAAGCCTTAAAGGCTTGGTTTTCAACAACAACCTATACAGTGGGCAAAACTTCGCGAGGGACGCATCTGCAAACCCGGCGACAAGGAGCGCATACGCAAAAGTCATGGTTAAGCACCAGGACGACAAGATGACCGAGGCAGCGGCGCTGCTCCTGATAAATTCCTGCGTTGCGGCTGGGAAGGAGAGAGGCGGCCTTTATTACGTCAGCTCTTCAGATTTCAGCAATAAAATTAAATACTATGCGGATTCGGAAAGGAACTACAAGGGCAGCTACTTTGAGGCAAACGGCGAGCTTGCAGCAAAACCGCCGGGTGCCACATGCGTCGTAGACCTCTACGCTGTGGAAGGCGCTACTGTGAATTCAGTAACAGGAGCCCCCACCGACCTATTGGACATAGCGTTTCATGTGGTGACTGCGCTAGAGGACGGTGATTTCGAATGCGTGTTTTCCGACGGTATCGATTTGGTTCGCCATTTGAAAGCCGGGCAGCAGGTGGTTAGGTGGTACACCCCGGCGAGTTTGATCCCGCAGAGGACCGTAACGGAGAAGCACGAGGACGACGACCCGGGATTGCCGGTGACTGAAGTCCTGGTCAAGGAATCTGTTCCGATTCGTTTCCTGTATTCGGTGGGGCTTTCGGACAGCCTCGTTCTGCCTGAAATCGATGCACAGTACAAAGATGATAACGGGGCTTCGGGAAAAGACGCCTATTATTTCTACACGAACAGCTTCAAGGACGCAGCAAACGCTTCAATGGCGTTCTTTCAGCCCGCGCTGACGAACCAGTATTATTTCTACACTGAAGAAGACGCCGGCGTCGGCACTCCGGGGATTGTGCCGCTATACTATCTGAACGGCGGCTCATACGTGCTGGAAACAGGAAGTTACACTGACGGCAGGGACTATTACACGAGGAGCGTGTGTTTCGACGTAAAAGCTGCAGGCATTGGGTATGCCCAAGAGGAGTACGCCAAGGTCGACGAGGACATTACCGCAATAGAAAAAGGCGCAGGCGCACCGTACATCAGCGTCGGTACAGTTAAAAAAGAAGCGGCGTTGTCAATGCCGAAAAACGAGAACAGAACAGAGACAAAGGGTTACATAGTCGCAAATTCCAGTCATAAGATAAACGGCGTGCCGGTCCAGTACCACGTCCTTGACAACAACGGGAGGCTTGAGGTGCCTTTCACAAAGGTCGCAGCGAATAAGACGTGGGACGGGAACGAGTACGAATTTGGCGACGAAACTTACCCAATGGATATAAAAAGCGAGTATCTTCAGCTGTATGCAAACGGGACGGCGGTGGGCACACCGATCGAGATGGTGCCAGTGCAGCAGGGAGTCAACAGCTATGATTCGCACGAATGGGCTGATTTGCCCAAATTCGAGCTAAAGGCTGACGCAAACGGCAACGCTGTGTTCATCACGCACACGGTGAAGGAAGGCACATTGGACGGAGGCGTGTTCAAACCTTATGAGCGCGGGGATTCGGGGGCCGGCGATTCCGCACCGTGCCCGGATGACATGAACATCCTGTACTTCCAGCCTGCATGGGACGATGCAGCCGACGTCTGGGGCGATGCGGACATCTTCAACCTTTTTTACCTTGGAGGCACAGGCTATGGGAACCTGACAATCTTTAAGGACATCGACGTTTCAAAAGCACCGGGCCTCGATCCGCTGGACATGAAGATCGACTTTGAAGTAACGTTCGACAAAGGCGAAAAGGTGAACGGGTTTTGGCCGGACAACTTTGACGTAACTACAGGGAGCCATGGCTACATGATCGGCGCCGGCATGCACCCGTATTTCGCGCCTATTACGATCAGGGAAACAAGCAACGTGCCGGGATATAAGAACACTATAACGATTGACGACATAACTTGCTCATCAGATCCTCCATCCGGACCCACTTTTCTTGAAGGATACCCGGATCAACCAGATCCAAATCCTGACAACAATGTGGTGTTCGATGCGGATGTCTCATTTCCCAGCGATTGCGACGTGATGATTGTTTTGGAACCGTTGGTTTTTGGCTCGGATGTGACAATAAGGCTGCGCAACTCCTACGAACCGATCGACTCGCCGACGCTGACCCTTAAAAAGGATTACACAGGGAGCATTGGGCAAGACGATCACCATGACATCACTTTCGTCGTGGAAGGCTGGGAGGATCCGGCTCATACAAAAAGGATTTTTTACGACACAACGCATTGCCATTACATAAAATCCAATGGAGGCCTGATTGAGTTCCCGATTCAGCCAAACGATGACGGGAGCTGGCCCGACGGACAGCCGCACCCTCAGCTTCTGCCAAAAGGCCATTACACCATAACTGAATTCGGGGCAGAAAACGCAGTTAGCAGCAGCGACCCCTATGGGTGCGTCAACGACGTGGTGCTTTCTGCTGCGGTGGACAGCAGCATGGTTACTGTATCGGACAACAACACGGTTTCGTTTCAACTTGGTGAAGGCGAAGACGTCACGGTAGAGATGACAAACGCTTTTGTGCGGCGAGCGGCCCTAGTGCTCAAAAAAGCATTTGCCCCAGAGGGGCTGGCGAGAATGCCCATTGACCTAGTCTTCAAAATAAGCGGCCCGGATGGCTACCTGCGGTACGTTGGCTACGACGAGTTCATCGACGGCCAGTTCGTTATCAACGACCTGCTGCCAGGCATGTATACCGTTCAGGAGGAGAACGGCTCATTGCCTGGGTACGACGTCGAAGTGTCACCCAGCGATTTGCCGACCGTATCATTGGATTACGGAGACCACAAGGATGTCAATTTCACCAACGAGTATTCAATGCTGATCAACCCACAGCTCGCAAGCCTGACCATAGAGAAGGTTTTCAGCGGCATAGAGGAGGAAATGCAGCCGTCAGACATTGTATTCACCGTGACAGGCGTGGGCAACCCCTTCATGGAAACCGTCAAGTACGTGGATTTCAGCAACGAGCTTGGCACTGGGAAGCATACGATACACGATCTTGAACCGGGGACCTATAAGGTAACGGAGAGCGGCGGCAGCGTCAGCGGGGTCTATCTATATATGAACCACCCGTCAGGGTACTCGGTGAACTTGGATTATGGCGAAAGCGAAACCGTAGTTTTTGAAAACACGTATTCAACCACGCCGCCTGAGCAGCCGGAACAGAGGGGGCCTTCCGAAGGCGGTGACCGCTACAGGCCGCCTGTTGCATCAGTGCCCCCAGACGAATCAAATGTTGGCGACAATGCAACCCCACCTGACGAAGCTGCCTCGCCAGATACGGCAAATCAGGATGACACAATCAATGTTGGTGACAGCATGAACCCGGGTGCCGGAACCGACCCACCGGAGGGCGGCGAAAGCGGCATACCAAAGACAGGCGCGGATGCCGCAACAGGCCTTTATGTTTGCTTGGCACTCCTCGCTTTGGCGGTTATGATGCTTATGCTACGATTTACGAGGTATAGATGCATAAACTAAAAAAACTAAACAAGATTCTGTTCGCATCAGGTGCCGCACTGATTCTGTATTCCATATATTTCCTGTTGGTGTTCCCAAAGAACCAAGGGGCGTATTTCCTTGGGCTTGTTGGCGCGGTTCTGGTTTCTTACGCATTTGCAAGGGAGTGGCTCCTCTCCAGGTGCAAGAGGGGCGTACTCAGGTTTGCCAGGGTGGCGGCTACGTTTGGATTCTGCCTCATGCTCGCCATGTTTGCCGGGTTTTGCGTATCTGTGGCTGTGGTTTCAACCCATGTGCCGGATGGGGAAAAAGACGCAATAATAGTGCTGGGGGCGGGGCTTCGCGGCGATTCGGTCAGCCTGACTTTGGCGAAAAGGCTCGACAAAGCCATAGAGTACTATTGCGAAAACCCAAGCGTATTGATAGTCGTCTCCGGCGGGCAGGGCAGAGACGAACTTGTCTCTGAAGCCTTTGCTATGAAGCAGTACTTGGTTCAACGCGGCGTTGACGCTGACAGTGTGCTGCTTGAAGACAAATCCACCAGCACGGAGGAGAATTTCCGCTTTTCAAAGGAGCTGCTTGACGGTTGGTTTGGCGGGGAAGCTTATGCGAGTGCCTATGTGACGAACAGCTTCCACTGCTACCGAGCGGGCAAATTTGCCGAAAAAGCGGGGTTGGACACGGACTTCATGCCTGCCGCGACACCGTTTTATCTCGCACCTGCCTATTGTGCCAGGGATTATCTTGGGGTTGCCTATCTATTTGTGTTCGAGTAAAAAAACCAATATTGACAAATAATAACATTTGTGCTAAAATCTATATATGGAACGAATGTTTATGAGAGAAACGCCTGACGCGGCAGCGGAGATGGCATATATTGCGGAAAAGCAAAAAATCGGAGTGGTCGGCATGAGCAGCGGCGCCGGGGCGACCTTTGTCGCGACCACGCTTGCGAAGATGCTGTCGCACAAGGACAACAGAAAAGTGACGTTTTTGGAAATCTGCGGCAGCACCGGCAAGGCGGGCGCCTTGACCTATGACGCCATTGGGTTTGACAAGCGGTTCAAAACTAGGGAATTTGTGCGTTTTTACAGCGAGGTTAAGAAGGGGAACAACATTAGGGGAAGGAGCAACCCTGACGAGCAGATCAACTGGGGCCTTATAACCCCAGAGGACGTAAAGGACGAGATAGAGCTGAGCCCATTGGAGATGATGCGTCTTGTCAACAACATTTCAGGGGACTTGATCGTCTGCGACATGGCGGCAGGCGGCAACGCCGAGGATTACCTCATAGACATGGATTACGTGATCTTTGTCATTGATCCGATGCCCTCCGGCATGATTGCGGGGTACCCATTCTTAAGGGAGGTCAGGCGGCTTGAATTCAGGGGCAAGAAAGTGATATGGGTACTGAACAAAAGCAATACTGGGATCAACAAGCGGGACTTGCAGAATTTCCTAAAACTTAAGGAGCATTACAAGCTGCCGCTTATGCCGGCAGAGCATTTTTACAGTGCGCAGTACAACTGCAGGATACCGTATGAAATGATAGATATCAGGAACGAGGTAAAGGAAACCATGGAAAAAATAATCAAAAAAGAGCTGGAACTGGCGTAACAGCGGCAATTGTAATAAATCTGTAATGGTTTGAAGCTTTCAAAAAAGACGAAAATGTAGTATACTATTCTTTAGTTTTGCACAAAGGATAAAAAATGATTCAATTTACTAACGTCACGAAACACTATAAGACGAACATAGGCCTCGACAACGTGAGCATTCAGATAAACAAAGGCGATTTTGTGTTCCTTGTGGGTGCCAGCGGGGCAGGGAAGTCGACGTTGATAAAGCTGATTTTGAAGGAGATAGATGCCGATTCCGGCAGCATTAAGGTCAATGGCACTGAGGTTACGACCCTTTCAAACAGGCTGGTGCCAAAACTGAGGAGAAGCATCGGAATAGTGTTCCAAGATTTCAGGCTGCTGCCAAAGATTACGGTGTTTGAAAACGTTGCGTTTGCCATGGAGATCGTGCATGCAAGGCCAAGGGCGATAAGAAGGCAGGTGCCGCAGGCGCTGAGCCTTGTCGGGATCAGCGACAAAGCAAAAAAATACCCGGACGAGCTGTCTGCCGGGGAGCAGCAGAGGGTCGCAATCGCAAGAGCCATAGTGAACAGCCCTACTGTCCTGATCGCAGACGAACCGACAGGGAACCTAGACCCTGAAACAGCATGGGAAATCATGCGCCTGCTGGAACAGATAAACATAAGGGGCACGACGGTGCTGATGGTCACCCACGCAAAGGAGATCGTCGATCGGATGGGCAAAAGGGTCCTCACTATCGACTCCGGCAAAATCATCAGGGACAACATTGGAGCCTACGGGGTTGGTGGCGGCTATGAATCGTAGATGCGCACCAAGGGAAGTGTTCGGTACATATGAACAGCATTAAGTACAATATCAAGCAGGCGTTTATGCAAGTCGTAAGGAACAGGGCAATGAGCCTTGCCTCGATTTTTTCAATAATGGCTATGCTGCTGATACTGGGTGTGTCCTTCGTGACCGTGGTCAACATCGGCGTTGCCATGGAGAAGGCCAAGGAAGGCTACGACACCATCCTCATACACCTTGAGGACGATACAGCCGAGTGGCAGGTGGAAAACATCATCGACACCTTGAAAGGGATGATGGAAGTTCAGGAAGCGACTTTCCTGCCAAAGGACGAGGCACTTGAGCAGTGGAAAATAGAATGGGGCGACTACGGGTACCTTTTGGACACGCTCAGCAAAAATCCGCTGCCGGACGGGGTCGTTGTGAGGCTTTCGGATTTGGAAGGAGCGGACAACGTTGTTAATAGGGCGACCAACTTCAACGGGGTCCTTGAGATAAAATACTACAGGGACACTGTGGAAAAACTGATGAAGATAACGAGCTTCATTCAGATGGCTGCTTTTGTCATAATGGCCTTTTTAATCATCATATGCGTGGTCGTCGTGTCGAATACGATAAAGCTGACCGTGTTCGCACGTGCAGAAGAGATCAACATAATGAAGTACATCGGGGCTACGAACTGGTTCATACGGGGGCCGTTCCTAGTGGAAGGGATCATCATCGGGTTGATTTCGGCGGGCGTGTCAGTGGGCGCGATATCGCTAATATACATAAAAATCATTGAGCTTGTACAGTCTGACGTTAGCAACATGTTCAAGTTCAGGCTGGTGCCGGTGGAATTCATGTCGAACAACTTGATTTGGATATTCATTGCTCTTGGGGTTAGCATAGGAGCGTGCGGCAGCATAATATCCATGCGGAGATTTTTGGATACGTAGAAGGGAGATGGTAGCCATGCGTAAGAGAATAGTGTCGTATGCGTTGCTGTTTGTGCTTGTGGTTTCGTTTGCGTCGCTTGGCCTTGCGTACAGCAGCAACGAGAAGAAGCAGTTGAACGACGTGCAGGGCAAAATAAGCGATTCTAAAAAAGCGCTGAACTTGGGAAAAGCGGAAGAAAAAAACCTTCTGAACCAGATTCAGACCCTCGAAGGGAAGATGTTTGACATCCAGGTCGAGATAGAATCCATCAAGGACAACATCAATGAGACACAAGGCAAGATCAACGTGGCGATTGCGGAGCTTAACGACTTGGAAGCACGGCTTGAAGAACAGGACGACCGCCTCAACGCGAGGCTCCGGGCGATGTACATGGGAGGCAGCATTGGAGTGCTCGACGTCCTGCTGGGGTCGGACAGCATAAGCGATTTCATGACGAACATGGACAGGATACAGCTGATTTACGAAAGCGACAGGGAAGTGATAGAAAGCCTCGAAGAGCAGCACCGGGTCGTAGACGCCCATAGGCAGCACTTGCTGGATCTTCAAGCTAGTCTGGTGGCAGATAGGAACAGGGAAGCCAGCAAGAAGGAAGCCCTGAAGAAGAGCCAAGATCAGATTGCGGTAAAAAAGACCGAGGTCGCTGAGAACAACAAGCTTCTGGAGCAGTACATCGATGGCCTGACTGCTGAGGCGAACAGGCTGATAGCAGAAATAATAGCGCTCCAGAGCGACAAAGAATATATAGGCGGGATAATGAAATGGCCTGTGCCGGGGGCTTCGAGGATTACTTCGGAGTTCGGGAACAGGATGCACCCGATCTTAAAAATAAAGAAATTCCATACCGGCATAGACATTGCCGCGCCGACAGGCACATCTGTGGTTGCAGCCAATGCGGGCAGCGTCATAAAGGCCGGGTGGAACGACAGCTACGGATACATGGTCATGATAGACCACGGCGGCGGGATAGTGACCCTCTACGCCCACAACAGCAGCTTGCTGGTTAAGACTGGGGACATTGTTGTTACGGGCGACAAAATTGCAAAATCAGGCTCGACGGGGATGTCGACGGGGCCTCACGTGCATTTCGAAGTCCGAAAAAACGGCAGCTACGTAGACCCAATTGGATGGGTAAAGCCTTAATGATTGACATAAACCCTATTATAGTTGAGCTACTGGGGAAGCGCGGCATTTTTGACGAAGATGAGATCGCCGAATTTTTGTCCGAAAAACCTCAGCGGACATACGATCCATTCCTGCTCCGCAACATGGAGGCGGGAGTGGATTTAATATTGTCATCGGCCAGCCGGGGAAAGAGGATATGCATCTACGGCGACTATGACGCCGACGGCATCACATCTGTGAGCCTGCTGACTCATGTATTGTCGCACTTGACGAAGAACCTTGAGTACTACGTTCCTGACAGGTTTGACGAGGGTTACGGCTTGAATATGGCGGCAGTCGAGAGCATTAAGAAGCGCGGCGCGGATTTGGTGATAACCGTGGACTGCGGCAGCACGTCTTGTGCAGAAGCTGAGCGCGCAAAAGATCTGGGGCTTGAAATGGTTATAACTGACCACCACAGCATCGCCGGCAGGGCAGCGGGCGGCATTGTCATCAACCCGAAACTGCCAGGGTGCCCATACCCGTTCAAACAGCTTGCAGGGGTAGGGGTAGCGTTCAAGCTGGCTCAAGCGATACAGAGGAAGGCGAACCTGCCTAGGCGTGTGCTGACGGACGTGCTTGACTTGGTTGCAGTCGGCACGATAGGCGACGTGGTTCCGCTCGTGGACGAGAACAGGACCCTTGCAAAATACGGGCTTCGGGAATTGAATCGGCTGAACAGGAAAGGGATGAAGAGCCTCACCCTTGCAGCCTGTCTTAAAGCCGGAGGCATAACATCCGAAAACGTGGCTTTTGTCATCGTGCCCCACTTGAATTCAGCAGGAAGGATGGACAAAGCTGATTTTGCCGTTGACCTACTTATTACGGAGGACGAAGACGTTATCAGGGAGAATACTGTCAAACTGGTTGAGAGCAACAAGAGCCGCAAAAAAGTGCAGGAGGAAACGTACCAGCAGTGCGTGGAAATAGTAGACGGGCAGATGCTAGGGGACAAATTCCTGCTGATGTGCCCCGAGGGCGCACATGAAGGGACTGCGGGAATAGTCGCCGGGAAAATAAAGGACAAGTACAACAGGCCTGCTATAATCGTGACAACCACAGGCGGCATAAGCAAGGGGACGGGAAGGAGCATCGAAAAGGTGAACCTTTACGAGCTTTTGAGGAACTTCGAAAACCTGTTCATAAAATTCGGCGGTCATGCAGCAGCCTGCGGGTTTTCGATGGAAAGCGGCAACCTGCAAGCGCTTAAGTTCGGGCTTGAGGATAAAATGCGCGAACTGCACGAGGCGGACCCGGGCATATTTGACGACGAAAGCGGTTTCGACCTTAAAATAAAAGGGAAAGACGCGACTTTCAAGCTTGGCGAGATGATAGAATGCCTTGCCCCTTTCGGGAACAGGAACAGGAAGCCTTTGCTCTGCATTGACAGCGTAAGGATTGAAAACGCCGCTGCCATGGGGGAGGACGGGAAGCATTTAAGGTTCACTGGGCGCTCCCCTGACGGAGGAGTGCTGCAGTGCGTTTTGTTTCACAAGGCACAGGAGTACAAAGACGCAGTCATTTCAGGAAAGCCGGCTAGCATCATAGGGACTCTGGAGCCGCAGGTATGGAACGGCAGCAAAAGGGTGCAGTTTCTGGTTGAGAAGATTGTTTTGGAGGGGGATGCGGACTATGACGATTAAGAAAAGAAGCTTGGTTCTGATAGTTGTTGCTGCACTGGTTCTCGGCGCAGGCGTGTCGGATGCAGTTTCTGAGTTCAAGGCTCTTTCCCAAGGCAATGATATTAGCATAAGCAAAAGCTACTATACGGAACTTGAGCGCACATACAACAAGTACAGAAAACTTGAACAGCTGTCGCAGCTAATCGAAGAGAGTTTCTACAAGGAAGCCGACCCGAAGTCTCTGGAGGAGGGCACATACAAAGGCCTGCTGTACGGGCTTGGCGACATCTACTCTTACTACATGACCGCTGACGAGTACAGTGCGCTGGAATTGTCGCTTTCAAGCGAATTCCAAGGGATTGGAATCACTTATTCTTACAACGAGCAGCTCAACCTTGTCATTGTCAGCACAATAGACGACAGCCCTGCGCAGGCTGCCGGGCTGATGCCCGGGGACGTAATACTGATGGTTGACGACGTCCCTTACACCGCTGCGGAAATGGACGAAGCGGGAGCGCACATGCGCGGAAAGCCGGGAACTAAAGTCAAACTGACCATTTTGCGGGATGGCGGCATGTCAGATTACGTCATAACCAGGGCAAACATCGTGAAGCATTCGCTGACGACTGAGATGCTGGAAGGCGGCATAGCGTACGTCAGGATATCGGCTTTCGAAGACAAAACCGGCGAAGCGTTTCAAAACGAGCTCCGAAGCCTTGAGATTCAAGGCGCGAAAGGCATGGTAATAGACCTTCGCAACAACGGGGGGGGGATTTTTGACGCAGCTGTAAAAATAGCTGACTTGTTGCTCCCCGAATGCACCATAGTGCACCTTGTGGACAAAACAGGCAAGAGAGCCTCAACAAATTCACACAGAACCGCGACGAGCATTCCCTACGTGCTGCTGGTGAACGAAGGTTCGGCCAGCGCTTCCGAAATACTGGCTGCAGCCATAAAGGACAACAAGGGGGGCAAACTGGTCGGCACCAGGACATTCGGCAAGGGCGTGGTGCAGATGCTGAAGCTTCTTGACGACGGTTCGGGCGATGCAGTCAAGATCACTACGAACCAGTACCTTTCCCCAAATGGCGACGTCATTCACGAAAAGGGCGTCGAACCAGACTACGAGATTGAGCTTGTGCCGGGTGACGACACGGACTACCAGCTCGAAAAGGCGATTGAGCTGTTGAACTGACAGAAAAAGGCAGCATTATTGTTGTTGACGCCAATGGCTCCAAATGTTATAATAATACTGTAATGTGTTAAAGTAGCAGAAAGGAGGATGTGGAAATGGCATACGAGTCAAGGTTTAAAAGAAAGGACATCGACGAGCTTTTCAAGGCGGTGCTGCTTTTGAAGGACGAGGAGGATTGCTACCGGTTTTTTGAAGATATTTGCACAATCAACGAAATCCACGCAATCTCGCAGAGGCTGGAAGTCGCCAAAATGCTCTCAGAAAAGAAGACGTACAGTTACATTGAAAACAAAACAGGCGCAAGCACCGCAACGATCAGCAGGATAAACAAATGCCTCGTTTACGGCGCAGACGGCTACCAGAGAATAATAGCAAGGCTGAAGGAATAATTGACAATTAATACTTTTTATGGGGAATACATTGGCAAAGAAGGCACTGGGGTATGGAAAAGGGAGTAAAAGTTAAGGAAATCAACTTAGAGCGGGGGAGCCCCACTGTTGAGGTGGCTCTCCGAAATTTTGTTAATGAGCTGTCGACGGCAAAACGCATAGGCTTTAAAGCTTTGGTTTTAGTCCACGGGTACGGTTCTTCAGGCACTGGAGGGGCGATTAAAGCCGCAGTTCGGGAAAAACTCAAGGAGCGGTCGCTGAGCGGGATAATCAAAAGCTATGTGGGCGGAGAAGAATGGTATACCAGGAAACGCGAATTTACAGAAAGCTGTTCTCAACTAAAGGACTACAGCCCTTATATTGACGGGAACAGAGGTGTTACTGTAATTCTGCTTAAGTAAAGCGAGGTATAGTGAATGAAAAAAATTATTATTACCGGCGGACCGACAAACGAACCCATAGACGAAGTCATGAAAATTACCAACATGTCCACGGGCAAGCTCTCAGTCACATTAGGGGAGTGCTTCCTTCGGGCGGGCTATTCTGTGTGCTTAATACTGAATAACTGCGTCAATGCGGAGAAGCTTCAATGCGTTGAAGATAGCAGAGGAGACCTGACAACAATATGGATTGAAACTACGGAGGATATGCTCCAGGCGCTGAAAAGCCAGAGCGGGGAGGAAAACCGTGCAGATGTCGTCATACACGCCTCTGCGGTTGGGGACTACTTGGCTGATTTCTCGTTCCTTCTCGAAGACGTGGCCGAGGAGCTTTATGCAAAACTGTCAGATTTGAAATCGGCAACCGATATTTTGGCGGTTTTGGAGAACCCCGCCTGCAAGCTGGACGACAGTTCAAAGATAAGCAGCTATCAGAAGAACCTGACGGTGAAGCTGGGGCTGACGCCCAAGATCATAGCAAGGCTTAGGGAATGGTACCCGGACAGCCTTCTGATAGGGTGCAAGCTCCTTGAAAGTGTGCCGAAGGAAGAGCTGTTTGACGTGGCTGCTCACCTTTGCGAGCGCAACGGCATGGATTACATCCTCGCCAACGACCTTGCAGACCTGCGGGCAGGGAAGCCTGAGCGGTACCTGGTGGCTAAGGACGGTTTCACCGGCAGGGTGCTTGATGTGCCCGAAGACATATTCAAGTTTGTCGACGGCGAGCTTTCATAGGTTTTCAACCCACTGTTCATGCTGTACAGAAAATAAAAACCAAATGTCATCCACAGCCTGTGAGAACTGCCAGCAAGCCGTTCCTGCCAGGCTGTATTTTTCGGCGAGGCCGACCCTGTTTTGTATTGAAACGGCGTCCTCTATCCAGATTTTCGCCGTATTGCCCTCGTCTTCGTATTCAACGTAGTTTTGCTGTTCATGGGGAAGGTATTCCGGCTCCAAGCCCTCGCTTTCGAGCAAGTCCCTGACGAAAGCCATGCCCGCTGCTTTGTTTGAGGCTATTTTGCCGCGCTCGTTGATCAACCACACTCTGGTGTAGAGGGGTACGCCCAGCAGAATTTGGCTTGCAGGGACTCCTTCGCTTAAGGTGTCCTGTATGGCCTGCTCAACCCAGGGGAGGGATGAAATTGACCCAGGCTTTGGGCTTGTGGACCAGTGTTCGTCATAGGTCATCACTGCTATGTAGTCCACATATTTGGCAAGGTTTTTCCTGTCGTATTCAATGGTCCAAGGTTTTGGTATCAGCGTGTCTATCGACAGGGACAGCCCTTGGCGCTCAGTGAGTTCCCTTAGCGTTCGGGTAAAATTGACCAGCCCGGCTGCGTCGTCGTCCTCCACGTCCTCGTAGTCGATGTTTATGCCGTCTGTGTCGTACAGGCAGGAATAGAACAAGAACTGTGCTACGGATTTGTTTAGAAGCTCTGGAGAGTTGAAAACCTCTGTTGTGAACTTTGTCGAGCCCTTGACTGTCATGCTGTTTGTAATTGTCGCCCAGACCTTGTAGCCCCTTTCGTGGCACAGGTCGGTGTAGCCTTTGTCACCGTTGTTTTCAACGCTTCCGTCGCCGTCCGTTATGAGGTGGAACCATGTTGGCGACATGATGTCAAGCCCGTCGTATTTGGGCGGGGCTTCAGGAGTGGCCTTGTTGACGTATTGCCACGCCAAGTTTATCCGCGAGCTGCCCTGTTCCCACTTGTCTTTTTTTGGCGCATAGAAATCGGGAGGGGCGTCTTTGCCAGAGGCTTTGTATTCGCTGGCCAAATATATCGAATTGCCGGAAAAGCTGTAGCTAAGCCGCAAGAACTGGTGCACTGTGTTTAGAGGGATGTAGACAGTGTCCCCGATTTGGAGTAGGGGAATGTAAACCGCCCCTGCGTGGGTTTTTACGAAATCGGTCACCACATCGTCTGCCATTATTATGTTTTGGCTGCCAAGGTCAATGTTCAGCCTCAGATTCGCTGTGTCCACCGTGACACCGGGGTTTTCAGGGAAATAGTCCATTACAGAAGCCGGCAGCCAAGGCGTGTTCTTCTCCAGATGCCAGTAAAGGCCAGAGAATTTTTTGTTGCAGTAGACCTTAAAAAGATCTTGGTCGTCTTCCTTGGGCGAGATGAATAATAAAGCTGCCAGTGCGATTATTACGGTTGCCGCTATGGCAAACAAAAGCGAGAGGGCTTTCCCAATAGTCATAAATTCCTCCAGAGGTTGCTATTCTCGTTGAAATGTGATACCCTTGACTTTGCGGTGGGCTTGTGCCGACTAAGGTTTCATCGTCAGTTGCTGAGATTGGAGAGGGTATGCTGTTTTCGTCAGTCGTTTTCATAGGCTGTTTCCTACCGCCTGTCCTGCTTGTTTATTATACACTGCTGAAGGGGAAAAGGCTATTGCAAAATTACTTCCTGCTGTTTGCCAGCCTGATGTTCTATGCTTGGGGCGAGCCTTTGTTCGTCCTCGCCCTGATCGGCTCCTTTACAGGGAACTGGGCTTTTGGGCTTCTCGTCAGCAAACACCGGGGCAGACAGCCTGCAGCCAAGCTGATCCTTGTGCTTATGCTTGTTTTCAACTTGTCGATTATCTTCGTTTTTAAATACTTGATGTTTTCGGTTGCCAATGTTAACCTTCTGTTTGGTGCTGATTTAGCAGTCCCGCAGATCGTGCTCCCCATCGGGATTTCATTTTTTACTTTTCAAGCTATTTCGTATGTGACAGACGTATACAGAGGCAGGAAACAAGTTCAGAAAAACCTGCTGAACGTGGGGCTTTACATATCGTTTTTCCCACAGCTCGTGGCAGGGCCGATCGTGCGGTACGAGACGATTGCGGATCAGATTGTAAACAGGGAGGAGAGTTTTGGCGATTTTTCA